>ERZ772967.528-NODE-528-length-30420-cov-6.763181_pt1 | contig 30420 bp, 26 predicted proteins | sample MGYA00511677_ERZ772967 | MGnify/ENA primary metagenome ERZ772967 (study PRJEB29015, sample SAMEA2737931) | human oral metagenome | biome: human oral; feature: human-associated habitat; material: dental | place: China | collected 2146 ...
CGGGTACCTTCTTTTTCTCGCCAACTGGGCAAACGCCGTTGGGTTAGTGCCCCGCAGGCTGGCGGGGGGACCTGGCGAACGGGGACCTAGCGGGCCTGGCTGGTGGGGGGACCTGGCGGGCCTGACTGGCGGAAGGTTTCGACGGGCGAGTCAAACGTTCTACCAGCCCACCGCACGCCAGCGCCTACTTGCCCTTCGCGAAGAACGCCACCGCTATGCCGTTGGGACCGGCGTGCGTACCGATAGTCGCCCCAATGGAGACCGTCGGCAACTCATCCACATGATCCTCCCAAAGACTGCGACTATCGCGGATATACTTGTCGAGCAGGGCCGAACTCATGCCGGAATAGCCGACGGCAAGCGGCAGCGAGAAGTCAACCCCACCTGCAGCTTCGATCTGCTCACTTAGGAGGTTACGTCCGTTCTTCGATCCGCGCGCCTTTCCCAAGAGGATCATCTCGCCATTTTTGCAGGCTAATACCGGCTTTATGGAGAGCATAGCTCCAAGTGCGCCGGCAAGCCCGGATACGCGTCCACCCTTACGCAGGTACTCGAGGGTGTCGAGCAGCGCGACCATCTGCACGTCGCTACGACTACCTTCAATTGTCGTAGCGACCTCATCTAAGCCGGCGCCCACAGCCACTAGGTGATTAGCCAGCTCAACCAAAATGCGCTCGCCAAGACTCACATTAAGCGTATCGATGACACGGACGCGATCTCCGTACTCGCCTGCCGCCACACACGCACTCTGATAGGTGCCCGACAGCTTAGAGGATACCGTCATCACAACGGCCTCATCGCCCTCGCCCAACGCAGACTCAAGCACCTGCGTAAAACCGTACGGCGTAACCTGACCCGTCGTGGGCAGGCTGTCCGACTCAACCAGCATCTCGTAGAAGCGGTCATGTGTGAGGTCAACACCATCCTGATAGGTGACGTTGCCAAAGCTCACAGACATAGGGGCAACGAACACCCCGTTCATTTCGCTCTGACCGATATCAGCCGCCGAGTCGCAGATGATCTTAAGTGCCATGCTGATCCTCCTTCGAGAGAGCCGTTGTCAGCTAGGACCAGTGTAGCGCGACCTTAGGCACAATGAGGCGCAAGTCCCCCGGCGGTCCCGCACACATCCCCACCCTCCCTACTCAATACCCTCTAGGTTGTCGACAATGGCATCAAGCGCACGATACATAGCCTCACGATCTTCGGGTGACACACCTTCGATCGCATGATTTACGACACTGTCAATGACGCCATCGGACTCGCGCATCGCAAGCATGCCCCTCTCAGTGAGAAGGATTGGCACGCGATAGCCTCTGCACCCCTTCGTCCCCCCGCTCCTCACGAGGCCGCGCTCTCCCAAATGCGCGAGTATGCGCGAAACAGCCGCTCTGTCCACCCCAATCAGTCGTGCAAGTTCAGCGGAAGTAATGCCCTCGGGGTGCTTTTTGAGGTAGTATAAACACATGGTGTCGCTGCCTTTGAGGCCCATACGTCCCATCTCTTGTCCCTTGATGCGACTGATCTCCTTGTTTGCCAGCGATATGATTCCGACGAAGCTCTCGAATTGAGTGCTCATATGTCTCTTCTCCCATGCGATGATCCAATCCGACCTAATTAAACGAAGCGCTGCTGCGTTAGCACATCAGCCCTTATACCACAAATACTAATGCGAGACAGGAGTAAAAAGCGTAATGGCAGCCCATGCGAACAACACTAATCGACCCCATCCGCTCGTCGCAAAGCCGCGTCAGACAACCGAGCGGTTACGTAACGCAGGGCAGCACAGCGCGCGAATGGCCACGCCTAAGGCTGAGTCACATGCCAAAGGCACTACCCCTGCACACGCCGCAAAGCCGCACGAGACGGCCACCCATGCCCCATCCGATACCAAGGCCACACATGCCAAGCCCGATGAGGAGCCCAACCGTCACATCGCCAAACGCGTCGCGATCGGTGCTGCCACCATCCTCGCACTTCTCATTGCCTGCTATGGAGCGGGATACGCCTACTTCTCGAGCCACTTCGTGCCAGGAACCACCGTTGACGGCATGGATGCCTCCAACCTAAGCCAAGACGAGCTCGCTGCCAAGATCGACCAAATCGCGGAGACTTGGAGCTCCCACGTCACGGGAAACGGACTCGACCTCACGCTCGCCGAAGGCGACGTGGGGCTCACGGCAGATGGAACCCTAAGAGCCACAGCCGCCAGAGCCGAGGTCGACCCTAAGCGCTGGCCCCTAGAACTCCTCTCCCCCAAGCAGATTGAGACGGGTACGGGTGTGTCGCTCGATGACACGCAGCTGCAAGCGACCATGCAGGCAGCCATCGACACGGTCAACGCCACAGCCGCCCAACCGACTGACGCCTACGTCACGTACGACGAGGGTATGGGGGCTTTTGTGATCAGGGACGCCACCATCGGTGGTGTGATAGATGCAACATCCGCGATCGATACCGTCAAAACAAGTGCGCTCTGCCTCAGACAGAGCCTTGAGCTGGGAGAGGCACAACTGGTCAAGCCCCAACTCACATCCGATAGTCCCGAACTCATCGCGGCACGGGATGCCGCAAACAGAGTTCTCTCGCTTGAAATTCCCCTGACCAAAGGTGGGCAGGAGCTAACGCGCGTCTCCAAGGACCAGATCGCACGATGGGTTAGCGTTGGCGAGGACATGCAACTTGACGTCGATGTGGACGCCATTGACGACTGGGCGAACGAAAGCCTGAGCGATAAGGTTGCTAGCTCCGATGAGGTCCACGATTACGATGTCGACAGCACGTCCGTAGCGTCGAGCATTGCTGACAACCTGCATCGTTGTGCCGCAGACACCATTGAGATCCCCTTGGCCATCACAGGCGAGAGGCCTGCCGAATCAGAGGGGGCACGCGAGCGTGGGCGCCATATCGACATCAACCTCTCGACACAGTACGCGCGCTTCTACGGCGGTGATGGCACGGTCATCTGGCGCAGCTACCTTGTCTCGGGCAACACCAGCAAGAGGCATGGTACGCCCACCGGCGAGTATTCCATTCTCAACAAGGCAACTAACCAGACCCTTATCGGTGCCGACGAGAACCACGACAACAAACCGGACTATAAGAGCCATGTGAACTACTGGATGCCGTTTTTGGGCAACGCCTACGGCTTACACGACGCGAGCTGGCGCAGCCGTTTTGGGGGCAGCATATACAGCTACGCCGGAAGCCATGGCTGCATCAACCTCCCACGTGAGAAGGCGGCAGAACTCTTTGACCTTGTGAATGTGGGTGACAAGGTTAATATTCACTGGTAGTAGACGGGTAGGTCATCATGGACAGGCAAGCGCGAACCCAAAATCATGCCGCTGCAGCGTGAGGTCCGCTGCGGCGTGAGGCCTGTGGCCCCGTTGACAACGACGGGTGGCTGCACCGATAGAGGGCGGCAGCACGTCATGTCCACCTGAGGGAACGTGGCTAGCTGTATGCGAAGGCTGTCCTTGCTCCAAACGCCGCACTCGTCCAACAGGGATCCATGAACTCGCCGCACTGAGGTAGCTGCTCTTGGCGAAGCGTTCGCATTGCGGTGACGAGAGCCGGAATATACAGGGCGATCAACACAGAGTACATTACGATGGTAGTCATGGCGGCCTGACTGTCCGCTGTAACGTACTGCACCTCACCCTGCTCGGGCCCACTCAGCATGTATGGAAGCACCATGAGGACAAAGTCTGTGAACCCGTGGAAGACTGCCACACCCGTAAGGTTGCGCTGATGTATGGCACATACGCCAAAAACGAAGCCGAGGACTCCAGTCTGAGCGACCTTGAGAATGGCTTGAGTAGCTTGCAACCTATCAGACCAATCAGTATCTTGCCCAATCAGATGCGCCGCACCAAAAAGGAGCGAGCTAATGAGAAGCGCCTTCAGAACTCCATCGCGTCGCTCCCCCAAGGGAGCAAGAAGTCCGTTTAGGATAATCCCACGAAACACTATCTCCTCGAACATGCCGATCATCATACAGAGTAACAAGATGTGAAGTAGGTAGAGAGGCCAGTTAGGGCTAAGAGAATAGTCCCCCGTCGTAAAGGCAAGCAGCTGAAGCGCGACCTCAAGTCCAGACACCACGACAAGCCAGCGCAATCTGTGAAAGGTATCGACAATGGGAGCAAGCTGTGGTCTCATGAGGCTCGCCCCACCCAAGGCATGGCAGGCGATGACTGCAGCGATCACTCCACCCAACTCGAGAGGAAGCATCGTCACAAGATATCCGTCAGTTGTCTTCCATAGACCCCATATCTGCCCCAAACCATATAGGAGACCACCGCCGAGAAGAACCCCGTGAAAGCTTGCCACGAAGCCCAAGATGAGGGCGGCGACACAGGTACGTCCACCGTAACGCGGCGCTCTGTACGTGGTCCCGTAGGACATGGAGCTGCCATAGCCCATCGTGGCGCGTGTCGCGCCATATCTGTTGGTAGACGCAGGCGCGCCAACGTAACCATTAGGTGCGGTAAAGCCATATCCACTGGGCGCACCAGTGCCGTAGGGCGCTCCGTAGCGGCCGGTTGGCATGCCGTAGCTGCCGTTGTTGGCGGGCGTGCCATAGCCGGCGGGCGCCCCGTAACCACCGTTGACGGGCGCGCCGTAGCCGCCAGTTGGTGCGCCGTAGCCGGCGGGCGCTCCGTAACCACCGTTGTTGGCGGGCGCTCCGTAGCGGCCGTTGCTGGCGGGCGTGCCGTAGCTGCCGGGCGTGCCGTAACCGCCGGCGTTGGCGGGCGTGCCGTAACCGCCGGTTGGTGCGCCGTTGCCGGCGGCGTTGGCGGGCGCTCCGTAGCGGCCGGTTGGTGCGCCGTAGCCGCCGGCGTTGGCGGGCGCTCCGTAACCGCCGTAGCCGGCGGGCGTGCCGTAGCCGGCGGCGTTGGCTGGCGCTCCTCTAAAGGACCCAGTCGATTGCCCCTCGGAGAACTGAGCAGCAAGAAGGTCAATCGGGTCTGGCTGCGGAGACTGCTGGAACGAATCTGGCTGCCCAGACGGTCCCGACTGCTGTGTGACCTGCGCCTGCCAATCTGAACCCATCGGTTGCGATGGACCGCTCGATTGCGCCGCCTGAGGTGACGACATGGACCACGCTTGGCCCCTCGACCTCCTACGACGATTAGGAGACGGCTCGGGTTGTGTCAGCTGCGTCATGATACTCCTTGGTATACGCGTTCCTCCAAAGAGGATACCCGAACACGGTGTCTACTGCCGATGAGATACGCCGCTTCATGCAGGGTCACCACGCTCTTCACGACAACATGCGCCATCGTAAAGCAGCCGCTGATAGACGACACGGGCCTCGTATGACACGACAACAGTCCGCTCTGAGCTCAGCCAATCTCATCGCTAGAAGAACTCTGCCCACACTCATCGGCAAGCTCGCCTGCGATCTGCCCATCCGTCGACTCGCACGTGCTGATCCTCACAGCGTCACCTGCGGCATGGCGACCCACCCTTTGCCCGACCACATAGGCACAGACACACGCAGCGACCAAGACCACGCACGCAAGCGCCGTACCTTCGATACCAAAGCCCACGTTATATGCAAAGCTATCGGCAGCCCCCTCGAGCTTAAAGATGGAAAAGGGGACGACGTTGCCGCTGTTTGGTAACCCCAACAGTATATTCTGCGTAAAGTTCCACGACGTGTGTATCGCCGCCACCATCCAAAAGCTGTCGAAGTAGTAGACGCACATCGAGAACAAGAGGCCAACGAGAAAGATATTAAATACCGAGAGGGCGGTCACGCCACTGTTCATGAGGTGAAGCACCGCAAACAGCGCGGGGTTTCCCACAAGGGCCACGACCGGGCGCGCGTAGGCACCCCGAAGTCTCTGGTACATGAACGCCCTGCACGCCAGCTCCTCAGCAGAGGATTGTATCAGTACACCAACAAAGAGGATCACCGTAGGTAGGAGGTCAACGCCATCAAAGCGAAGACAGATGTCACCATGGAGCAGAGCGACCACGGCGCAAAACCCGTTCAGGACAAAGCCGATGAGGAGCCCCAACGCAAACATCGAGAGCCGGTTTCCCTCTGCCCCCGAACCGAGCCAGCTCAGTATCGGTCGATTCTTCTGCGTAGATACCATATAGACAACAAAGACCAGCCAAACCCCCACATCCACGTAATACAGAAACCCAGTCTCCACCACTGGCGAGCCAGCCGGTAAGGGCAGAAGCCGCCAGATAACAAAACCGACGACTTGCCCCACACTCAACAGCGCGACCGTCAGGATTGCCGTGATGAAGAAGGTATCCGTAAAACTGCGCCTCTGCACAATGCTGCGACTCTGTCCATCCATCTGCACTCACACTCCTGCGTACGTCCCCGCCACACCCGACTGAATACCATACCGCAAGCGACTCACCCTATCAAACGTGCGTACAACTCCCCATAACCATCCGATAACCGCGACGGCGCTATAGCGCGCAGGACCAGCGCACATCCTCGCTATCCATATTGACGGGCGGCACGAGCGACAGTTCGCAGCGCTCCTCACGACAGCGATCGCCCATGACGCGCGCAGGAACGCCCGCTACCGTTACGCCCTCGGGCACGTCGTGGACCACGACCGCGCCTGCACCAATCTTGCTGTGGCTGCCGACATGAATATCGCCCAGGACGATGGCACCTGCGCCCACCATCACGTCGTCACCGAGCGTCGGGTGGCGCCTGCCACCGTGATGACCGGTCATGCCGAGGGTGACTCCCTGATAGACCATGCAATCGTCACCGATGACAGACGTCTGTCCTATCACGAGACCAAAGCCATGATCGATAACAAAGCGCCTTCCGATGGTGGCTGCCGGATGAATGTCAATCCCATAGCGCCTACGCGTGCGCTGCGCAAAGAGGATCGCGAGACGGCGCAGGCCCCTTTCCCAGAGCCAGTGCTGCCACCGGTAGGCCCAAACGACATGGAGACCTGTCGCAAAGAGTACGACGTCGAGCGCGGAGCTCGCGCTCGGGTCGCGCCTGAGCACCGCCCGCACATCTTCCCACGCTCGTGACCACAAAGGAGGGTACCTCTCGGGCGGTGACACCACGCCCATCATCGCAGGCATCAAACTCACCTACAGCCCCATCGAGAGGTAGCGCTCGCCGGTGTCGGGAAGCACGGCCACTATCGTCGTGCCAGCGTAGTCGGGGCGCTCGGCCAGCATCGCCGCAGCCTCGACTGCAGCGCCCGAGCTGATGCCCACGAGCAGACCCACCTCCTCTGCAAGGCGTCGCCTCATGGCTATGGCACGCTCGGAAGTCACGGGCACGACCTCGTCTACCACACTGGCATCATAGGTCACAGGAACAAATCCCGCACCGATGCCTTGGATGCGATGAGCCCCAGCGGGCTTGCCGGCCAACACCTGACTCTCGGAGGGCTCGACGGCGATGGCGCGAACGGAGGGCCTCTTCTCCTTGAGGAATCTCCCCGCACCGGAGATGGTGCCACCCGTGCCCACGCCAGCAACGAGGACGTCCACGTCACCCTCAGTGTCGGCCCAGATCTCGGGACCGGTCATCTCGTAGTGTGCCTGTGGATTTGCGGGATTCACGAACTGACCCACAACGATGGCGCCGGGCGTCTCGTCCCTCAGCTCGTCAGCACGCCTGACGGCACCGCTCATGCCCTCGCTGCCTGGCGTAAGGACAATCTGTGCCCCGTAGCTCGCCGCAAGCTTGCGACGCTCGACGGACATGGTCTCGGGCATAACGAGAACTGCCTTGTACCCTCGCCTCGCTGCGAGCATCGCCAGACCGACACCGGTGTTTCCAGATGTAGGCTCGATCACGGTACCGCCAGGCATGAGGCTGCCGTCGGCCTCTGCAGCGTCCAGCATGGTGAGCACGATGCGATCCTTCACCGAACCCCCAGGATTGGTTGCCTCGTATTTTCCAAGGATGGTAGCCTTGCCACCCGCAATGGCAGAGAGATCGATGAGTGGGGTTGATCCGATGATTGCCTCAATTGTATGTGCGTATCTCATGATATCCTCCAAAGGATTGTGCGAAAGCCCGTGGGCCCACCCAGTCGGGCGCCGCGGTCCCTGCGACGGGCGCCATACCGGTAACAGCCACGCCGGACGGTCGAACCCGTGCGCAATAAAAAAGGACGCTTGCGCGTCCCCTCTCGACTGTCTGTTTTTGATGGGTGTCCCGAACACGGACAGCGACTTCGCGCGTCAGCGGCAGGCACCCTCCACACAGGACAAGAGGGGCAAGAACTTCTCGCGACAACATGTGCAACCCTGCAATGCCATCATTGGTTCACGCATATGCCGCCCCTCCTCATCTTGTCTATCGCCAAGGGGTCCTACCCCCTTACGCACATCGCTACCCTACGGTCTGGAACGAGTAATGTCAAGTGTCATGGTGGGAATTAACAGCTTGACAATGTATGTCAACGGAGCATAGGCGACAGATGCGTCGCGCACGCCAACGTCCTCAAACCTCATGCTCGAACATAGAGCTTGCGTACGAGCTACGCATGCGCCAATCGCTGGGCACCTCACTGCCCTACCCCACAAGGCCTCTGTCAACGTACCTCGAGCAACCACTTGCAGATACACGGAGAGTCCACGGCAGCATGGTCGCTCAGTTGTGCCAGAATCAAATGGACTGCAACGCGCCGCCACACTCCGGCGCCTAGGGGAGAGGAAGCACCATGCTCAGGATCGGACTGCTGACCAGCGGAGGAGACTGCCAGGCCCTGAACGCCACCATGCGCGGCATCGTGAAGACCATCATTCGGCAATCCAAGGGTCCCGTTGAGATCTACGGCTTTCTTGACGGCTACCACGGCCTCATCCATAGCAAATTCCTGCAGATGACCTGGGCGGACTTCTCAAACATCCACACCCAAGGCGGTACCATCCTCGGCACGAGCCGCACCCCCTTCAAGCTGCTCGACACACCCGAGGCGGACGGTGTCAACAAGGTCGCAGCCATGAAGCAAACCTACTACAAGCTGCAAATCGACTGCCTATTCATGCTCGGCGGCAACGGTTCGACCAAGACGGCAAACCGCCTGCGCGAGGAGGGGCTCAACGTCATCGCCCTACCTAAGACCATCGACAACGACACCTGGGGCACAGACATCACCTTTGGCTTCACAAGCGCGATCGACGTCGCAACCACCTTCATTGATGAGATCAAAACTACGGCAAGCTCGCACGGTCGTGTCTTTGTGATCGAGATCATGGGACACAGGGTGGGATGGATCCCCCTTCACGCGGGAGTCGCAGGTGGCGCGGATGTCATCTTGCTTCCCGAAATCCCCTACGAGATGAAGAACGTTATCGAGGCCATCGAGCGGCGCGAGGCGGCGGGCGGCCGCTTCGCAATCGTCGCCGTAGCCGAGGGAGCTATCTCGAAGAAGGAAGCCGCACTCCCCAAAAAGGAGTACAAGAAAATCGTTGCGGAGCGCAAGTACTCCGTTGCCTATGACATTGCCAACGAAATAGCCGAGCGCACAGGACGCGAGGTTCGCGTGGGCGTTCCCGGACATACCCAGCGTGGTGGCGCTCCTGACGCCCAGGATCGTATCTTTGCGGTACAGTGCGGCGTCGAGGCAGCCCGCGGTTGTCTCGAGGGCACGTACGGCTTCATGGTCGCCAAGGTCAACAACAAGATGTGTCGCGTCCCACTCAAGGAGGTAGCGGGCAAGCTCAAGTATGTAGACCCCAAGAGCGACCTCGTCAGGGAGGCAAAGTTCATGGGCATCAGCTTCGGCGACGAATAGAGACAGAGGACAAACGTCCTTCGGCTCCACGTCAGGTCATGGGAACCGGGTAGCCCGTCAGTCCACTAAGGCGCTCCAAGACGCATGGTGGCCTTGATGGGCTATTCCCTTTTGATGGCATGCCAGCGCTGGATTGGCTGCATGCCAGCGTGGGAGAGTTCCTTGAGGCTCCTGTAGCCTTCGGGCCACGTAGGGGCGTCTACGCGTCTATTCGACAAAATGTAACGAAGACGTAATGTGCTTTACGGCTTATTGATAGGTACATATGGATAGAATCGTAGCGCGTCAGATGAAGTAAGCTCAATGGTACGTGACGTTTGTAGAAGGGAAGTGGACGTATGCAATTCGCAATGATAAGCAGTGACAGATGCTGTTGTCGGATGTGCGAGCGTGCCTACGTCCTGTAATCCGTCGTCGATCGGACCCTCCCATGTGCGAGCTCTTTGCCGTCAATTCGGCTACTCCTGTACGTGTCAATCGCTACCTTACAGAATTTTTTGGACACAGTCATGCGAATCCGCACGGCTGGGGTGTCGTACTCCGTACACCAGTTGAGGACCCGGTTGGTGACGATGATGTCACCCTCTGGCGCGAGCCCCTCCCCGCACACGAGTCTGCACTCGCAGCACGGCTCTTGTCGAGGCCTATGGAGGCCCGTCACCTACAGGCACACATTCGCAAGGCTACCTGCGGAACGCTCGAGATCGCCAACTGCCATCCCTTCCTAGCAACTGATATCGCGGGGCGCAGCTGGACACTTATCCACAATGGCATCCTCTTCAACGAGGGGCTACTCTGGGGATACGAGCAGCGTGAGGTGGGCCAGACCGACTCGGAGCGCATCCTACTCTTTCTGATTGATGTCATTGACGAGGCAGCAGCGCGTCAGGGTGGGAGGCTTGACTTCATTGATACCTTCGACGTGCTCGCCGAGGCGATAGTCCAGCTCGGTAACCACAACAAGCTCAACCTCATCTTGGATGACGGTGCGTACACCTACGTGCATACCAACACCTCTGAGGTCACGCTGTATGCTCGCGAGGTCACAGCTGGGGAGGCAGGTATAGGTAACACCGGAAAGGTAGGCAGCGATACGAGGGACACTGCGAGCGCATCGGGCATCGTCTTCTCCACCTTCCCGCTTGGGGGCGAGAACGAGAGGAACGCATGGCGCCCTGTGCCACGCCATCGCCTCATCGCCTACAAGAACGGTAGGCTACGGCGGACGTCGACACCCCACGGCAACGTGTTTTGCGAGGCCATCCTCGACGCCCACCGTGCCTTGGGTGTTGTTTGGGACCCCGCCACAGCTACTGCTGCTCCCGTAACCGCGACCACCGCAGCCTAACCCATGCCCCGCAGGTTCTGAGGCACAATAGCTTTGGCCCCAACTGGGCAAACGCCTGTATGTGAGTGCCTGCGGATTCTGGGACATTATCCGCTGCTTTGCGCAGACCGACTGGCACAAAGTGGTGAGGACGTGAGTGGTGAGGGCGTGGCGGATGGGTATCTCGGACGAAGAAGTCCCCATGCAGCTACACTTGACATCAAGAGCCTTAGCTCTGTGATGCGTCACAAGCAAACACGACCACAAGGGTATCCACATGAACCTCTCCCAGGCACTTGAACACGCAAACGCCCTCGTCTTTCCCGGCTTTCTCTCGGATGACGAGACGCTCACCGCAGAGCGCGAGAAGAACGAGGAGGCTATCGGCCTTCTGATGGACGCGTGGGCGGACGCGTCTGCGGGCAAGGAGCCCTTTTCGTTTGACCTCGTTCGCAACCTTGCCGATCGCAATCGTACGAGCTGTGACAGCTATGGAGTCGAGCGCCTGCGCGACGTCGCCCCAGCCACCCTTTCGCGCAAACTCTCCAGTGATGACCTGATCCGTGGCGTGGCAGCCCTCCAGCACCGCAGTGTGGAGGAGGTCATAAAGGTCGCAGGTCCCAGTGGCCAAGATCTTGGCGTGGCCTACGTGGAGGCACCCGTCTCGGGCATCGTCTGCGGCATTGACATAGAGACAACCGATCGCGATCCCTCGCGTGGCTACATCATCAACATAGGCATCGAATTCATGAGGCTCACGCCGACGGCAAAGCCCGAGCATCCCTTTAGTTCCTATTGCGGTATCCCCGAGCTCTACCGGGAAAAGGGTGTCCCCCTTGCCTTCGTGCATCACATCAGCTGGGACGATCTCGCAGGTAAGAAGCCACTGCGCCAGCACAACAAGATGCAGCGGGCCATCCTTGCGACACTCGAGATGTACCCCTTTATGGCACACAACGCGTCCTTCGAGGATTCCTGGTTCATGATGCAGATCGATGGCTACGCGGAGGCCCGCAAGGCAGGTCGAATCATTCCCATCGACACGCGCGACATCTGTCGACGCATCGATCCCGAATACAAGACTCTTCCCCACGACTCGAAGCCCGCCACGCTCGAGAACTGGGCACGGCGACGCGGTACGCTCAAGGCCAACCAAAAGGAGACGCATCTCGGCCTCGAGGACGTCGACCTCATGTTCCGCACAGTCCAAGCAGAGTTTGCCGAAAGAAACATGTTCTCCTCATAGGAACGTCTGGCACAATAGCGCATCAACCTCAGAGGATGTCTCTCAAACGAAACGTCAACGAGCTAAGGCCCAAAAAATGAGAGGGACCAACAACAGCGCTGCCGATCCCTCTCAAGGCCTTTGCTGCAACTCGAATCTAACGATTGACACGAGACCTACGCCTCGAAGTCTGCGGCCTCACTCTTCGTGAGGGGCTTGATGTCCTCGCTGGGATATGGCGAGTCCGCTCCACCGAGACCCACCACGAAGTACAGGCCCTGCTTAGTCTGGTAGAGAATCTCCTCGTAGCCCGCAGAATCGCCGAACTCACCGATGGTGCGCTTCGCAACCTCAGTCGATTTCTCGGTATCGTAAGTGCGCCGCTTGCCCTCGAAAGTCTTGACCTTACGCATGCTGTATCCAATCACTCTGTTTGACACTCATCAACTCTCACGGATATTTTACTACCGCTGGTAGAAATGTAGCGTAACTACATATACATATCTATACACACCAGTTCTCGAAACCTACTTTTCACATCAGCAGCGAGCGATCAAGCAGTGAGCGTCACCATAGCTGCGTCGGTAGCAACGAGACCGACCAGGAAAAGGCAGGATTCCACAGCAAGCACCCTCACCCTACATGAGCTTGGCGACGTTTCTCGCAAACTCAACGGGGTCATCAACGGGAAGTCCCTCGACAAGCAGCGCCTGATCGTAGAGGATCGATCCCAGAAGCGCAAGGCGGTCCTTGTCACCTGCCTCCTTAGCCGCAACGAGCTTGGCAAAGACTGGATGGGTAGCGTTGAGCTGCAGGACGCGCTGGGCCTTGGGTGCGCTTGCCGCGTCGGCGTCGGGACCCTGGCTGATGACACGCTCCATCTCGAGGGAGACGGGTCCCTCAGACGCTATCGTCGCTGGAGCGTCGCCGAGTCCCGCCGCGACCCTCACACTTGTGACCTTGTCGCCGAGACTCCCCTTCAAGTCATCAAAGAGTTCCTGGTGCTCGCTCGTGGCCTTCTCGGCTTCGGCCTTCTCGTCATCGGTCGCAAAGTCGAGGTCGGCGTTTGCGACGTTCGCGAGCTCGAGGTCGCGCTCCTTTGCACCCTCATGCTCAGAGTCGCCCTCAGTGCCATCCTGGTGCCAGCTTCGCATGACCTGAAACATGAACTCGTCCACGTCCTGAGTGCACAGGAGCACGTCAAAGCCATGGTCGAGCGCGGAGCGCACGGCGGGCACCTGCTCTAGGCGCTCGCGCGAGTCCCCTGCGGCAAAGTAGATCTTGTCCTGACCCTCAGGCATCGCGTCTGCGTATTCGGCGAAGGTCACCTGCTTGCCCTCTTGGGCCGACCAGAAGAGCAGGAGGTCTGCGAGATCAGCCGCCTTCATGCCATAGGAGTTGTAGATGCCGAACTTGATACCACGCCCAAAGTTCTCGAAGAAGGTCTCGTAGGACTCTCGATCGTTGTCACGCATATCCTCGAGCTCAGAGTGAATCTTCTTCTCGACGCGGCGGGCTATGGCGCGAAGCTGAGAGTTCTGTTGCAGGGTCTCGCGGGAGATGTTGAGCGAGACGTCCGGGCTGTCCACGACGCCGTGCACGAAGTTGTAGTAATCAGGCACGAGGTCCGCACACTTCTCCTGAATGAGGACGTTCGAACTATAGAGCGCAAGGCCCTTCTCGTAGTCCTTACTGTAGAGGTCGAAGGGGCGCCGACTGGGAATGAAGAGCAGGGCGTCATACGAGAGCGCGCCCTCGGCATGAAAGCTGACGGTGCGAGCTGGATCCGACCAGTCGTGGAAGGTCGACTGATAGAACTCGTTGTAGTCCTCCTGCTTGACCTCGCTCTGGCGCTTCTTCCAGATGGGGGTCATGGAATTTAGGGTATCGAGCTCTTGGTAGTCCTCATACTCGGGCTTGTAGTCGTCAGGCGCGTCTTCTGGTCTGGGCTTCTGGCGGCTCTTGGTGACCATCATCTGGATGGGATGGCGCACGTAGTTTGAATAGCGCGTCACAAGGTCTCTGAGCCCTCCCTCAGAGAGGTACTGGTCAGTGTCGTCGCTCTCGCTGGACTCACGGAGAAAGAGAATCACGTCGGTGCCATGCTCCTCGGCGCCGCTCCGCTCCCCCTCCCCCGCAGGCTCGATGCTGTAGCCTCTCACGCCATCGGACTCCCATACGAAGGCCTCGTCAGCCCCAAGCGCACGACTCACGACACGCACCTTGGTCGCAACCATGAAGCTCGAGTAGAAGCCGACGCCAAACTGGCCGATGATGTCGATGTCCTCGCCCTGGTGGTCCGCGTTGGCCTCCCTAAACTGCTCGGAGCCGGAGTGGGCGATGGTACCGAGGTTCTCGTCGAGCTCCGCCTTGGTCATGCCAATGCCGTTGTCGCTTACCGTAACGCTGCGGGCCTCCTTGTCAAAGGACAGCCTGATAGCAAGCGTGGACTGGTCGACACCGAGGTCAGGGTTCTTGATCGCCTCGAAGCTCAACTTATCGAGGGCATCCGAGGCGTTGGAGATGAGCTCACGCAGGAAGATCTCCTTGTTGGTGTAGATCGAGTTGATCATGAGGTCGAGCAGCTTCTTGCTCTCTGTCTTGAATTGCTTCATAGGTCATGTGGTCCTTTCCCTCAAAGGCAGCGACGTGGCCTGGCGTCACACCCACCGCACGTATACCAAGGAAGGTTCTACCCACCCACTCACCACGCAAACGCTGGAAAGTCCAAAATCTTAGCTATACACACTTAGATCTGTGTCGACAGGTTCTTGACATGAATGGGCTGGCCAGAGAGTCGCATGTCTTAAAAGGAAGCTGTTACAGGGTCATTGCCGACGCATGGCCAAGCCAATGGCATTCCAGGCGTCTGGCGTCAAGGTGATAGATTCTGAGCGATTTCATAAGCCTCCACGCCAGTCTCCAACGATCGCGCTAGGCTAGACGCACAGGCAGTCATCTCACGACAGCACACAGTCAGGAGCAGACGCGCATGAAGCCAATCATCGGGGTTACGCCACACTATGAGGGCAACGAGAGGGTGCTCGGGGTGAGACCGGGATACTTTTCCGCCCTCAGAGCCTGTGGCGGCCTGCCCCTTATGCTGCCCTTGACCGATGACGCACGCGACATTGACCAGCTGCTGGACCTCGTGAGCGGCATCCTTGTCACCGGAGGGGTCGACATAAATCCCGCGACCTACGGAGAAGAGCCTCTCCCCCAGGTCAATCCACCCTTCGATGACCTTGACCAGTTCGAGATCTCCCTCATCAGGCGTGCGATCGACAGGGATCTGCCCGTCTTTGGCATCTGCCGTGGCATGCAGGCGATCAACGTCGCCTTGGGAGGTACGCTCTACCAGGACCTTCCCAGCCAGTACCACACAGGGTGCCCTCACTTCATGGAGCCGCCCCTCGAGCGCATGTCGCACCGTGTGACCCTGCTTGAGGGCGGTTACCTCAAGCATCTGCTGGGCGAAGAGGCAATCGGCGTCAACAGTAGGCACCACCAGGCCATTCGCAAGCTTGCTGATGGTTTGGCGCGGGCAGCGGTTTCTGATGACGGGATCATCGAGGCCATCGAGATGCCCGAGAGGCGCTTTGTCCGCGCCGTCCAGTGGCATCCCGAGCTCATGTGGCGACATGATGACAGGCAGCAGAGGATCATTCGACACTTTGTGGAGGCCTGTCGCCAAGGAAGCGGAGGCGCAACATAGAGCCAGACCGAACGACTCCTGGAAGCTCCTCTCGCACCGCTATGACCCTACGATCGGTAGCCCTCAGTCGGTTGGGCTTGATCTACCCCGTGTCACACCGATAGACCCCAACAGCACGGGAAAGGCGTAAGTCCCTCAGGCATGACTTCCCTGGAGAAGCTTCGAGCCGTTCACAACGTCCCTCGTCAGTGGATTGCCTCCCAGCTCCGCGAGCGTCTCAACCACCCGCTCGCGCTGAGCACGATAGTCCTTAGCATAGTCCTTCGCCTTGTCTGGGACGAGAGACTCAATACCCTCAGCCAACGAAGGCAACCCCCTGCGTGCGTCGTTGAACGAATCGATCGCAGCGTTGAGGGCCGTGGCAGCATCATTGGCCTTCGCCGCATCCTGGGCCTGTATGGCATCAAGGATATCTTGAAGCGCAGTGACCATGGTGCTCGCCCTCTCGACGGTCGCCTGATAGCTAGAGAGATTCGCCGAGGGGAGCTTCTCTCGCGCCGCCCTGAGGTCATCCGACATACTGGCCTGGTACTTCTTGGCACTCTCGAGGTCGTTTATCATAGTCGTAGTGTCGATCTGGTCGATATAGCGCGACGAGTTGTTCAGGGTGTTCACCGCATTATCGGATGAGTCCAGGAAGAGCGAGCTATCTGCCATGAGGTGAGCCAGCTCCTCTGCAGCCGACTGGACGTCGGCCAGCGAGTTAACGAGTTGGCTACCGGCGTCGATCATACCTCTACGGGCATCAAGTCCATCCTGGAGCGCGTCGAGGGTATGCCTCGCGTCATCATCAAGAGCCCACCCATCAGACTTCGCCGACTCAAGGCTCCTGCGAGCATCAGTCAAGCTGGAGGATGCCTCGTCGAGTCCGCGTTTCGCTGTGTCGGTCTCATCAGCTTTCGCCGTGTCAGTCTTATCAGGGAGTAGGTATGAGTGGTTGAGCTCGGCAACGCTATCGAGACGCTGGAGACCCTCGTCACATGCAACCATGGATTGCGTCGTGGCAACGATTGCGTCGCGTGCGGCCTCCTCACGCGAATGCTTGTACACAAAAAATCCAAGTACCGCTAAGACGACAAGGAGGACCACTCCAATGCCCGCCGCCACCTTTCTTTTGGGAGATCTCCTCGTGGCAGCTGAATCGACAGTAGCTGCGGTCGAAGCTCCCGGCATCGGGGAGTCTCCCGTCGGCCGCAAGTCTACCGGCATGATGGGCGCATTGGCAGGCGAGGCAGGAGCATTCGTATCTGGCTCAGAGACACCGAGGTATGGAATAGGGGCACCGCCGGGGACTGCGGGCGCCTCGCCACCGGAGGCTGAAGCGAAAACTGCGGGCGAGGCGGGCGAGTCGACGGGCGGGGCGGGCGCGTCTACGGGCGGGGCGGACGCGTCAACGGGTGGGGCGGGCGCGTCGCCACCGGAGGCTGCGGGTACCTCCTCGCCACCGGAAGCTGAGGCGAAAGCTACAGGCGCGTCGTCGACATCAAGTACCTTAGCGAACCACCGATCATCAGTATCAGCAGACACGCTAGAGATATCGGCATCCGAAGGCGAGGTGGTTGTCACAGGTGCCTGGGCAACGGCATCGGATGCCCCGGTAACACCCCCACTGTATGGGGGAACGAAAGCGAATGGCTGGGCGCTCGCGCTAGCAATACCATCTGTGTTGAACGCATCAGCGCCACCTGAGACGTCTGATGGACTCAAGACATCACTGGCAGGAATGGGACCACTGGGAGTATCTACGGTGCCAGCATCGGGCGCAACACCGGATTGCTCTGGGGACGGACCCCAACCCATGGCTGGCGACACAGAGGGGGCCATAGGCTCGGGGATCGCGGCCGTGTCTGCCCCAGCCCAGGTAGCCGTCGGATTGTCGGATGATACGGTCTCTCCGCTCGCGACCGCCACGTCGAGCGCACCTGGTACGGGAGCAGCGGTCTCGGGCAAGGGGCCCTCAGGCGCAACCTGACCCACCGGCATAACCGGCAGACCATCGCCCGCTACCAAGAAGTCCTCATCTGTGGGTGCCCCACACGCCGTGCAAAAGTTGTCGTCAGGGCCGAGTTGCGTCCCGCACCTGCGACAGAACTTGTATTCGGACATGTTAGAACACTCCTTGCTCTCTGCATTAAGGCCACAGTTGCATAGTACGATAGCATAACGATATGTCCGGGGCGGAACGGACCCTCTCACCAAAGTTACGGACACCTCCGTGACCAAGAACCCTAAGACCCAGTGATCAGAAAAACCGAAAGCGTGCTGCGCTGACCACCAGCCCCTGAATCAGGACCCAGGGATCTGCCTCTCATCCAGGTATCTGCCACTCGAACCTTGCGCAAGATGCCATAGAACAACCGCTGATAACCGCACACCCACCAGGCCAACCGTGCGCGTAAAAGACCGCTCGGACGCGCAGACAATGAGTCATACTTTACCCAACAAGGTAACTGGCATCCGCCGGTCACGCAGGCGGACAAGAGAAAGGTGGGTACATGAAGATCACCGACCTGTTGAGACCCGAGGGCATCAAGATCAATGCCGTCCCATCCGATCAGATGGACGCCATAGATCAGCTCGTCGCCCTGCAGGATGCCTCGGGCAACATCGCCGACACTGTGGAGTACAAGAAGGCGATTCTTGCACGTGAGGGGGAGTTCTCCACAGCGGTAGGGGACGGCATCGCGATACCCCATGCCAAGACGAAGGCCGTCAAGAAGCCCGGCCTAGCCGCGATGACGCTTGCCAAGGGCGTTGACTGGAAAGCACCTGATGATGCACCCGCGACGCTCGCCTTCATGATCGCCGCACCTGAGGGACAGAACAACGTGCATCTGGAGATGCTGGCAAAGCTCTCTCAGCTCCTGATGCACGAGGAGTTCGCCAACGCCCTGCGCTCGGCGAAGACGCCTGAGGAGTTCCTCGCGACCATTGACCGGGGCGAGGCCGAGCGTGACGCCGAGAAGGCTCAGGAGGCCAAAAAGGACGCGGCACCCAAGGCGGAGAGTGACCTGCCCGAAGTCCTTGCCATCACGGCCTGCCCCACCGGCATCGCGCACACCTACATGGCAGCAGAGGCCTTAGAGAAGAAGGCCACAGAGATGGGCATCAAGCTCAAGGCCGAGACCCAGGGCTCCGCAGGCGCGAAGAACGTTCTCACCGCCGAGGAGATCGCCCACGCCAAGGGCATCATCATAGCGGCAGACAAAAACGTCGAGCGCGAGCGCTTCGCGGGTAAGCCGGTCTACTCCACGAACGTCTCCGCAGGCATCCAAGAGCCCGAGAAGCTCATCAACATCATCCTGAACGGCGAGGCGCCCGTACAGGAAGGCTCTGTCGCCACAGCAAGTTCGGCGGGTTCGGGCGAGAAGGACTCCGTCGGACATGTTCTCTACAAGCACCTAATGAACGGCGTCAGCCACATGCTGCCCTTCGTTATCGGCGGCGGCATCCTCACCGCCATCGCCTTCCTGGTTGATATCAAGGCGGCAGGAACCGCTACCTATGGCTCGACGATCCCGGCCGCTGCGCTCTTCAAGATCATTGGTGGAGAAGCCTTCGGCCTGATGCTTCCCATCCTCGCAGCCTACATCGCGGAATCCATTGCAGACAGGCCGGGGCTTGCGCCCGGCTTCGTCGGCGGTCTCTTTGCGAAGACGGGCTATGACCTGGCCTATCTTGCCAACATTAACGCCGCCACCCCGCCCACCACCATCTCGGGCGGCTTCATCGCAGCACTCTTCGCAGGCTTCGCAGCAGGCTACCTCATGCTGGGCATCGAGCGGATGTGCGACAGCCTCCCTGCCTCGCTTGAGGGCATCAAGCCCATCCTGCTCTACCCGCTGCTGGGCATCTTGGCCATCGGCATCGTGATGCTGGTCCTAAATCCGCTCTTTGGCGCCATCAACACCGGCCTTTCCGACTTCCTGAACGGCATGGGTACGGGCAATATCGTGCTTCTGGGAGCCGTCGTCGGCGGCATGATGTCCATCGACATGGGTGGTCCGTTCAACAAGGCTGCCTACGTCTTCGGCACAGCGGCGCTCGTCACCCCTGGCGGGACTACTGGCCAGATCATCATGGCTTCCGTCATGGCGGGCGGCATGGTACCTCCTCTGGTCATCGCCCTCTCCACAACCTTCTTCAAGAACAGGTGGACGAAGGCGAATCGTGATGCTGGCCTCGTAAACTATATCATGGGCCTCTCGTTCATCTCTGAGGGCGCCATCCCCTACGCCGCCGCCGACCCCGGACACGTGCTGCCGTCCTGCATCATCGGCTCGGCCATCGCGGGCGGACTTTCCGCGCTCTTTGGCTGCACGCTGCCTGCCCCGCATGGCGGCATCTGGGTCATTGCCGTCATCGGTAACCCCCTGATGTACGCTGCATCCGTACTTATCGGTTCTGTAGTGGGTGCCCTCATCATCTCGCTATGGAAAAAGGCACTTCCCGCGTCGGAGTCTGGACTCGCGTAGCAGTAGTTTGAACGAGCCCGCACGATTTGAGCGGGCGTGTAGAGGCGCACGACGGACGGGGGCGGTCACAGACGTGGTCGTCCCCGTTTCTGCTACTTGGCGCAAGCCGCCCCGCAGCCTGGCGGGGGGTTGCCCGAGCGCATTTGCCCAGTTGGGCCTCTTTCCATAGTGCCCCGCAGCCTGGCGGGCGGTTGCCCCACACCTCCCGGGCGCCGCGACGTGACGGAAAGGCGCATTCTGCCCCGTCACCTTACCCACTCCGGGCTGCCGCCTTACCAAAAGACATGCTCTGTCCGTAGGCATGCCACGCATCAGGCGCTGGGCCATAGCGCCCCGCTTCTCAGCAGCAGTTGCCTGTCGCCACAGCATGGCCTGTCATGCCTAGAGCGCACAGAGGAGGCCCGCCAGGACGTTCGCTGCAGCATGGATGCACCAGCTCGGGAGTATCGACCCGCCCGCTTTCCTCTCGTTGATATAGCCCATTACATATCCGATGGAAGCTGTGAGAATAACAAGCACGGCCGCTGCCTGTGGCCCTGCCGCTCTAAAAAATGCAATCCCATGGATGAGACCGAAGAGAAGCGATTGCGTTATGTTTCCGATCGTGAAGCCGAACTTGCCTACAAGCCTCTTCAGCAGAAATCCTCTGAAAAGCAGCTCCTCGGAAAGGGAGGTGCGTACAACCGCGTACGAAAGGATGGCGGGTACTGCAGAGGCACCTTGGCCCGCAAACGCAGATACAGCCGTCGCGACGTTGCCGAGAAGATGCAGGGCAAATAGGGATGCTGCGGCAAATGCGACAAAGGTCATGGCGACCAGCAGCCATAGCCTCCACTTGTTTTTCGTCGACACGCCCTTGAGACCCATATAGGTGAGGAAAGACCCCTCGCCTCTGGCCGAGACAGCCCACCAGACAAAGGGAACCAGGGAAAAGATGAGGAGCTGGAGGATACCAGCTGCCAGTTCGCTTGCGAATGCCACGACGTGCATCCTTTCGTCAGGGTAATGCGCTCTGCATGCGCGCGTTGCGATTGTATCGCAGGGGGCTATCGCGGGTTGATGTCAGCGGATGGAACATATCGTCACACTTGGGACAATCGAATGACGATAAGATAATCGAGAAGATACATCCGTTGTGTCCGTTTGCACCGATTCTGGAGGTAGGAATGGCAAGAAGCGCCCAGCAGATCGAGGAGTCCCGGGCAAAGATGCAGCGACTTGGGCGGAAGCTCAGCATGTTGTTCACCGGGCTTGTCGGACTAAGCTTCGTTTGTGCGGTCGTCGCTACGATAGTCGCGGTCATGCGGATCTTGAGTGGCGCTTCGTTCGACTCCTCCGGCATCGTCCCAATAATCGCTGCGCCCATGCATCTTGTCATCTGGGGAGCCGGGGCGCTGACGCTGCGAGGCATATGCAAGGACATGGCTCGGGGAGACTCACCCTTCACAACAGCGCATGCGCGCAGGATCAGCCTGTTTGGCGGGCTATTGGTAGCGGTTGCGACAATCGAGCTCGTCGCTTCTCCGGGGTTCATAGCGCTTACCGTAGGACGGTTTGTGTTCATCAGCTCGACGCAGAGCATACTCGAGGATCTTGCTCTGCCGGTAGACGTGGGCGCGATCCTCGGAGCCGTCAGCTGTTTCTCCATCGCTGCCATATGGCGCTATGGGGCTTTGCTACAAGAGCAGGCGGAAGACCTGGTATAGGGGCGAACATGGACTATCTCATCATTGAGCTTGAGAGCCTCCTGCTGAAGCGGGGCAAGACGAGCGCGGATATCATCCGGGCCACGGGGCACACTCCGGCCAACGTCTCGAAGATCAGGAATGGAAAGATAAAGGCTATCAGGTTGAGGACGCTGTTGGACATCTGCGTGGAGCTGGACTGTCAGCCGGGAGATCTGATCAGGCGCGTAAGTGAACGGGAGCTTGAGGAGCTTGCGGCCCGACGCGTCAAGAGCGTGGCGAACCGCACGCGCACTGATGGCGCGGGGGCTTCTCTCGAGCCGACCAGAGTCTACGTGGTGGATCTTCAGGACGAGTAACACGTACTCTCTCCATCTGCTTACCGTGTGTTTGCTGGTTATGCCAGGCGCGCTGTCGTTGTCGACGCCACCTTTGATATATCATTTTCGAATATAATTATCTAGAAAAGATAAGTAATCTGATTTAGAATATGTATGTCAAGCGATGAGGCAGACGGACGGTGGAGGAGGGAGAATGGGTGCAAGCTTGGGCGGAGATGTCGTGCAGCTGCATGACGTCTCTAAGCGCTTCGGAAAGTTCGAAGTCGTCAAATCGGTAAGCTGGAGCTTGGGGCGCGGCGGGGTGTACGGACTTATCGGCGAGAATGGCGCTGGGAAAAGCACATTGATCCGCATGATCTGTGGTCTGACAAGACCGACGGCGGGCAGGATCTCCCTCTTCGGAAAGACGAACCAGAAGGACATCCGCCATGTACGCTCGTGCATTGGCTACGTGCCTGACGCCAGCGCCTCGTATCCCGACCTCAGTGCTCGTGACAACCTGACGGTGCGTTGCATAGAGTGGGGCATTCCTCAGGAGGGGGTTATCGACAGTATCTTGCAGCTCGTCGGACTGGAGGGTGTAGGGAGGAAACGCGCCCGGAGCTTCTCGATGGGCATGAGGCGCCGCTTGGATCTTGGCATCGCGTTTCTAGGGGATCCGAAGCTTCTGATTCTCGACGAGCCGACGAACGGGCTTGATCCCATGGGCATCGTCGAGGTGAGAAAGCTGATCTCACGCTTGAAAGAACGAGGGAGAAAGACCATCCTGATATCCAGCCACAACCTCGGGGAGCTGTGCAAGGTGGCGACCCATTTTGCCTTCATGGGACATGGTCGGTTGCTGCGCGTCATGACTGCAGCGGAACTGGACGTATGCTGCCGAGGGCGCTTGGTAGTGCGCGTGGATGAGCCGAATCGCGCCGCCGCCGTCTTGAGGGGGCGTATGCCGTCGCTGTCCATCGCGCGTTCTTCGGACGGTTTGCTCCATCTTGAGGGCTGTCAAGGGGAGCCTGGGGATGTGACAGGCCTTCTGAGCGCCAGCGGCGTCAAGGTGGGCGAGGTATTCTTCGAGCGTCGGGAGCTCGAGGATGTCTATTCGGCACTGATTGCCGGTGAGGATGGTGTCCGGTGACGCTCCGCATTCCCGCCCTGCTGCGTTGCGAGCTGAAACGCTTGCCGCACAGGTTCTCGACCTATGCGATGTCAGGCTTCGCCACGCTTGTCGCACTGTTGACCGTTTTGTCACCCCCTGAGGAGGAGCGTGCCCTGCTGTTCATGGTCGCGGGGGATGACCCAAAACGCATAGGCGGTGCCGTCGGCTTCATCGGGAACCTCGTCGCACTCGATGACCTCGTGGGATCGGCGATCCGCACGTCCCTCGTGTTCACGATCCTATGGATCCCCGTCGTCATTATCTACGCCGTCTTTGTCACGGCACAGGACTACTCTGCCTTGGCGGGTTATGGCGTGTCGAAGGCGCGGGGAACACCCGAGACGGCGATGGTTGCCTCGAAACTCATCGTCTACGGAGGATTTCTGGCCCTACTGTACCTGCTAACCTGCTTCATGCCCTTTGTCTGCAAGGTGATGCAGTATGGCTCCGCACTTTCATCGGGTGGCGTAGGGCGCTTTCTAGGCGTTGCCTCGCTCGGCGCGATCATGCTGGCGGTTCTTTTCGCAGAAGCCTTCGCCCTGTATCAGCTCGTACGCAGCACCGTTGTGGCGACTGTGGCGATGGTCATGTCATCTCTGTTTGCGCTCGTGTGGTTTCCGAGCTCGTATGCGCATGCAGGAGGCATGGGTGGCCTGAATCCGACGCTGTACCTGTCCCCGGTGCTTTACCTCATGAATACCTGTGCTCTGTGTTTTCAGAATGTGGGTGCGTGGACTGTGGTTCTGTACGCCTCAGTCGCAGAGGTGGCGTCTTTTGCCGTCTCGTGCGCGGTGCTCAAGCTGGGGGAGATGCGCTGATATGGGATTTTCGGCCTCATTTCGTTCCGAGCTATTCCGCGCTCGCCGCATGCATGTCGGGCTCGTTCTGATCGGACTTTATCTTGGCGTTGCGCTCTTGTGCGTATACTCAGTCCTTGTCGGCTGTGGTGCATGGGTATCGGTGGGTACGGAGGCGGAGAGTCAGTTCGTTGGGTTCTCGGCTGAACTGACGTATCTCGAGCGGCTGGGCATTGGATGTTCCGAAGCGGAGCGCATCGTCACCGCCTCACTGGCACATACCCTACTCTTTCCGGTTGCTGCGGTGCTTACGGCAAGCATGTTCTTCGACGCACCTGCCCGAGGCGCCGCCGATGTATCGCGGGCCCGCGGTGCCTGGGAATTCGGTCGCTTCTTTGCACGGATCGCGGTATGCTGCCTCTATCTTGTTGCGGCGTATACGGTGTTCAGCATACTTCTGTTCTCGTGTCACTGCGCGGTCAGCTTCGGCCGATTCGATATGGCCGCCTCCCTGCTCCTGGCGCAGAGGCTAGCGCCGAACATCCTGGTCGATATGAGCTTCGTCGTGCTGTGCGTCTCCACATTCACGCTGGCCCGCGTCCGGGCCTTGGCGTCGGGCGGTTTGCTCGTGTTGGTGTTCGCTGGGCTCATAGTGGCGATGTCCCTGTTCCCCTCCGCCGTGCCGGTGCACATGGCGTATTGGATACGCCTGTGCGGCACCTCCATGGCAGACGTGGCGCCGGCCGTCATCGTGTTTTCTGCGGTAAGCAGTGTCCTGTGCGTTGTGGCCGTTGGAATCTCGTTGAGGTTCAGGGATGCAAACGCTCCTATCAAAGCTTCAGGCTTGCCGGGTCGAGGAGGAGGTCGTAAAGCCCCAGCATGAGCACGCCTGTCTTCCCATAGTGGCGCTCGACGGGTCTGCCGACAACGATGACCTTCTTGAACGGGTCGTCGATCTTGTCGAGTGGACGCTACTCTTGAGCGAGCTTCTCGGCATCGGGGATGTCGTAGGCGGACTGCAGGTAGACGTGTTTGCTGCCTCTGTTGCACACGAAGTCGCCCTCCAGCTGCCTGCGCTTGGCCTTCCCATTACATCTAGTAGCTCCTCGAGGATCCGAGAATTGCGTACCTTCTCGCGTTCGACGACATCACTGACGTACGCCTCAGAGAGACGGCGCGTGAGGTGATCTGCTTTGTCCCTTGGGTCATTCAGAAAGGTGACCTTCCCACAGCCACCTCGTGGTCAACGGGCCGTCGACCCGCGCCGAGGTCATCGAGGTCCTGTCGCCCCACCTCCCCGCCTCGCTCGCGCTGGAGCAGCGCGAGCGAGGCGGGCAACCTTCTCAGGAAGATGAGGTCGCAGGGCGGGATCAGGAGCCGGCTGATCGGGGGCGGGCGCGTCTGGGAGGTCACGTGACCACCGGGCGATTTACGTGTGCTTACGGGTGGTTTACGTGTGCCCGGGAGCGGGCGGCATGAGATCTTCGCAGCCAGAGGGCTTGTCTCGCACCCTCTGACTCCCTCCGATTACGTGAGGGTAACGCGGGTACTCGCTGCCGCGCCCCTGCTGCGCCCCTGCCGCACCGTGACGATCTGGACCCACCCAAAGATCAGCCTCACGGGTGCGACGTCGACGCCTTCAACGCGCGGCATCCAAGCACGCCTCTGCAGCACATCGTATTACACCATGATCGCCCCCCATGCTCGACACCGTCAAGGGCTACCTCCGTCAGCGTCTCGCTCAAGGGCGTCGGCAAGAAGAACGCCGTTGCGCCTGGAAGACGAGACCGCTTTCTCCGCCCTCCTCAGGACGCCCATGAACTGGCTTGGCGTCTGTCGCAATAACGCCGCCAGCTCAATTGGCCTCTCGGGTCGCCCCGTATGGTTCTCTGCGACCATGCCGGTGCGAAATCCAAGCTTGGCGGCCGCCCGCTCGAACTTGCGTGTCCGTACCGCAACCTACAGCTACTTGAACCGCATGGCTCAATCCCCATGTCTCTCGTTCCTGATGCTCCCCTGTGCGAGGTCCTCGGCACGATAGGCCGCATAGCCCTCATAGGAGTAGGACGCATCGACCCCACGCGCCAACAGCGTGAAGTTGTCCAGTTGATCGGAGAGAGAACCGCGAAGCAACTCCTTGAGCTCCAGGTTACGCACAGGGCTGCGCTCCATGGCAAGGAGGTAATCCTCGCGCCCTATCTGGCTCCAATCAACCGTGCGGCCCAGTTCGCAACGGAATATGTGATCAAGCCAGATGCGCCCCGCCCGGCCGTTGCCCTCGCGAAACGGATGGGCAACGTTCATCTCCACGTACTTCTCGACAATCTCCTTGAAGTCACCCTGTCGCATGCCCTCTATGCTCTTGAGAGCTGATTGCAGGTACAACGCTGATACAAACCGGAAACTGCCCTTGGACAGGTTGACGTCACGCACCCTGCCAGCGAAGTCGTAGATGTCACCAAAGAGTGTGACATGGATCTTTTGGAGCGTGGCAAACGTGCCTGGCTCCAGCTTGTCGAGCGCGCCGTCCCTATAGAGGGAGAGGGCAGCCAGCTTGGAGATGCGCTCCTCCTCATGGGCAAGCTCAACGCTGCTGGCGATGCCAAGCTTGTTTTGAGGTATCATCGCTCAATTACCTGCCTTGCAAGAGTCTTCCGGCTCAGCTCTTCGATCATGAGCCCTTTGACGAAGGACGTGAAGTTCATGCCCCTGAGGGAGGCTGCCTCCTTAGCAGGGTCGCGAAGCGCGCGGTATGCGGATGGTGACTGGCGCGAGTTCGGAATCCCGCAGGTAGGACTTGATCTCTGTGGGGGTGACACCGGAATCGAGCAGCCCTGTATATCTCACGCGCACATCCTATCCATTGCATGGCTCAAGCAATACGCAAGAGGATTTTATCAGAAGGTACGGATCTCATTTGTAGAGGCCCCGCAGGCGGCCAAGAGGTATGGCGAGAGGCGCGGAAACGACAGAGGCAGTCGTTACGCGCTCCTGTTGGGGCCATGAGGTGAGCAAGGGGGACGTCGTCAGCGCCAGCCCCACAGCAGCCCGACGGCGCCCATGAACGAGAGCTGAGAGAGCAACTCGCACCATCCGACAGCCTCGATCCCTCCGCCTGTGCCGACGTCTCCGCCCCTGCCAGCGCGACGCCTCTCGTCGATTTCCGCCACGGTTTCACGCCCAAACCGCAGGAGGAAATCGTCCAGCGCAGGGTACGTGTCACTTGCCTGGTGCTGCGCGATGCGAACGTAGCAGAGTACGGCCGCACGAGCTGCGGGAACGCGGGAGAGCTCCAAGAGCGACATGCTCCCGACCCTGCCATCGCAAAGCGAGAAGACCATGTCGTCCTCGCATCCGGAGAGCTTCTCGACATCCACGCCGGCGTGCGCGGCGAGCCCGAGGTCTGACCGCACGCGCATGCACACCCTCCCGAGTAGGTTGGAGCCGCGCCAGCGCGAGATGTCTCGAAAGCGCTTGTCGTGTTCTGCCAGACCGACGCCCCAGCTGCGATCGTACGGAGACGCCTCCGCAAGGACTGCGGCGCCCGTCGCGAGCAGACGTTCGGCGAGCTTTGGGTTCTGCATGAACTTCTCGCGCACCCCTACGTAGACGAGCTGTTCGCGCACATCGCGCCACAGGGCATCGTCGTAGGGCTTGACTCGGGCACCAAGCTCCTTCGCCCTGCGCGGGGTGGGCGCCTCGAGTATGGCGTCCGCCGAGCCCGTGTCCCCCATCACGCGGGCCTTCTGCCACATCATCCAGTGCTCGGCCGTGCAAAACTCTCGCCCGCAGAACACAAGGCTGCTCGGGTGCCAGTTGCTGCAGAACCCCAGGGCGTCCTTCTCTCTCCAGAAGCCGATCAGCGTCGGCCCGTCTTCGCTGGAGGCCGCCGGACGAGACGCGCCTTCGTCTGGGCTGATAGAGAAGTACTCCCCCCAGAGGCCCGAGACGTCCCTTCCAAGTGCCTCTCCGATAAGTATCGAGACCATGATGAGGTCGCGCTCGTCGCTTGTCTGCGAGTACTGGCTCGCGTCACGGTTGACGGTCACGCCGGTCAGCACATAGCCCTCGGCCCTTCGCGCCACATGCACACGATAGACGCAGACCCCGGTCCAGCTGCGGTGGAGGTTCAGCGACTCTCCGTCGAAGTACGAGAACCAGTGGTCCTCCATGGCCCGTGGGATGTGGCCGAGTGCCAGCAGCTCGAACTCCTCGGTTGTGAGAGGGATGTCCAGATCGATCTTGGCATGCGCCCTGGGCATCCGACGAGTCTTCCAGTCGGACCTCAACGCTCTCTGCCGTGGGCGGGCGGGCTTTACCGAATCCCCATACAGGGCCTCGTTCCTGTCGCCAAAGCCCATCGACCACATCGCGACCGCCTTCTTCGCGTCGTCCATTGTTCCTCCTTCTTCAGGCAACGCCGTATACGATGCTAGCAATCGCGTCGGATGCAAGCTCAAGGAGATCGCCCAGCGGACTGTCGCCTCGACTGGTAGGCAGGCCGTAGAGTCGATCACGGCTCCTCGTCTGCCTGGTGTTATGCAAAAGCGGTGAGAAACGGCCGGGAACTCACGATACCTCGCCTTGATCGATGCGCCGATAGGCCGTCGCCCGCGCCGCGCCGACCTTCTTTACGGCACCCTCAGCCTGCAGCCTTTGCAGGACCCGCTCGACCGTGCGGCGGCTGAGTGTTGGATTGTCGTCCATGATCTGGCGTTTGGTCGCTGTCCCCGTAAGGCCGGCGAAGTATGCGCGCAGGACATCCTCGCCCTTGACGCTGGAAGACAACAGGGAAACGCGCTCGTCGAGGTCGCGGTAGCATGCGGTCATAACTCCCAGCAGGTAGGTGACGAATGGCGCGTAGTCGCTTTCTCCCTGAGCCCATCCGACCGAGCTCGCGGCGAGGGCCTCGTAGTAGGTCGTCTTCGTACGTTCGATTTCGGCCTCAATGGAGACGTACTTGCCCACATCGTACCCGCTGCGGTAGGACAGGAGCAGCATGAGCAGGCGGCTCATGCGTCCGTTGCCGTCGGCGAAGGGATGGATGCTCACGAAGTCGAAGACGAAGATGAGCGACACGAGCAGCGGGTCATAGGTGGCGCCCTTGCTCCAGCGTGCATACTCATCACAGACGCGCTCGACGGCAGAAGGCGTCGCCGCCGCGCTCGTTGGGACGAACCTCGCCACCATGCTGCCATCCTCCGCGCGCTCGGCAATAGTGTTGTCCGAGTCCTTCCAACGTCCCGCAAACGAGACATCCTGGAAGCGGTAGAGGTCGCGGTGGAGCTGCAGGATGACGCCCGGCGTGACGGGAATGCCATCATGGCTCTCGTGAATCGTGTCCAGCACGTAACGGTATCCGGCAATCTCGCGCTCATCGCGGTTCGCGGGCTTGACCTTTCGCTCCATCAACTCGCGCAGGCGGACCTCGGAGGTCGATATGTTCTCGATGCGATTGGATGCGCCCGTGCTCTGGATCTTCGCAACCTCGCAGAGCCTGTCGAGCACGGCGGGCTGCAGCGACTTATAGAGCTCCTGCCTGCCCCGATGCTCTCTCACATCACCAATTGCGGACACGACCCCTGGCATCATGAGCCTCTGGAGAACCATCCCGTATTCGAACTGCAACACCGTGGTATCCTCGTCAACTACTGAAGTATCTTAGCCATGTAAGACCATATTGACTACTATACACGTAATGTGGCTAATAATAGAGGCTTCGTGAGTTCGTGTGGGTGGGTGGTTGCGTCACCGCCCCGACGGCGTGGGCGTCACCGCACTGGCGACGACGTAGGAGTGTACACAGATTGGCTAAAATGGCCCCTCGGAGCCGTTTCGGGGCATTTGTGTACACTGTTGCAACGCGAGGATCGTTCGAGCGACCGTGGGGACGCAGGAGTGTACACAAATGGGAGGATCGGGCCTCTCCGCGCCGGAT
>ERZ772967.531-NODE-531-length-30290-cov-57.313081_pt1 | contig 30290 bp, 24 predicted proteins | sample MGYA00511677_ERZ772967 | MGnify/ENA primary metagenome ERZ772967 (study PRJEB29015, sample SAMEA2737931) | human oral metagenome | biome: human oral; feature: human-associated habitat; material: dental | place: China | collected 2146 ...
TTCTGTCGCGGACGATCATCGGCGTCGTCGGTGCGAGTGTCGTCTACGTTGCGGGCGTGGCGCTCGCCATCCCCTCCATGATCTCGCTCTACGGCGACACCGCGGCGCCGTATCGCGGCAGCGGCATGGCCATCAATGGGTTCGTCCTCTTCGTCGGCGCCAGCATCGGGGCGATTGTCGGTGGGACGATCGGGGCGTTCGGCGCCCTGACTCCGACGCTGGCCGCCCTTCTCGCGGGCGCCTCGGCCTCCCTCGTCATCCTCGACGTCGTCGTTCGCAAGGGGGCCTCCCGATGAGATCGGTGCTTGTTCTCGGCGCCACCGGCCGCACCGGGATGGCCGTCATGAGGAATCGACCGAACCGTGCCGTGATGTATGCCGGTATGCGCCGGGCGTCGTACGAGAGAGGGCGGCGGACGCCTCCGGAGGGGGCCGATGGCGTTCGAGTCATCGATATGGACGACGACGCCGGCATGGTTGCGGCGCTCACGGGCATCGATGTCGTCGTGAATGCGATTCGATTGCGGGAGGATATTCCGCGGATGGCCCTGGTCGATTGCCATGAGCGACTCATCGCCGCACGGGATGCGACGAAGGATGTCCAGTTCATCCACGTCGGTGGTGCGGGGGCTCTGCGTCTGGGCGATGGGCATCGTTTCTGGGAGAGCCCGGATTTTCCTGCGCCGACGCTTCCGCGCGGGGCCGCTCACGCCGCACTCCGCGATCACCTTGAGGGCTGCGGGGATCGATATCATTGGGCCTATCTGATTCCTCCGCCGAGTTATGAGCCGCAAGGTCCTCGCACGGGTCGTTACACGAAGGTGGAGCCTTCTGGCGATGAGCGCGGATTCCTCCGAAGGAGGATCAGCTATGAGGATTTCTCCTGCGCTCTCGCGGACGCGATCAGGGAGGAATGGCGGGGGACGTTCTTGATCGGTGGCTGACATGCCGCGGGCGCGGTGCGGGTGCGAGGGGCCGCTGGTCGTCATGGATCGTCCTGCTGTCCGGCCCGGCCGCGTGCGGCGGGGCGAGGCGGGGCGGATGGCCCGGCCCGCCCCGCATCCTGCTGTCCGGCCCGGCCACGTACAGCGGGGCGGGATCCGGGCCCGGATGATCGTTGCTCGCGCGGGGGCTCGGCCGCCTCGACCGTTGAGGACCGATTGCAGGACGATGTGACCGTTGTCCACCGCGTGCCCGCCCAGCAGCATGACGGCTGTGGTCGGGGTGATGGAACTTGAACCCACGACAAGGGGTAGTAGAGTGGATTGTCGTCGTTGTCTCGATGAGGTCTTCTCGCTGGCGCGGTTGGACAAGCTTTTCCTGCTGGTGATGGTACTGCGAGCGCATCCGGGGATCGGCGCGGCGGGCGGAGAAAAATCCCGAATATCAACGATCATTCTCGCGCGTTCCGACGGGATCCGGGCCTTTGTGGTAGATTTGAACACCTTGAGGATTATTCATGGGGGCATTTGTGGTGCTTTGTCGGGGCATGCGTCCCTGGATAGAGCAGCAGCTTGTTCCTGAGAGAATTCGGGTGTCGAATCCAAAACGCCCCAGGAAGCAAGCCGACACCTTGCGTAGCAACACGCAACTACCGGCAAACGTCCTAAGCGTCCTCTATGAGGAAGTCATATTGGTTCGGATAGTGCCGAAGCGCTCGGCCATCAGGCGCTGTGTCAGCCAGATCGTCTCAGCCTCGTAGCGGGACTCGATGCTGGAACCGTCCTCCTGGGCGGTGAAGTTTTCGACTTCGAGGTCCTGAGCTCCGGCATTGGAGCTGTCCTGTCGTTATCAAGGCCGGGCGGGGCAATGACGGGGAATAGTGAGGCCGGGCTGGACGCGGTCGTGTGACGCGGCGAAGACGAGTGCGATGAAAAGCTCAGCAAAGCGCTGGACGTTGAGTCGGGTGAACCGGGGATTGGGCTCGGCAGCGGCCTCGCGTCCGCTCGAGACGACGATGTCGCATTGAGGTGACGCGTGACATCGTCGCCCCGTCTCCGGGGATGCCGGACTCGCAGAGGTTGCTGGATGATGGCGTGGGGAGTGCGAAAGCAAACGAGATGGAACAAGAACCCGCGTCATGGGAGGCCCGTGACGCGGATTTGAGGGTGAATCAATGGTCGGGGTAGTCGACCTGGCGGCCTCTTACCCCTCTTCGAAGACCTCATGAGCAAATCGTGAAGCCTCCACATCGTCGGGGTGGCGGGATTTGAACCCACGACCTCTTCGTCCCGAACGAAGCGCGCTACCAAGCTGCGCCACACCCCGCGTGCAGCAGACGACATGATAGTCGTCCTGTCGGGACGGATGGAAACCCTGCTGAAGAGGCATCGATCACGTACCGGCGGAGGAGCGCGCTGCGCAGCCCCTCATGCGCTTGCGCGGCGCGTCGGACCGAAGCCGTCGTATTCGAGCGCGCATGGGTTCCCTGCGGGACGAGGACGACATGATGGCGCGAGTCGGACGGCGTCGTCGTCGGACTCGCGCCGAAAAGCCCGACTCGACGGGGTACGACGCCGTCGGGCCGATCTCGGCGCGGAACCGGACCGATTTCGGCGCGGAAGTGAACCGATCTCGGCGCGGAACCGGACCGATCTCGGCGAAGGGGCGCGGCTCGGCGGACGGGCGTCGGATCCCTCCGACGTCAGGAGCCTCGGGCGACGGGCGTCAGGGTGAGCAACGTGGCCTCCGGGCGGCAGGCCACGCGCACGGGCGTGTAGGGGCTCGTGCCCAGGCCCGCGGAGACGTACAGGTGCATGCCGCCGGCCGTCCCGGTGCGCCCCGGCCACCGCGACAGGCCCGAGGCCCGTCCGCGATCGAGGTCGCAGTTGGTCACCAGGGCGCCGACGCCGGGGAGGCACAGCTGGCCGCCGTGCGTGTGCCCCGCCAGCGCAAGATCCACGCCGTCGGCCGACATGGCGTCCAGCACGCGCCGGTAAGGCGCGTGGAGCAACCCGATCCGCAGCGGGCGGCCGTCACCGCCGCGGATCGCGGGCCCGTCCCCGGTCACGCCCGCCGGTGACGCCGCCGGCGGGAAGGCGTCGCGCTCGGCATGCGGGTCATCCACGCCGACCAGCTCGATGCTCCGTCCGCCGACGGAGATCGTTCCACGAGCGTTGGTCAGGTCCGCCCAGCCGCCCGAGGCCTGCAGGTCGCGCACCTTTGTCCAAGGCAGCGCCACGTGCGCCTCGTCGAGGTCCTTGTAGACCGGGCTCGGGTGCGAGCGCAGGTAGCGCGTGGGCGACTTGAAGACCGTCGTGCGGTAGTCGTGGTCTCCCAGGACGAAGGCGCCGGGAAGCCCCAGGAATGGGGCGAGCGCGCGTCCCAACGGCTCCAGACCGTTGGCGAAGGACAGGTTGTCGCCGGTGTCGATGACGACATCGGGCCGCAGGCGGGCGAGGCGCCTCACCCAGGCCACCCGAGCCTCGGTCCGGTCTGTCAGGTGCAGATCGCTCAGGTGCAGGAGGGTCACCGGCGGCTCGCCGGCCGCCAGGACGGGGACGTCCACGCGCCGCAGTACGGGGAGGCTCGCCTCGAGGAACGCGTAACCAAGCAGGCCGAGCCCCGCGAGGGACGCGCCGACAGCGGCGCGGGCGCATGAGCGGACCGCGCCGTGAGCTGCGGGCACCCGTCAGCTCCCGTTCTTGGACATGTTCTGGGGACCCCAGTCGTTCGAGGCCGCCGGGCCCCGGGCGTCCTGGCCGTCGCCCTGCTGCGAGGGCGCCCCGGTGCCCTGGGACACCTGGCCCCGGGGCAGCTCCGACGCCTGAGCGGAGGCGTTGACGACGTCGTACGCGGAGCTCTGCGGGGCCCCGGAGGCGCTCGAGTTCTGCGCCCCGCCGGCGCTCTGGCCGTCCGAGGACGATCCGTCCGAGGACGATGCGCCCGCCGGCGCGACGTTGAGACCGACCTGGTTGAAGCCCACGGCGGGCTGACCGGCCAGCGCCGCGTCCATGTACATCTTCCACAGCGGGGCGGGAGCGTCCGAGCCGTACATGGTCTGGTAGTAGCGGCCGCCGACGTACTGGTGGTCCATCGAGGAGTACCCCTCCGAGTGCCCCAGCCACACCGCCGTCGACAGCTGCGGGGTGAAGCCCGTGAACCAGGCGTTGTCCATGGACTCGGTCGTCCCGGTCTTCCCGGCGGCCTGGCGCCCGTTGAGGGGCACGTCCTTGCCGGTGCCGGTCTTGTCGCTCAGGACGTGGGTGAGGGTCTGGGCCGTCTTGTCCGCGGCGGTGCCGTCCATCGCCTGGGTGCAGCCGGCGGAGGGCACCTCCGTCGGCTTGCCGTCGGCGTCGGTGATGGAGTCGATGGCGATCGGGCGGCAGTAGACGCCGTGAGCCGCGAAGGTCGCGTAGGCGCTGGCCATCTGCAGGGGCGTGACCTCCTGCGAGCCCAGCGCGATCGACGGCGTGGGGGTCAGCGCCTGCCCGGAGTTGGTGGTGACCCCGAGGTTGGCGGCCATGCGCGTGATGTCGCAGATGTCCATCTGCTGCGTCATCCTGGCGAAGCCGACGTTGATGGACATGGCGGTGTTCTGTATGACGTTGTGGGTGCCGCCCTCGGAGGCGTTGGCGTTGCCGACCGTCCACGTGTCGGCCTTGGAGGGGTCGCAGGAGATGCGCCATGACGACGGGCCGAAGGTGGCCGGACTGGTGTTCATGGTCTCGTACCCCGAGTGGCCCTCCTGATACCACTCCGCCAGGACGAACGCCTTGAACGTCGAGCCGGGCTGGAAGCCGGAGGTGCCGTCGGTGTTCTCCAGTCCGCCGTGAGAAGCGTCGGCGCTGAAGGATATCTGCGTGGTCGAGCTGTCCTCCTCGGTGGCCAGGCCGTAGTTCGTGTTCTGACTCATGGCCACGATGCGGCCGGTGCCCGGTTCGACGGAGGACAGCGCGGCCTTGACGTTGGAGGGATCACCCGTGGGCACGTACTCCTGGACGGCGGCGTCGGCGGCCGCCTGCTTGCTCATGTCCAGCGTCGTGGTGATGGTCAGGCCGCCTCGCAGGAGCCGCTTGCTGCGCTCGTCCCGCGTGGCGCCGAACAGCTCCGAGTTCTCGATCTCGGACTTCACGTACTCGCAGAAGTAGGCCGCCGATCCCGCGGTGCCGCAGCCGCCCACGGTCTCCGTGACGTGCAGCATGTCCTCGATCTTCGTGTCCTGGCCGGCCTGCCACTCCTCCTGGGTGATGAACTGCTCCTCGAGCATCTTGTCCAGCACCCAGTTCATGCGGTCCTTGGCCTTGTCCGGGTATGCGATCGGGTCGTAGGCGCCGGGCGCGTTGGTCAGGCCCGCCAGGAGCGCCGCCTCGGTGATCGACAGATCCTTGGCGGGGTGGGAGAAGTAATGCTGGGAGGACGCCTCGACCCCGTAGGTCGACGGGCCGAAGGCGGCGATGTTGAGGTAGCCCTCGAGGATCTCCTGCTTGGAGTGCTTCTGCTCCAGGGTCAGCGCGTACTTGATCTCACGGATCTTGCGGCCGGCGGAGCGGGCGGTCGCGGCCGACTGCGCCGCGGGGTCGTCCTCCTGGATGGCGGCCTCGACCAGGACGTTGCGGACGTACTGCTGGGTGAGGGTCGAGGCGCCCTGGGAGCCGCCGTTGGCGTTGGAGACGACGGCCCGGATGATGCCGGTCGGGTCGACGCCCTTGTGCTGGTAGAAGCGCTGGTCCTCCACGGCGATGATGGCGTTCTGCACCGTGGGCGAGATCTCGGACAGGGGCACGACGATGCGGTTCTCGGCGTAGAACTGCGCGATCTGCGTGCCGTCGGAGGCCTTGATGGTCGAGATCTGGCTCGGCTCCAGGACGTTGAAGTCGTCGGGCAGCTCGTCGAAGAAGTTGGCGGATGCGTTCGTGATGGCGGCCGCGGCGCCGACGGCGGGCATGGCGAACCCGGCGGTGAGTATGCCACCGGCGCTCGACAGGAGCACGAAGACCAGGAGCATGGAGACCACCTGGGCGGACGAGAGCGACCTGCCGCGGGAGGAAGACGTCGACATGGTCTCAGCCTACGGGCAATCGCTGCGGTGCGCTGTGGGCTACGACGCGATCGACCTGAGAAAGCCCTAAGAGTCTCGCGGCGACGGTCGTCCGGGCCGGGCTTCGGGGGACGGCTCCGCCCGGCCCGGTCCCAGTCCGGTCCCAGTCCGGGACCGGATCGGGCCGGGACCGGATCGGGCCCGGGCTGGATTTGGCGTGGGGCCGACGTTTGACATACGGTCGTCGGTGTGATGCGGCCGACAGCGCAGTCGGCCGACTCAACTAGGGAGAAGAAGATGACGACGACCGATCAGACCTGGGCCGTCCGAGCGGCCTGCGCCGATGTCGATCCAGATCAGCTTTTCGGCAAGGGCGCCGAGCAGCGGGACATCCGGCCCGTGTGCTTCTCGTGCCCGGTTCGCATGGAGTGCCTCGCCGAGGCCCTCGACTCGGACTCCTCCTTCGGGGTCTGGGGCGGACTGACCGAGCGTGAGCGCCGTGCCCTGCTGCGCCGCTTCCCCGAGGTGACCGACTGGAGCGAGTGGCTGCGGCAGGAGGACGACGACCTCGTGGCCGAGATACACGCCCGACGCGCCCCCAGGATCCTGGCCCGTGTGAGGTGAGGCGGCCGGTTCCGCCGCGCGCGGCCCTGACCGTAGGCTCGCCCCATGACCACCTGGGAATACGCCACCGTCCCCCTGCTCACCCATGCCACCAAGCAGATCCTCGATCAATGGGGCGCCGACGGGTGGGAGCTCGTCCAGGTCGTGCCCGGCCCGGCCGGCTCGGACAACCTGGTCGCCTACATGAAGCGCCCGCTCGCCTGACGACTCGCCCCGAGCGCCGCGTCGCGGACCCCGGCGGCATGCCGGGCGTCACCGGGCGCGGCGACGGAGGCGATCGACGTCGAGCAGCGTGACGGCGCGGCCCTCCAGGCGGATCCAGCCGCGGGAGACGAACTCGGCCAGCGACTTGTTGACCGTCTCGCGGGAGGCGCCGACGAGCTGGGCGAGCTCCTCCTGGGTCAGGTCGTGCGGCACGTGCACGCCGTCCTCCGTCGTCGAGCCGAAGCGATCCGCCAGGTCCAGCAGGGCCTTGGCGACGCGCCCGGGGACGTCGGAGAAGACCAGATCGGCCAGCGCCGTGTTGGTGCGGCGCAGGCGCTGGGCCAGGGCGCGCAGCATGTCCTTGGCCAGGGTCGGGTGGGACTCGATGAAGCCCATGAGCTGGCCGTGCTCGAGCGCGAGCAGCTCGGTGGGGGCGACGGCGGTGGCGGTCGTCGAGCGCGGGCCCGGATCGAACAGGGTCAGCTCGCCGACCACCTCGCCGGGGCCGAGCACGGCCAGCAGGTTTTCGCGGCCGTCCGCCGAGGCGTGGCCGAGCTTCACCTTGCCGGAGAGCAGGATGTAGAGGCGATCGCCGGCGTCCCCCTCGGTGAAGAGGGTCTCGCCACGACGCAGAGTCGTCTGCGTCATCATGGCGCGCAACTCGTCCTGCTCCTCGGGGCTCATTCCCTCGAACAGCGGGATTCTGGCGATGATGCTGTCTTCCACGAAGGTCCTCCTGTGGGGTTGATCGGCTGGTCCCGGCCTTCGGCGGGCAGCCCTGTGCCATATCCTGCCACGGTTTGTGACCTGTGGCACGCGGACGAGGATTGTAGTCTCGATTGTGATCCGAGCAAGCCCTCCGAGGGCGGAGGTGCATGGCGTTATGACGACGATGAGGAAGGCGGAAGAGGACGATGCGAGGGGCGGCATGAGGGGGTGCGGGGAGGCGCGAGGGGGCGCCCCCGTGACCGCGCCGCCGGTCGACGGCCCCGGGGCCACCGGGGCCCTCGGGCCAGTGGCCCTGCGCGCGTGCGCCGTCGACGACGCGCTCGCGATCGTCCATCCCGACGCGCGCTGCACCCTGGACCACGACGGGCCCTTCCAGCTCCTCGTGGCCACGGTCCTGTCGGCGCAGACCACCGACGCCCGCGTCAACACCGTCACCCCCGCGCTCTTCGCCGCCTTCCCCGACGCCTCTGCGCTGGCGGCCGCGAGGCCCGACGAGCTGGAGGCGCTGCTGCGGCCGCTGGGCATGCAGCGCACCCGCGCCGGGCGGCTCATCGGTCTGGGGAACGGGCTGGCCGGGCGCTTCGGCGGCGTCGTGCCGCCCACGCGCGAGGCCCTCATGAGCCTGCCCGGAGTGGGGCGCAAGACCGCCAACGTCGTGCTGGGCGACGCCTTCGGGGTGCCCGCGATCACGGTGGACACCCATGTGGGCCGCCTGTCGCGCCGCCTGGGCTGGACGACGTCGAAGGATCCGGTGCGGGTGGAGCGCGATCTGGCCGCGCTGTGGGATCCGGCGCGATGGACTGACGGCTGCCACCGCCTCATCGAGCACGGGCGGGCGGTGTGCGGCGCGCGTGCGCCGCGCTGCGGCGAGTGCGTGCTGGCCGACGCCGGACTGTGCCCGCGGGTGGGCGTCTGAGGCCCAGGGAGGGGGACCCGAGCGCCGATCCGGCTCCCGGCCGTCTCACCGCCTCGTCGGCTCGATTTCGGCGAGGAAGGGCAGGAGAGCGTCGAGGAATTGATCCGGAGCCTCCTCGTGGGGGAAGTGCCCGACGCCGCGCACGGTCACCTGCCGCAGGTGGTCCGCGACGTGGTGAACATCACGCGCATAGGCCTGAGCCGGTTGAACCGGGTCCAGCTCGCCCTGCACACTCATGACCGGGACCCTCACGGGCTCGCTTAGGGAGGCGATCTCCTCGCGGCCGAGCCTCGTGCGGCGCACCGCTTCCAGTGCCGAGTGCGCCGCCCCCGGTCGCGCCATGAGGGTCGCGTAGTACCCGGCCGACTCGGCCACCTCCTGCCTGGTGCGCGGGCCCGCCCAGGATCGCAGCAGGCGGTCCATGCCCGCCGTCGTGCGCAGCGAGCGCTCCGGCAGCATCGGCGACTTCAGCCACAGGTACTGCAGCGCCGCCCCGGAGACGACCCTGCCGCGCAAGGACCTCAGCGCCATGGGGTGCGGCGCTCCGACGGGCACGATCGCCGTGGTCGTCGACGGCTCCTGGTTCGCCAGCGCCCACGCGACCTGCCCGCCCAGACCCGCCCCGACGACGACGGCCCGCTCGTGTCCCAGCGCGCGCACGACGGCGGCCAGGTCGGAGGCCAGGGTCGCCAGGTCGTAGCCCGACGGCGGTCGGTCCGAGCCGCCGAAGCCGCGCAGGTCCGCGGCGGCGACGCGGAGATCGGCCTCCGCCAGGGGGCCGATGACGTGCCGCCACGTCCACCAGCATTCGGGGAAGCCGTGGACGAGCAGGATCAGGGGCTTCTCGGCGCCCGCGGCGGGCTCGTCGGGTCCCGCGGGGGAGGGGAGCTCCTCGGGCCCGGCGAGGGCGACGTGGAACTGGGTCCCGCCCGCGGTGAGGTCGCGATGGGTCCAGGGGCCGGGGCGGGCGACGATCACGGGCACCGGTTCAGCCTATCCGGGTGGCGCGAGCCGTGCGCGGGCCGCGTCGTGCGCGGCCTCAGCCCAGGAGGAGGCTGATGACGACGTAGATCCCGGTCCCTCCGATCAGCGATAGGCCGATCGACCGGCGCCACAGGTGCAGTCCCGCCGTCGTCCCGATCCCGGCGAGCGCCGGCAGCCACGTGGCGGGGTCGGTGCCGACTCCGTCGAGCGTGTAGGCCACGAGCACGATCATGACCCCCAACGGCATGGCCGAGGAGAGGAAGTCCACCAGCGGGCCGCCGCCGCGGCCCCGCAGGAGCGCGAACGGGGCGATGCGGCAGGCGAAGGTGATGGCCGCGACCACGACGACGGCGATGGCGATCCGAGGGTCCGTCAGCATGAGCGGTCCTCCTGGAACCCGCGCGTCGCGGCGGCGTCCGCCCCCGCGTCGGGGCCCCGTCGTCGGGCCCGTGCACGGGTCCGACGACGCCGGACGTAGAGGGCGATGAGCCCCACCGCCAGCACGCCCAGGGCGCTGAGCAGCGCCGCCGAGCCGCCGATCGCCATGCCCGCCGCGCCGGCGAGGACGCCGATGATCAGGACCGCGAGGTCTGGATGGTTCCTCCAGTTCTCGATCGCCAGGACGACGAACAACGAGGTCAGCACGAAGCCCAGCAGCTCGATGTCCTCGCCGACCAGCGCCGCCAGCCCGGTGCCCGCCAGTGCCCCCGCCGTCGTGCCCGATGCCCACGACAGGTGGCTGACCGCCTCGACCGTGACGATGTAGCGCCCGCTCATCCTGCTGCGGTCCTTGGAGGCGAGCAGCGCGTAGACTTCGTCGGTGATCGCGTGGACGGCGTAGAGCCGAGCGGGAAGGCGGCTGCGCACGCGGTCGAGTGGGAATCCCAGCCCGTAGAAGACGTGCCGTCCCGAGACGAAGGCGGTGGACGCCGCGATCGCCGCCAGCGGTTCCCCCGCCCCGGCCAGGGGCACGAGCAGCATCTGCATGGTCCCGGAGTAGATGACGAGGCTCCACAGCGGCGCCCACCACCAGGACAGCCCCTCGGCCACCAGCAGCATGCCGGCGGCCAGCCCCAGGGTCACGTAGCCGATGACGATGGGCACGGCGTCGCGCAGGGCGTCGCGCGCCGAGGTCATGGACGGCGCGGGCGGGGCGGCGGGGTCGGGCACGTCCTCAGGCTAGACGAGCCGGGCTCGGAGGCGAGAGACGCGGCAATCGGGCCCCGCGGCCGCGTGGAACCGACGCGCCGCGTCCCTCAGTCCTCCGCGCGGTGCCCTCGCTCGATGACCTCCTGCTCGTGACGTCCGGCGCGACGGGCCGAGTGCGAGACGACGCCGAGCATCGCCATGAACACGCCCAGGACCAGGAACTTGCCCGTGACCGCGTCGGTCCACAGATAGGTGCTCAGGCTCTGGCCGAGGGCGGACTGGGTGCTCAGGTCGCCGAGGAAGGGGGAGAAGGCATCCGTCATCACGCCCGGGGCGACGAGGAAGGGCAGCCCCAGCAGCATCGAGATGACGCCGACCGTGATGCTGCCGACGGATGTGAGGCGCGCCACCCACATGGCGATGACGAGCGCCAGGGCCCCCACGGCCAGCTCGGTCAGTCCGCGGGCCGACAGGTCGAAGGCGTAGGAGTCCGGTGAGCGGACGGTGGCCATGGCGGCGCCGTCATGGAGGAAGAACCAGGCCACGGGCAGCGCCACCACCGACACGAGGACGCCGGCCCAGTGGGCTCCGGCCCGTGACTTCGGGCGGCCGACGACGATGGAGCCGTCGAGCAGGACGTCGTCGTCGACCGCGTCCGCACGGTGGGACCTGCTCCTGGTTCTGCTCGTGCGGTTCCGCGGTTCCGCGCCGTCGGCGGCCGGCCTCCCTCCGGCTCCCCCCTTGGTGCTCGCGCCGGTCGTCGGGGCGGGGCTCGCGGGCCCGCTCGCACCGGGAACCGCGGTCGCCGGGGCGGCGGGCGCATCGGGTGCCGGACCCACGGCGTCCGGCGTCCCCTCGGGGGCGGACTGGGCCGCGGTGAGCAGGGAGCGGCGGCGCACCGCCGTGTCCTCGACGGGGGACCCGGCGGCCTCGTCGTGCGGCTCGGCGCCGGAGGCGAATGAGAGCGGCTCGGGCTTCTCGAGGCTGAGAGGATCCGTCGCGGGCCCTCCGGGGGACAGGGCGGCGGACAGGGCATCCGACGCGGGTGCGGCCCGTCCCGGCTCCCCGTCCGGCGCGGGTCGAGCGGGGGACGCGGCCGCGTCGGACGCGAGGGGGCCCGCGGCGCCGGTCCCGGCGGTGCCGGGCGCGTGGGCGGCGGGCTGCGGGGCGGCTGCGCCCATGCCGGTTCGTGGGGTTGCGGCGCTCGTACCCGTGAGCGGAGTGGCCGTTCCCACTCCGGGGCCGAGCGGTTGCGGGCGCACCGGGGCCGCAGCCGTGTCGATCTGCACGGGCTCTTCTCTCGCGGCGGGGATCCCGCCGTCGGTGTCCGCCATCGGTGCGGGGGCCTGCGTCTCCGGGGAGGGCCCCTCGGCCGCGGGGGCGCCTCCGGCGTCGACGGGGCCGCCCCTCGCAGTGCGGTCGGGCTCCTCGTCCTCAGGACGACTGGGGTTGTCAGTGCTCACGGGGCCTCCTTCTCCACCATTACCGTAGTCGCGGGGCGGGCCGGTCACGGGGAGGCGTGCCGGGTCGCCGCTGTGGGCTGCGGCTCGCAGTGGTTCGCGGAGCCCGCGGGGACCGGCGTGGCCCGCAGGGGCCCGCGGTGCGCATCACGGGTGGTCGGTGCCGTTCGCCGGCGTCGCCGACTCTGCGCTCTTGAGCCCGGCCAGCTCGTCCGCCCGGCCCCGGCGCCTGGCCAGGTGAACCCCCCAGCCGACCGTCATGAGCAGCAGGCCGCTCGCCATGACGCCCACCCCGGTCGGATCATCGGGCAGCCATCGCGAGAGCCGGGCGGCTCCCGGCGCCGCGGGCCACACGCCGTGGAGCAGTATCGGCAGGCCCACCAGGAGGAGCAACGGTCCAGTCACCCGGGCGCCGAGGGTCGAGCGGCCCGCGATGAGGGCGCCCAGGACGAGCAGGGCGAGGGCGGCGAGCGCCGTCGGCAGACCCGACGAGTCCCCGCCCGGGCCGACCAGCTCGGCGTATCCGTGCTGGAGGAGCACCAGCGCGGCGGGGATCGTCGTCGCCGTCACCACGAAGGACAGGACGTGGTCGCGACGCCTGGACGGCGGGGCCGGTGGTGTCACGCCCATGGTCCGGTCGGCCGCGGCCAGGCGCATCGCCAGGCGGGCGTCGGTTCGTCCGGAGCGGCGAGCGCGCCGCATGCCCCACGAACCGCCCAGGAGCACGCCCGCCGTCACCAGCAGCGTGCCGGTGGGTATGAAGGCCCGTGCCCACGGCATGGGGGACGACTGGGCGCCCTGCGGGGCGAGGAGCACGATCGCCTGCACGACCAGTGCCATCAGGCCCGCCACGAGACCGCCCAGCGAGGAGCGCACGGCGAAGAACCACTGAGCCGTGGAGCACACCGCCAGTGCCAGTGCGATGAGGAGCGCGGCCAGGGGCAGCCGGCCGTCCGCGGCGGCGTACGACGCGATGCCCAGCGGGGCCATGATCATGGGGGGCAGGATGATCCCGGCCGCGGCGGTCAGGAGGTAGTCGGCTCGACGGGGGCGCGGAGCGATCGGCACGCCGCCGGGCGGCGTCGGGGACGGGGCGCGGGCGCTGAGGGACTGTGCGGGGGTCACGGCTCGAAGCCTAGATGAATCGGTGCCGGGGCGTCGTCTCGCACGGTCGGACTCGACGGGCTCGGCGCGGCCCGTCGGGCCCGGTCACCCGGCCGGGGGGCGGCGGCTCCGGCGCCCGGGACCGAGTCCGACATCGTCGACGGACTCGCGCGGGCGAGCCGGGCCGGGCCGCATGCGGGCGCGCCTACAGTGGAGCGGTGATCAGCACGTCGGTGGGCATCGGTCCAGGGCCGGATGCCGGACGAGGGGCCGGGCCGGGGGTGCGCGGGGGCGCGCGGGGGCGTCGTCACGGCGCCGATCCGCTCGTCCGGGCGCTGCGCGCGATCGCCTCCGATGCGCGGGTCGTGCGCGCCGAGGAGGCTCTGCGCCGGGTTTCGGCCGAGCTGAGGTTCCACGAGGCCCTGCGCCGTCGATGGCGCGAGGCCCGCGCCGAGGCGGCGGTGCGCGGTGCGATCGCCTCCGGCGGCGCGGAGGGCGTGGTCGTGCCCCCCTCCGTCCTCCGCGGGGCCGTCGCCGAGGGCGGCCTCGCGGAGGCGTCCACGGGCGATCCCTCGCTGGACGTCGTGGCCGGCCTGTGGAGGGCCGGGGCGCGCCTGGCCTCCTGGATGCCCGATCTGCGCGGCGACTCGAGGCCCGTCCAGCCGACTCCCCGGGCGCTGCTCGCGGCCCTGCACCGCGACGTCACCGGGCCCATCGCCGTGGCCGGGCGCGTTCCGCTCGATGCCGTGGCCGTTCCCCGGCCCGCCGGGACCGCGCCCATGGAGGGCGGGCCGGGCCCCGCCCCCGACGGCGAGGCCCTGACGGCGCGTCTGGAGGGGCTGACCCGGCTCATCGGCCTGTCAGGTGCGCCCGCGCTCGTGCGTGCCGCCGCCGTGCACGGGGAGATGGTGACGGTGCGGCCCTTTCTCGTGGGGAATGCCGCCGTCGGCCGGCTGCTGGTCCGCCATCTCATCACCCGGGACGGGCTCGAGCCGACCGGGGTCGCCGTCCCCGATCAGTACGCGGCCCGGATGCCGGCCGCCTATGCGGATGCGGCCGCCGCCTACGCGAGCGGGACCCACGACGGCGTCGTGGCGTGGGTCGTGTGGCAGGCTGAGGCGATCTTCATGGGGATCCAGGAGGCGCAGGTGATCTGCAGGACGATCCAGGCCGGGACGACGGCCGCCGGTTGAGGCGCGTGGCGATCAGCGCCTCCGGTCCTCGCGCTCCCGGCGCGCCGTCGTCGTGACGGCAACGGCGAGGACGGAGATGACGGAGATGACGAGGACGGCGACGACGGGCCCGACCGCGACCCGGACGAGCCCCGCGCCACCGGCCAGGCGATTCGCGCGCGCCGCCCGCAGTCCCGGGCGGCGCGCGCGCACTCGGATCGGCCGCTCGAAGTCCCGCGCCGGCCAGCCCCGCTCGCCGGCCAGGCGCCGCAGGTCCCGATCGGGATTGACGGCGACCGGGTGACCGATGGCCTCGAGCATGGGACGGTCGGAGATGGAGTCGGAGTACGCCCAGGAGCGGGCCAGGTCGATGCCGTGAGCACTCGCGTCGGCCAGCAGGGCGTCGACCTTCGCCCCGTGGAGAAGACTGCGCTCGATCCGGCCTGTGAAGCGGCCCTCGGCGTCGACCTCCATGCGGGTGGCGACGGCGCGGTCCGCCCCGACGAGCGCGGCGATCGGCTCGACCATCTCGGTCGAGGAGGCGGAGACCACGACGACATCGTGACCGGCCCGGTGGTGCGCCTCGATGAGAGCCAGGGCCTCGGCGTAGACGGCGGGCTCGATCGCGGTCGCCAGGGCGTCCCTCACGACCTCCTGCAAGTGCGCGCGCTCGACGCCCGCGGACATGAGCGCCAGGCGCTCCATGAGACGGCCGGTCTGGTTCTCGTCGGCGCCCACCAGGAGGTAGGGCAGCTGGGCGATGACGCCGCGCACCAATGAGACGGTCGAGATCAGGCCGCTGCGACGCATGGGGGAGCCCAGTGCGAGTGCGCTCGACGTCGCCAGGATGGTCTTGTCGAGATCGAAGTAGGCGCAGGTGCGCGCGGGGGAGCCGTCGGTCGTCCGAGCGCCCGGCTCGATCGGCACGTCGTCCTTCCTGATGACGGGGCCGGGGCCCCGCGGGGTCGTCGCAGTGTCCGCCATCCTTGCTTCTCTCGTCGCCGCTTCTCTTCGTTGTGATAGTTGCCACAAGGATACCCGGCGGTGCGGGATGGGGCGAGGCCCCGGTGGGGCGGCCGCCGCGGGTGCTCGGCCGCGCTCTCGGGGCTCCACAGGAACCGTGCTGCTCCCCTACTCCACAGGGGTCGCGGCGATCGGATGCGACGACGCGGCGGCCGGCCCCACTCTGGGAGTGCAAGGAGATGCGCCCATGCATCCCATCCGGACTGGAGGAGACGCCGTGCCCCACTTGATCGCCCCCTCGACCGTTCGCGACGCTCCGGGCCCGCGGATCGCTGCGACTCTGCCGGACCGGTTGCCCCCTCCGGACTGGCCGGCTCCGTCTGATCCGCTCGCCTCCCCGCCCGCTGCGCCCGCCGATGACACGCCGCCGACGCCCGATGTCGGTGTCCTCATCGTCCTCGACGACGTCCTCGAACCAGTACTCCCCGCCGGCCCGGACGCCTCCGCCGGTCCGGGCTCCCCTGCCGATCCGGACGCCCCCGCTGGTCCGGGCTCCCCCGTCGGCCGGATCGCTCCGGGCGCGCTCCCGCCCGAGGTCCTGGCGACGGCTCTGTCCGGCGCCCTGGCCGAGGCCCCCACCGGGTCCCCGGCCGGGTCCGAGTCCCTGGCCTGGGACGTCCTCGCTCTGGTGCGCGCCTGCACCGGGCGCGCTCCGGCACTGTGCCGGGCGGGAGATCTGACCGGCGCCGCCGTCGAGTTCATGGGGACGGCCGGCGCCCTCCTTCTTCTGGGCTCCGCGGAGGCGCTCGCCGACGCCCCCGCCGACGATCGTCTGAGCGTCCTCGCCCTGGAGACGCTCGCGGCGCCCGACGGCGCCGACCGCCTTGTCGCCGCCCTGCTGAGCGCCCAGCATCCGCCGCGCGCCCGGATCGTCGCAGTCGTCGGGGCCCGCGGCGGCCTGGGGACCAGTACTTTCCTGCTCCACCTCGCACGGGCCTGCGCCGCCGCGGGCGCCCGGGTCGCGCTCCTGGACGCCGATCCGGCGGGCGGCCTCGGCCTGCTCATCGGCGACGACGTCGTCCCGGGTCTGCGGTGGAGGGACCTCCCCGCCGATGAGGCGGCATTCCGCCCCGATCGCCTCGTCCCCGTCCTGCCCACCTGGCTCGGCATGCCCATCCTGACCGGAGACGGGCGCGGCGGCGCCCCCGGTCCGACGGCCGTCGGCCCCGCCCTGGAGGCGCTGCGCGCGCACCACGACCTCGTCATCGTCGATCTGCCGCGCGGCGCCGCCCTACCGCCCGGCTGCCTCGCGCTGTTCGTGACCGGCCTGGACCTGCGCTCGGCCGTCGCCGCCGAGGCCCTGATCGCCCGTGCCGGCCCCACCGGGGACGGTTCGCAGGCACTGGTCGTGCGCTCGATCGGGGAGGACGTCACCGCCGATGACCTCGAGGCGATGACGGGGGCGCCGGTGGTCGTCACCATTCCGAACGACCGGGCCGTCACCCAGCGGGTGGCGCGCGGCGACGACCCGACCAGGGGCCGCGGCAGCACCCGGCGCGCCGCCCGCGCCGTGGCGTCCGGACTCCTCGAGGCTGACCGGCCATGGTGAGCGCAGCGAGCATGATGGGCACGGGGAGTTCGTGCGCGGACCCCGTCCTCCGCGTCCCTTCCGAGGGAGGGATGGGATCAACGGGGCCCGGCGGGAGTCGGCCCCGCCGCGGGGAGGTCCTGTCCTCCGGAGCCGCGACGGGCGTCGACGACCGAGGCACCGCGGAGGACGAGCTCGCCGTCGTGCGCGGGGCGCTGGCGCGTGGGGTCGGCCTGGAACGCGCCCTGGGAACGGGTGCGGCTCCCACCACCGGCGCCGGCGGCCTGGCCCGACTGAGCCGCCGCGTGCGCGCCGACGTCGAGGGCGCCGGTCCGGTGCTCCAGCCGTTGCTGGAGATCGACGGCGTCACCGACGTCCTCGTCGGCGCCGGACGCACCTGGATCGATCGCGGCCGCGGTCTGGAGGCCGCCCGCGGCGCTGCCCTGCCCGAGCCGCAGGCGCGCGCGCTCGCGGTGCGCATGGCCGCCTCCTGCGGGCGCCGGCTGGACGACGCCAGCCCCGTGGTCGACGCCACCCTGCCCGACGGCACCCGCCTCAATGCGGTCCTACCGCCCTTGTCGGCCGACGGCACTCTCATCTGCCTGCGCACCAAGCGGCGTCGCCCCTTCACGCTGGCCGAGCTCGTCGAGGCCGGTACCATCGCGCCCGGCCTGGAGACGGTTCTGACGGAACTCGTCAGGGCACGGGCATCCTGCCTCGTCACCGGGGCCACCGGCACCGGCAAGACGACCCTTCTGGCTACTCTCCTCGGCCTCGTGCCCGCCACCGAACGCATCGTGTGCATCGAGGAGGCCGCCGAGCTGCGCCCCGACCACCCCCACGTCATCCACCTCCAGGAGCGCGGCGACAACGTTCAGGGCGTCGGCGCCGTGCCCATGACCGCGCTCGTGCGCACCGCCCTGCGCATGCGGCCCGACCGCATCGTCCTGGGGGAGTGCCGCGGCCCGGAGGTGCGCGACGTGCTCACCGCCCTCAATACCGGCCACGAGGGCGGCTGGGCGACCCTGCACGCCAACTCCCCGGCCGACGTCCCCGCCCGGTTGACGGCGCTCGGGGCTCTGGCCGGGCTCGACGAGATCGCGGTCGCCGCCCAGGCGGTCAGCGCCCTGGACGCCGTCGTCCACCTGCGTCGCACCAGTGAAGCCTTGGACGAGGGCCCGTCGCGGGCGGATGCGCTTCGACCGCCCGCGCGTCCGGATGGGGACTCGCAGCCGGATGCGCTGTTACGGGGGTCGCTGGACTCGCTGCGGGACCAGCGCGACGCGGGGCTCTCGCCGGGCACGGCGGGGAGCTCCGGTCCGCCCCGAACGCGGCGCTGCATCGCCGGCGTCGGCCTGCTGCGCCGGGACGGAGAGGGACGGCTCGTCTGCGAGGACGCGCTCCTGGTCTCCCGGGACGGCATCGTCAGCGCCGGGCCGGCCGCCGACGGACTGGCGGAGCGTATCGGGGCGGCTCCGGTCGCGGCGGTGCTGGGAGGCGGTGCGCTGTGGACCCCGACGTGATCGCAGTCGGCCTGCTGGTGGCGCTGGCGGCCGCCGTCATAGGGATACCGGCCAGGCGCGGGCGTCCCGCCGGTCCGGGCCCCCACCGCACCGGTGCCACGACCGGGCGGGGAGCGGGTGGGCGGGCCCCGGTGCGGTCCCTGGCGGACCTCGACGTCGGCCTGCTCCTGACCGAGGTCGCCACCCTGCTGCGCGCCGGGGCGACGCCGCAGCGCGCGTGGGCCCGCAGCCTGGCGCGCAACGGCGTGTCCGAGGGAGCGGAACCGGGCGACGATGGTGTCCCGCCCGCCCTGCGGGAGCTGGCCGACGCGGTCCCCGAGCACTGGTGGCCGGTGCGGTTGCGCGGCAGATGGACATGGGACCCGCCCCTTCCGGGGCGCAGGGCCGCCAGGGAGCGACGTCGGGCCGCCGTGGCGGCGGTGCCCGGGGCGGTGGCGGCGTGCCGGCTCACCGCGGCGCTCGGTGCGCCCCTGGCCGGCATCCTGGAGGCGGTCGCCGGCGGGGTCGCCGAGTCCGGGCGTGCCGAGGCCTCGCGTCGCACCGCGCTGTCGGGGCCGAGGGCGACCGCCAGGCTGTTGGCCGTGCTGCCGCCGGTCGGGCTGCTGCTGGGGGCGGCCGTGGGCGCTCGCCCCGAGGAGGTACTGCTCGACGGCGGCCTGGGGAGCGTGCTGGGAGCCGCCGGCATCTGCCTCATGATCGTGGGCCATCGGGCGACGGCGCGAATGGTCTCCGCCGCGACGGCGTCGTCGAGCGGGGTGGACGAGGCGCTCGTGCTCGACCTGGCGGCCGCCGCCCTGGCCTGCGGAGCGTCCCTGCCGGGAGCGCTGCGGGCCCTCGGCGAGGCGCTGGACGAGGAGGAGCTGGCGGTTGCGGGTAGGGCGCTGCTGCTGGGCGCCGACTGGGAGGAGGCTTGGGGTGCTCCCGACGACGAGGCATGGCGGGAGCGTCGCTCGCGGCTGGAGGGATGCCTGCGTCCAGGCTGGGAGGACGGGGCGTCGCCTGCGCCGTTGCTGGAGGGGACGGCGGCCTCGCTGCGCGCCGGCAGGCGAGCGGCCGACGAGGAGGCGGCCGAGCGGCTGGCGGTGCGGCTGGTGCTCCCGCTGGGGTTGTGCCACCTGCCGGCCTTCGTCGTGCTCGGGATCGCGCCGGTGGTGGCGAGCGTCGGCCTGGACCTGCTGCACGGCTGAGGCGCTGGCGACTCCCGCAGATGATTCGATCCTCCTGTCGTGATGCGCCGGGGTCCTCCGGGGCGATGGGGAGCGGTTCGGTGGGCGAACGACGTGCGAATCCGATCCGCCCGATTCGGGCGTCCGACTACGCGTCCGAGGCGTTGAAGAGGGCGTCGAGCCGATGGCGAGTGCCCCGCGCCCACCGGGTCGTGGAGACCACACCCAGGGCCGCGACCACCAGCCCGAGAACCGCCGTGAGCCGGAAGACGGGGTGACTGGCCGCCGTGAGACGGAGGTCGTCGGCGCTGGCGGCCAGGCCGGCCACCGCCACGCCGAGGGCCACTCCCACCTGCCGCGAGGCCGAGGCCAGTCCCGAGGCGGTTCCCGCCTGGGACAGGGGAAGACCCGCCACCGCCGTCGTCGTGATGGGCGGGTTGATGAAGCCGATCCCCGCCCCCAGCATGGTGAAGGCGATGATCAGGTACCACGCCGGGGTCCCGGTGCTGATGAATACCAGCATGACGCTGGCGACCGAGATCGCCGCCCCGCCGATGACGAGGGACGGGCGGGTCCCGCGGCGACCTACCAGTCGCCCCGACACCGGCGAGCTGAGGGCCAGCACCGCTGCCATGGGCAGGATGAGCGCTCCCGTCATGAGCGCCGAGTAGCCGAAGGGCCCCTGCAGCAGGAGCGGGACGAGGAAAAGGCAGCCGCCCTGCACGGTGAAGACCATCACCGCGATGAGCACCGAGGAGCTGAAGGCGGCCGAGCGGAAGAAGCGCAGATCCACGAGCGGTTCTGCGACGCGTCGCTCCACCACGGTGAACAGCGCGAGGCAGACCACGGCGAGCACGGCCAGCGTGAGGACGAGAGATGAGGACCACCCGGCCTCCGGACCCTCGATGAGGGCGCCGACCGCCCCCGCCAGGAGTCCCAACATGAGTATCTGGCCGGCCGGGTCGAATCGGCGGGGACGCGCGGCGCGGGACTCCGGGACGAACAGGACGGCCCCGATCGCCGCGACGAGGCACACGGGAACGTTCAGCCAGAAGTTGGCCGCCCATCCGATGGTGTCCGTGAGCAGCCCGCCGACCAGTGGCCCGAGCCCGAGCGACAGGCCCGCCACGGCGCCCCAGACGCCGATCGCGGCGGCCCGCCTCGCCGGATCGGTGTAGGTCGCGGAGATGATCGACAGGGCGACCGGCGTCAGCAGTGCCCCGCCCGTGGCCTGCAGGCCGCGCCCCACGACGAGCCAGGTGACCGTGGGCGCCAGCGCGCACAGAGCCGACGTCACGGCGAACAGGATCAGCCCGACGAGCAGGGCGCGCTTGCGGCCGAAGCGATCCGCCATCGAGCCGCTGACCAGCAGGAGGGCGGCGATCATGAGGGTGTAGGCGTCGATCACCCACTGCAGCTGGGTCGTCGAGGCGCTCAGGCTCGCGCGGATCACCGGCAGGGCCACGTTGATGAGGGCGACGTTCATGGAGGAGATGAACAGCGCCGCGCAGCAGGTGACCAGGACGATGGCGGGGCGCACGATCCGACCGTGGACCGTGGCGGGCGCATCGTCGGGCCGCGTCGGGCGGGGCGGTGCTGCTCCTCCGATCGTCGATCCATCGGGGGCGGTGGCGGACTCGCTCGGGACGGGCGTGCTGGTGGAGGGCGTTGGTGTCTTGCTCATCGAGTCTCCTCATCCGTGGGGCGCCGGCCTTGACGGCGGCGCCCATCACGCGGAGGCACCCGCGACCGGCCGGGGCGCGTCGTCACGAGTGCTCGTGATCAGCCTACGCCCGCCCATCCGGGAGCCGGCAGGCGTCTCGTCGGTGACCTCGGGCGCACTGGCCCTATGCCGATCCTCACCGTTCCCGCGGCCGTCCGCGCCATCCTGCTCGACATCGACGGCACCCTCGTGGACCACCGCGGTGCCGCCGACGTCGCCTCATATCAGTGGGCCTCCACGCTGCCGGGCTGGAGCCTCGGGTCGGGGGAGACCGCCGAGCTGTGGGAGACTCTGGATCGCAGGTACTTCACCCGTTACCAGATGGGGGAACTCGCCTTCGGCGACCGGCTGCGCGCTCGCATCCGCGACGACGTGCCCGGCTTCCCGACCCGTCTCCGCCGAGCGGGAGCCGATCGCCCCGGCGGCCCGCTGACGGTCGCGTATCTGAGCAATGGGGACCAGGCGCCGCAGCGGGAGAAGCTGGCCGCCGTCGGCGCTCTTGAGGCCGATTGGCCTCTGCTCGCCTCGGTCCAGCTCGGGGCGTCCAAGCCCTCCGCGGGGATCTTCGAGGAGGCGTGCCGCCGTCTCTCGGTCGCCCCGTCGCACGCCCTCATGATCGGCGACGACCCCTGGGCGGATGTCGATGGCGCCCTCGGTGCGGGGCTCTGCGTCGTGTACCTGCGCCGTGACGGCGGATCTCCGGAACGCGATGTGCCCACGGTCGATGGCCTGGACGCGATTCTCATTGAATGACAATCGCGCGGTGCTGAGTGTCGCGGACCGCGCGGCGGCGGGCGCGCCCCGTGGTTCGGGAGGCGTGGGCAGTGGGAACGGGCGCCGGCCGCCCGGCTCGGGAGACCTGCGCGACCGTGGGGATGGGGAGACCGTCACGGGCCCGTGCGGGCTGCGAAGGCATGGCACGATGTGCTCATGACTCTGTCGAAGAAGCTGCTCAGCCGCGACGAGGTCGTGGTGCGGCACATGCATACTCATATCAAGGTCCTCCTGTGGCGGATCATTCTCGAGATCGTGCTGCTCGCACTCGGCATCGTCTGCTCGGTGCTGGTCCCCGGCTCCTGGAATCCCTGGGGCTTGATCGGCATCTGGGTGGTGGTGCTGGTCGCGAGCGTGCCGCTGCTCGTGGTGCCGTGGGTGCGGTGGGTGACCACGAGCTACACCGTGACGTCCAAGCGGGTCATCACCAGATCGGGCGTGTTCAACAAGACGGGGCATGACCTGCCCCTGACCCGCATCAGCGACGTCCAGCACGACCAGGACCTGACCGACCGGGTCTTCCGGTGCGGCACCCTGTGGCTGCAGACGAGCTCGGACGACCCGCTGGAGCTCACCGACGTGCCCGAGGTCGAGATGGTCCAGTCGGAGATCGCCAACCTGCTGTTCAACGACGTTCAGGGCGCTATCGACGTCGACCCGGACGACTGAGAGCGGGGGCTGAGGAGAAGTTGCGGGCGGTCGGGTGATGGCGGCGGCCCTGTTGCGGCGCCCCCGCGGCAGTCGTAGCCCCGGCGCGGTCCCGATCCCTTCGGGCCGCGTCGGTCGGAGCGTCTCGGGAACTGGAGTGTCTCGGAGCTGGCTTGGGCCTTCGGTCCCCCCGGCCCATCCCGGCCGTCATCGAGGCGGCCCGGGGCGTGCGGGTTCGGGAAGCGCGGACGCGCCGCTCATCCACTGTGCGCGGTCGTACCCGATACCGCGCGGTCGTACATCAAACCGCGCGGTCGTACCTTAGAGCTCTTCTAAGGTACGACCGCGCGGCGTCAGGTACGACCGGGGGACCCGACGTACGACCGGGGGACCCGACGTACGACCGGGGGACCCGACGTACGACCGCGCGGGGTCCGCCCCCTCGGATCTCCGGGTGCGCGGGGCCGCCGAGGCTCGCACGTCGCCGGTCCGCCGCTGGTCTGCGTCGTGAACCCTCTCGTCGTTGCGGGTCCGCCGGTGTCAGTCAAGCGTCTCGACGACCGCCACCGCCTGGGCGACGCCCTGAAGGGTGGCGGCGATGCGTACGACCTCCCAGATCTGCTCGGTGCTCAGTCCTTCGGCGCGCGCCTTGGCCTCGTGGGCGGTCACGCACTTCTCGCAGCCGTTGATGGTGGACACCGCCAGGATCCACAACTCGAAGTCGACCTTCTCCACGTCGCCGGAGGTGCCGATGATGTTCATGCGCAGGCCCATGCGCTCGTTGTCGTAGTCGCCGCCGAGGAAGTGGCGCGTGCGGTAGGCGACATTGTTCATCGCCATGATCGAGGCGGCGCCGAGCGCGGCGGATCGGGCCTCATCGCTCAGGTGCTTCCGGGCCTCCTCGGAGACCTGCACGAGGACTGACTCGTGACGGGTGGCGGCGGCCGCGGCCAGGAACGTCCCCCACCGCTGCTGCTCGGTCAGCGTGGTGGCGCGGGTGAGGGTGGACAGGTTGAGCGACAGGTCCTTGGCCCAGTCGGGCAGGGCGGAGCGCAGGGTGGCGATGGTCATGGTGATCCTCGTCTTTCGTGAGATTGCCGGTGGTGGAGTGGATTGAGATGAACGGCCGGCTCGGCGGTCGAGCGACCACCGGACTCAGTCCTTCATCTCGGACAGGGCGTCGATGGCGGCCGCCCCCGCCCTCCAGTTGCAGGCGCACAGCTCGTCGGACTGGAGGGCGTCGAGCTGGCGCAGAACCTCCTCGGTGTTGCGGCCGACGGAGTCGGCGGTCACGGAGACCGACTGGATGACGTTGTTCGGGTCCACGATGAAGGTGGCGCGGTCGGCCTCGCCGGTGGGGCGCTTGATGCCCAGGGCCTCGACGAGCTCGCGGCTCAGGTCGCTGGCCATGGGGAAGGGGAGGTTCTGGAGCTTGTCGTGACTGCGACGCCAGGCGTAGTGGGTGTACTCGTTGTCCACGCTGACGCCCACGACCTCGCAGTCGCGGTCCTTGAAGTCCTCGTGGAGATCGCCGAAGGCGGCGATCTCGGTGGGGCACACGAAGGTGAAGTCCTTGGGCCAGAAGAAGACGACCCGCCAGGTGCCCTCGGGGACGGCGGAGGAGACGGTGGTGAAGTAGTCCTCGGGGCGATCGGCTTCGATGTCCTTGAGATCGCCGGGGACGACGGCGGTGAGCTCGTAGGCGGGGAAGCGGTCGCCGATGGTGAGAACGGGCATGAGGACTCTCTCCTGATGTTGCTGGTCGGTCGCGGTCTGTCATGTCGGCCGGTCCGGGGCTGCGTCGGTCGGCGCCGGGCGGTCCCGCCTGCGCCGTCGTGCGAGGCCCACTGGCACGGCGACTCGTTGGCGGTCGGACGTCGCGCATCACATTAGAGTCAGAGACGATAAGTTTCAACAACCTATCTTCGACAAGAAGGCCGGGGAAGTTTATGAATGCCTCTCGCTGGCCCGGTGGGGGGCAGAGGCGCTGCGCGTCTTCGCGGAGGATCACCGCACGGACGGGCTCATGCTGATCAGCCATATCGACGACGTCGGGGGTCGAGCTCGTCCAGTACCGCGGGCTCGCCGCGCGCCCGGCGGACTGAGACGGACCGAGTCGGTCCGGGTACCGTCGCGGGCGTGACCGCATCAGCCGCTCCCGCGTCGCCGCCCGCTCCCACCGCCTCGCCCGAGCAGATCGCCTCCCTGCGCGCCGACCTCGAGGCCTCGGGCTGGGGCGTGGAGTCCACCCGGCACCTCCTGGGCCCGGTCGCCGACGACGCCCTGCGCCGCGAGCTGCGCTTCCCGGCGGTGCGGGCCCTGCGCGCCGTGCTCGCCGAGGACCGCGCCGCCGGCGCGAATCCGAGTCCCGCAGCCGTTCTGACTGCGCTGTTCATGCTCGGTGAGCCCGTCCCCGCGGAGGAGCTCGACGCGGTGCTGCGGCGCACCCGCACCGCGGGAGCACTCGCCATGGGCCTCGTCGTCCCCGTCGGGCGGGACGAGTCCCCCGACGCCGACGCCGACGCCGCCGACACCGCCCCGGCGCCGGGCTCCGCCCCGGAGCCGCCGTCCGCCCCGGCGCGCGCCTCCTCCGCCGATGCCGGGTCTGCGACCACCGGGTCTCCGGCCCCGGCCGTCGTGCGCGCCGCCGTCGATCTGCGCCCTCACGAGGCCCACGACCGCGACGGCGACGTGCGCTGGTGGGTCGCCTCCGACCTGGGCGAGCTCACCACCGGTCGCGAGCTCGCCCCCGACCACGTTCTCGGCATCGGTGGGGCGGGCCTGACACTGGCCTCCCTCACTCCGCGCGACCCCGTCGCCACGGCCCTGGACCTCGGCTGCGGCTGCGGCATTCAGGCCCTTCACCTCCTGCGACACGCCGACCGCGTGACCGCCACCGACATCTCCGAGCGCGCTCTGGCCTTCACCGCCTTCAACGCGGCCCTGGCCGGCACCGACCCCGATCGCCTCGAGCTGATCCGCGGCTCGTTCCTCGAGCCCCTGGCCGGTCGCGCATTCGATCTGATCGCCTCCAACCCGCCCTTCGTCCTCACACCGTCCTCCGTGCGCGAGGCCGGTCTGCCCCTCATGGAGTACCGCGACGCCGGTGCTCCGCTGCTGCCCGTCCTCGTCCCCGCCGTCGGCGAGCACCTGAGCCCCGGCGGCACCGCCGTCATGCTCGGCAACTGGGAGCATCACCGCGGGCGGGACTGGCGCGAGCAGGTGCGCGCCTGGTTGCCGGACGACCTCGACGCCTGGGTGATCCAGCGCGAGGGACAGGACCCGGTGGAGTACGCCGCCATGTGGCTGCGCGACGGCGGCGTCTCCCCCGAGCGCGACGAGACCGCCTTCAACGCCCGGCTGGGCTCCTGGATCGACGACTTCGCCGCCCGCGACATCGAGGGGATCGGCCTCGGTTATCTGATCCTGCACCGTCCCGCCTCCGACGACGGTCGGCGCGAGCCGTGGCGGATCCTGGAGGAGGTGGGCGCCGCACCGTCCGGGCCGCTGGGAGAGCACGTGGCGCAGGTCGTCGCCGTGCGCAGTCGATTGGCCGCCATGAGCGACGACGAGGTCGCCGCGCTCCACCCCGTCGTCGCCCCCGACGTCACTCAGGAACGTCATCTGCGACCCGGCGCGAGCGACCCGACCCTCATTCTCATCCGCCAGGGCGGGGGATTCGGCCGCGCGGTGCGCGCCGACACAGCGCTCGCGGCACTGGTGGACGTCGCCGATGGCGAGCTGAGCGTGGCCCAGATCGCGAGTGCGGTGTCGGCGCTGATGGGACTGCCGGGCGCCGACGCCGAGGCGCTGCGGGCCGACCTCGTGGCGGCCGCACGGGCGCTGGCGGGAGACGGCTTCCTGATGCTCCCGTAACGCGCCCGACGTCTCACGGCTTCGTCCTCGGTCGCCTCGACCACTCCGACAGCTCTCCCGCCGGTCCGGTCGGCGGTCGCCATGCCGCACGGGCGCGCCGACACGCCGGTGATCGCGGGCCCCGGCGGGGAGCTCCGGACTGCTCGAAGGTCGTGGTCGACGGTCCTGTGTGGCGCACGTCGTACTCGATAGGGCGAGGCGTCCCACCGACACTCCCAGGATCGGCTCCTACGATCTGCCGGTGGCACCTTTCCGTCTACGCGCTCGTACTCCCGCCGAGCGCATGCGCCTGCGCGGAGCGCTGCTCGCGGCGTTCTGCCTGGGAGCGGTCCTCTGCCTGTGGGGAGTCTTCGTGCTCTCTCACAGGGGGCAGGTGCTGGAGGCGGCCGCCTTGAAGGGCTCGGAGATCGGGGCGCACTACGTCACCGGCCACGCCCGCACCCTGCTCTCGGTGGTCTCCATGCAGGCGGCGGCGGGCCTGGTCGCCGTCATCCTTCTCATCGGCCTGCTCAGGAGGAGTCACCGTCGGGCGGTGTGGGCCGTCATCGCGGTGGTGGGGTCGAACCTGTCCGCTCAGGCCCTCAAGTACTGGATCCTGTGGCGGCCTGACTACGACATCTCCGCGCGCTGGGACAACGCCAACACCCTGCCCTCGGGCCATACGACCATGGCGACCTCGGCCGCCGTCGCCCTCATCCTGCTGTCCGGCAGGAGATGGCGGGCGCTGTCGGCCTGGGCGGGGGCGCTGTTCGCCATCGCGATGGGATACTCCACCCTCGTGTGCCAGTGGCACCGCCCCTCCGACGTGCTGGCCGCCGTTCTCGTTCCCGTGGCCTGGGGCGCCGTCGCCGTGGCCGGGGGAGCCTGGGACTCCGCCTTCTACGGAGCCGCTCCGCATGCGCGTGCCGAGGGGGCCGCGGGGGACTCGGGCGGGGGATCGGACGGAGGCGCGGCGCGGGGACCGGAGAATGGTCCGGTCCGCGCGACGACGCCGACTCTTCCGCGCCTGCGGACTCAGAAGGCCGGGAACACGCTCCTCGCAGTGCTCGGCGCGGGCAGCACGCTGGTGGCGGTGGTGCTGGGGGTGTGGGTCTGGGCGAGAGCCGATGAGCTGGCCTCCCGCCGCGTGCTCTTCGCCTCCTACGCCACCGGGTCGGCCGCGGTCGTGGGAGTCGCCTGCCTGGCGATGGCGGCTCTGGTGAGTCTGACCGACTGGGGAACCGCGCGGCACAAGCGACTCGACTGACGCCCCGACTGCGCGCACGCGTCGCCGCCCGGGTCGGCGCTGCGCGCCTCCGGAGGGAGAGTCGCCGGCCCGCATGGTGGCGTATGGGCAGTTCCGGGCCCTTGAGTGCTGTCGGCCCGCTGCTCGGCGGCGGGCAACTACTCGGCGGCGGGCAGCGTCACCGTGAAGGCGGTGCCGTGCGGCGCGTCCTCGGGCGACCCCTCGGGAGCCTGCTGGGAGTCCACGGTGAGGGTGCCGCCATGGGACTGGATGATCGCCAGGGCGATGCTCATGCCCAGGCCCGTCGACCCGGTGCGCCGCTCCCGCGAGGCGTCCCCGCGGGCGAAACGCTCGAACATCCTGCTGCGCACCTCCGGGTCGATGCCCGGGCCGTCGTCGGCGATCGTGATGACGAGCTCCTCGCCCCCGCGCACGGCCCTCGCCGGGGGGCCGCCGGGGGCGCCGGCCCTCGCCGAGAAGCCGGTGGAAGTTCTTGCCCCTGCCGGGGGCCCGGCGGACGCCTCGGTCCCCGCACCGTCCCGGGGGCCGCCATCGGCCCCTGCGGCCGACCGACGCGTCAGGGTCACGGTCACGTGCGAGCCCGCGGGAGTGTGAACACGGGCATTGGCCAGCAGGTTGACCATCACCTGGCGCAGGCGCGCCTCGTCGCCCAGCACCAGTGGGGGCTCGGGCTCGAAGTCCTCGAGCTCGTTCTCGCTCAGGTCCGCGGGCGCGTCGAGAACGGCGAGATCGAGGTCCCACGTGTGGTCGGGGCCCGCGGCGTGCGCATCGGAGACCGCGTCCAGCAGGATGCCGACCAGGTCGACCTCGTCGTGCCGGAGCTCGCGCCCGGCGTCGAGACGCGCCAGGAGCAGCAGGTCCTCCACGAGCCGGGTCATTCGCAGCGACTCGGAGTGCACGCGGTCCAGGGCGTGCACGGCCTCCTCGGGAAGGGCGGCGTCGGCCTCCTCCCGGGCGATGAGCTCGGCGTAGCCGCGGATCGATGCCAGGGGGGTGCGCAGCTCGTGGGAGGCGTCGGCCACGAACTGCCGCACCTGGGTCTCGCTGCGCTGGCGCGCCGTCAGGGCCTCGTCGACATGGCCGAGCAGGGTGTTGAGCGCAGAACCGACCTGGCCGACCTCCAGGGAGGATCCCAGATCCGCCTCGGGCACCCGCTCGTCGATGCTGACCTCGCCGTGCGCCAGGGGCTGGGAGGCGACGCGCTCGGCCGTGCACGCGACCCGTGCCAGGGGCGCCAGGGAGGAGCGCACCATGACGCGCCCCGCCAGTGCCACGACGAGGGTGCCGGCGACGGCGATGGCGCCCTCGATGAGCAGCTGGGTGCGCACGAGGGCGTTGTCGACCTTCATCGACAGGCCCGTGATGACGATGTCGCCGGTCTCGGCGTCCTTGGCCGCCAGCACCCGGTAGGAGCCCAGGGACCCGATGTCGACGGTCACCGGCCGTCCGTTGGCCTCCAGCGACAGCAGCGCCTCGCACTCGGCACGGGTCAGTTCCTGGTAGCGGCCGTCGTCGTCGATGTACCCGGCCGTCACGGTCGAGGAGGCGAGATCGGCGCCCCCGTCGTTCTGGTCGTCGCGCGCACCGGAGGCGATCAGGGTCAGCGTGCCGGTGGGCTGCCCGGCGGCGTCCAGACCCGCGGGAACCGGCTTCGCCCCGTCCGGGCCCCGGGTCTCGCAGGCGCCGGGCGGCTGCCCGGAGGAAGCCGACGACGGCGCCGCGGTCGGGCCGGCGGACGACGGGTCGGCGGGCTCCTCCCTCTTCTCCCCGTTCGCCGCGTCCTCCGCGCTCCTGCGGGCGTCGTCGTTGAGGGCGGACTCGTCGTGCTTCGTCCCGTGACGACGCACGTCGGCGCGGTGGGAGGCCGCCGTCAGCTGGTCGTCGAGACGGTTCATGAGCGTGTGGCGCAGCGTGAGGGTGGAGAGCGCTCCCATCGCGGCGGCCATGACGAGCACCAGGCCGAGGACGCCGACGACGAGTCGTGTGCGCAGGCTGCGCGGATGGAGCGCGGAGAACGGCGGAGGGGCGTTCACGGGCCGAACCGGGCGGACCTCAGCCCTGCGGTCCGCTCGGACCGGCGGGCTTGAGCACGTAGCCGACGCCGCGCATGGTGTGGATCATCGGCTCACGGCCCTTGTCGATCTTGCGGCGCAGATAGGAGATGTAGAGCTCGACGATATTCGCCTGCCCGCCGAAGTCGTAGTTCCACACCCGATCCAGGATCTGGGGCTTGGACAGGACCCGTTTCGGGTTGCGCATGAGATAGCGCAGCAGCTCGAACTCGGTGGCCGTCAGGCGGATCTCGTCCTCTCCTCGCCAGACCTCGTGGGAGTCCTCGTTCATGCGCAGGTCCCCGACCTCCAGCAGGTCGTCCTGCTGCTCGGCGCTCGCCCCGGATCGTCGCAGGAGGGCGCGCAGCCGGGCGACGACCTCCTCCAGGGAGAAGGGCTTGGTGACGTAGT
>ERZ772967.534-NODE-534-length-30173-cov-4.190119_pt1 | contig 30173 bp, 24 predicted proteins | sample MGYA00511677_ERZ772967 | MGnify/ENA primary metagenome ERZ772967 (study PRJEB29015, sample SAMEA2737931) | human oral metagenome | biome: human oral; feature: human-associated habitat; material: dental | place: China | collected 2146 ...
GAAGTCGGTGCTGTGAAGCCTGCGTGTTGTTGAGATTTTATTCATGGCCACGGCAGGTTCTTCGTAAAACAGTTCGTAATCCGTAACGTCGCCGGGGCGTTTCCAGCTGTTGCGGTAGTATGTCGGGATGTTGGCTTTCATATCATTGCCTCCGTGTTCGGTTTTCTGCGCCCACGTATCGTAGGAATACCCTCCGAACTGGCAGGAGAACATGAAATTCAGATCGAACCATTTGTATCGAAGCATATTGGACAGTCCTCCGATTATATCGGGTTCGGCATGCTTGTCCAGTACGGTGGCGCGTGCCTGCTCGGCCGATTCGGTGATATCTTTCCGTAAATTGCCGTCTTTGTCCGTCTCGTTCGTATAGAACTGTGGAGCGCCGGTTTCGGGGTTTACCCCTGCAAATTCGATCAGGTAGAATGTGCGGTAGGGTTTCCCGACCTTGCGGATCTGGTTGCCGCTGATGATCTCCGTCTGCAAGCCGTCTAATTTCACGATTTCGTTCCGGTTATGCGAAATGTTGAAGGAGGTGTTCCATGAGAAGTTTTTTGTTTTCACATTCGTTGAACTGATATCGAGTTCGATCCCCTGGTTCTTCACCTCGCCGATATTCATCAGGTAGCTGTCGAAGCCGTTGGTCATGGAGATCGGGCGATCCATGAGCAGGTTGCGGGTGATGCGGGTATAATATTCGAGGGTTACGTTGATCCGGTTCCACAGGGCGAAGTCTAAACCCAGATTGAGGTTATAGTTTGTTTCCCACTGCAAGTCGTTGTTCATCATTTGTGAGCGGATGATGCCGGGCTGTTCGAGGTAGCCGTTGGTGAGGCTGCTCAGCCCCATGTACCCGAAGTAACTGGAGGGAAGCGTACCGTTCACTCCGTAGGAGGTGCGGACTTTCAGATCGGTCAGCCAGTTGGTGGCAGGCGACATAAAATCTTCTTCGATGGCGCGCCATGCGGCCGATACCGACCAGAAGCTGCCCCATCGATTGCTCCGGTGGAAGCGCGAACTGCCGTCGGTACGGAAGCTGCCGCCCAGATAGTATTTGTTACGGTAGTCGTAATTCAGGCGCGAGATGTAGGAAACCATCCGGGTGCGGATATCGTTTCCGCTGACCGATTCGGTTTTCATTCCGTTGCTGATCTCGTTCTTTTCCGGCGTGGCGAAGTTGGTGGCGTAGCCCGAGAGAAAGTCGCGGTACTGGTCGTCGATTTCATATCCTGCCAGCACATCGGCATGGTGGTTTTCGGCCAGTGTTGTTTTATAGCTCAGCTGATTGGCCCATACCATTTTTTTGTATTCGTAGAATTTCTTTATCATGCCTCCGTTTTTATCGTCGCCGTTCGAGGTGCGCGGGTCATACCATTCGCGTCCTTTCGTATTTACGTAGTCGTAGCTGAAGGTCGATTTGAATTTCAGGTCTTTGATAAACTCGTATTCTCCGTAAAGGGTATTGAAAGCGCGGGTTACGTATTCGCGTTGGAAGTCGTAAGCAGCCACCAGTGCCGGGTTACGGTCGCCAACGCGGATCAGTTCGCGGTTCCACGTATTGTCTTCGTTGTAGACCGGGTCGGAGGGAACGACGGCATTGCGCGAAGTATAAAAAGGAGAGGAGTAGGACGTGCCTTCGGAATACACTTTCTGGTTCACGGTTGCAAATAAAATGTTTGCGCCGATTTTCAGCCTGTCGGTGGCGTGGTAGTCGACATTCAGACGTCCGCTGATGCGTTCCAGCCCTGACCTCCGGGAGAGGCCGTCTTGCTTCAGATAGGCCAGAGAGGAGTAATAGCTAAACCGCTCCGTGCCTCCGGTAATCGATGTTTCATACGACCGGTGGCTGCCTTTTTGAAGCAGCACATCGTCCCAGTCTACATAGCCGCACCACGGCACGGGGGCAAGATCGTCGATCCGCTTGTCGGCATAAGCCTGAGCCTGTTCTTCGCTTTTTCCTTTTTTGATCTGGCCGGCCTTCAGTCCGTCATAGATATATTGACGCCGTTCTTCTCCGCCCATAATCGGCCGGTATTCCATGGCAAAGTCAGACTCGCCCCAGTCGGCTTTGAACTGGACGGAGGGTTTGCCGGCCTTGCCGCGTTTGGTGGTGATGAGCACCACACCGTTGGCTGCGCGTGAGCCGTAGAGCGATGCGGCGGCGGCATCCTTGATGATGGTAATGCTTTCGATGTCGGAGCTGTTGAGGGTCGACATGATGTCGAGGCCTGCCTTCGAGTTGATCGAGTTAACGGTTCCGGCGCGCATCGGTACGCCGTCGATCACATAAAGCGGGGCATTGCTTGCATTGAACGATCCCATGCCGCGGATTCTCAGCGACGACGAGGCGCCCGGCTGTCCGGACGACGAGGAGAACTGCACTCCGGAGGCGTTTCCCTGCAAAAGGTCTTTAAACGTCACGGCAGGGATGTCTTTCATCTTCTCGCCTTTTACGTTCGAGGCCGATCCGGCGTAAGCCGACTTTTTAAACGTACCGTAGCCGGTGATTACCACTTCTTCCATCATCTGCGTGTCCGGCGTCATCTGTACTTTGACCGTTTTTCCCGACACGGCCTCTACCTCTTGGCGTGCATAACCGATGTACGAGATTTGCAATGTGACCGGTACGCGATCGACCGACAGCGAGAATTGCCCGTCGACGTCGCTCGTCGTGCCCTGTGTCGTACCTTTCACCAGAATGTTGGCCCCGATCACCGGCTCGCCCGTTTCATCTACTACACTGCCCCTGATCTGCACAAGCGTCTGGGCAGTAACCATTCCTGCACACAAAAAGCACAGGAAGCCAATAAAAAATCTTTTTCTGTTCATAAGTAACTGTAGTTATAAAGAATATTGCCCGATTGGAATGGGGCATTGTGAACGGTATATAAATGTATTTGTCATCGTATTGTTGTTTGTTTAGTTATAAAACATTTCGGTTAGCCGGCCGATGGTTGTTTTAATGACGCAAAAGCGATAAAAGCCCGTACAGCCGAAACTAACTGATTTCCCACAAAATTACATTTTTTTTATTTATTGGGCGGTTTTTACAAAGAATATTTTAGAAAAAAGAATTTTTGCATACGAAGATTAAGGTGCAAGCGTCGTGATGATGTATGTGGGAAACGTCGCAATCTTAGAAGACCAATACATAGATCAACAGAAAGGCATAGAGCAGGACGTTGCGGGCTGTTATGGCAAGTGTACGGTTGAGGGCGGTGCCATGCTGACGGGACAGCTCCTGCCACGCAAGCCATGCGATCATCAGGAAGAAAATAAACAGGAACCAGATGTTCCGGCTACGATAAAGATAGACCGGCCAGGAACAAGCCACGGCCAGCAGCGTGTTGATCAGATAAAGTGTGGTTCCGAAACGTCGTCCGAACATGACGACTGTCGTGCGTTTACCGGCCTGCGCGTCTTGCTCTCTGTCGCGCACATTATTTACCAGCAGGATATTTACGGAAAGCAGTCCCATGGCCACTGAAAGCCAGCCGGCTGTCCATGCAAACTCTTGTGCCTGTATGTAATAAGTAAAACATACGGGAATAACACCGTAGAACAACAGCACGGCCAGATCGCCCAGCCCGTGATAAGCCAGCGGATAAGGTCCGGCCGTATAAGCCGGCACACAGAGGGCAATAGCGAGTCCGACAAAAATCAGCCACCAGTCGCTGTAGATTAGCAAAGCAAAGCCGCAAAGAGAGGCGGCGGATAATGTGACGAAAGCTCCGGTCAGCATCGTCTTGGGAGTAATCCATCCCGAAGCGACTGCCCGCTGCTGTCCCAGACGTTCTTCGGTATCGGCTCCTTTTTTAAAGTCGAAATAATCGTTGAAGAAGTTGGCTGCTATTTGTGCCAGCACGGCAACGGCCATGCACAGTACTGCGGGCATCCACTGAAAGACATTGTTTCTGTAGGCCAATGCACAGGCCACCAATACCGGGCTGACCGATGCCGCCAGCGTCTGCGGTCGTGCCGCCCGTATCCATGCTTTGCATTTGTTCGGTTTCATTCTATCCCCTCCGGAGTTTGGCTTCTTTATATTGCCGGAGCATTTTTCGGCGGACACGGATAATCTGACGCCGGAAGACGAGTGCTGCGGTGATAAAATATACCCCCGTGTGTATCCATAATAAACGGTATTCGCGCGCCACATCGTGCAGTGAGGCTCCACAGCTCTTAATCAGAACGAAACCACGTATAGCCGGTGTTGAAGGAAATAGATTGCCGAGTGCTTTCCAATAGATCGGAAATGCCTCTGTCGGCCACGAGATGCCTGAGATGAAGAGCAGAATCACGGACATAAAGACGAAGATCATCATCGGCGATTCGCGGGTGCGCATAAAGCCCGAAAGCGTGAGCGACATCAAGATACACGCGAGAAGGTAAGGCAACAGAAACAGCAGGATGTCCCATGGGTTGCCAACACTTGGAAATGAAAAGAACTTGGGTACCACGATCAGTGTCCAGATACATACCGGAATGTAGATTACGACGTAAGCGAGTGATTTACCCAGTACCACGCGCAGGGTTCCCTTAAAACGCCGGTCGATCGGTACGAGATGGTGAAACTTGTTGCGTTCACGCGCCGTGCCTCCCAACATACCGATGCCCAACACAAGCGTCTGCTGGATAATCAGGATCAGTACCGCCGGCAGAAGAAAGCTCGCAAAACCGTTCGACGGATTAAATAACGTCGTCGATTCGTAGGGTATGGGTTCAATCTCGATTTTCTTGAGTTGTTCGGTCGATTGCGGCCGGTTCTGCGCATGTATCTCACCCCCCATTTCGAGCGATACCTCTGTCGCGGAAAGCAGCATCGCTTTATAATAAAGCAACAGACTCATATCGCAATAGAGGGAAACGGTCGCTTGTTGTCCCGAATGCAGGTTCTTACTGAATTCGGGCGGAAACAACAGGATGCCGTACGCTTCTTTTTTATTCAGCATGGTCTGTGCCTCGTCCATTGAGGTACACGAGCGAACGATCTGTACATCCGGAGTAGCATCTACACGGCGTACAAACTCACGACTGTAAAACGATTGACTCTGGTCGACCACAACGACCTTGACATCATGTACCGTTTCAGGATGATAGATCAGCGAATAAATCAGCGGATAGGCTAATGGAACCAAGAAGAAAAAGATCATTACGCCGCTATCTTTGAAGATTGCTTTCAATTCTTCTCTCCAGATATAAAACAAGTCCCGGATGCCTTCGGCGATGATGCCGGATAATTTTTTTTCTCTTTTCATCGTTCGTTATTTTTACGGAATGTAATGAAAATAGAGCATCGCATTCTTCAGATATCTGCGCATGATGATAGGCAGCAGGAGGAAGCCGGCAAGCCATACATATTCTCCCCATGTGTATACCAATTCACGTCCATTGAGTGCTTGGTCGATATAAATCAGCAGGTAATGCCGTAGCGGATAGAGGTAGGATACGGCATGAAATTCGGGATACATGGCCGATACGGGGTAGGAGAGTCCGCAGATCGAAAAGCCCAACATACCGAAAAGAGAGGCTAAGCTAAGTCCCAACCGCACTGTCGGCAGTACGCTGATCATAAAAACCCCGAGCGCCTGTGAGGCGACTACTAACAGAAATATGGCAACGAGCATCGGTATCCAACCCGAATGAAGCGGAAAGGCGTTATATCCGTAAAGAATCGCGCAGATCAACCACCCGATAGCCGTAAAGATTACGGTGTGAGGCAATAACTTTCCGATCACACTCACGGTAATGGAGTCATGCCCCATATTCAGCCAGTCGCGTGATGTCCTTTCTTTGATCTCCGTTCCGATCGAGAAAACCGTTACGATAAAAATCAGCAGCTGTAATAGTCCGGGCATAATCGCATTGTTCAGGTAGATCGAATAATTAAGCCAGGGATTACCGATTGCGTGCGTATCGATGACTATCGGCTGTATTTGCGCTATGATCTGGGCTGTCGTATATCCTTTGGCTTCTCCGATCCGAAGGCCAACGGCTCCACCGGCCAATACCGATGTCGTTTTCATATCCCGGAACATCAACGATCCTGCGACCAGAAACGATCCGTTCGTATAAAACGACAGTTTCGGTCGTTTGCCTGATGAGGCTTCACGCTGAAGACCTTTCGGGATATGATAAATTCCGTAAATGTTTCCTTTCTGCATCTCCCTGCGCGCCTCTTCGAACGAAGCGCACTGCATCGTTACCGAAGTCTGCTCGAAAGCATCCAACTGGCGAATGAGTTGGCGCGATGTGGGCGTGTTGTCCAAATCGACGACTGCCACCGGAAGATCCGTCGGCAGTCCGCCTTGCATCAATGTCATGAGAAAGAACAAGCTACCAATTGGCGCGACAATCATACAAAAGAAATACAACGGGTTCAAACAGAGCCTGCGGATTTCCCGTACGGATATCTGTTTCAAACTTTGTATGCCTTCCCGGATGGTCATAGCTCTCTCTCCTTAACGCTTGATGATAACAGACATTCCGGGACGCAGATCAGCTATTTTTTCGATGGGGCGTGCACGCACTTCAAACGTTTTTGCATCGAACTGGCCGGTTGCTTTTGTGGCCTTCCATGCGGCATACGTGCCCATGGCTTTCATGAAATAGACCTTCATCGTCACTTCCTGATTATGGAGGGCAGGAATAAAGCCTTTGACCTCTTTTCCGATCTTGATATCACTCAATAAATCTTCCCGTACGCTGAACGTGATCCACAAGTCGTTCAGGTCGGCAATGTTCATGATCGGGGCGCCTGTTCCCACTAACTCTCCCACCTCGGGGAAGCGTTCTACAATCTCCCCGTCGATAGGTGAAACCAAAGCCCGTTCGCCGATGTAGGATTGCACCTCGGCCACCGCACCCTTCGCTTGTCGGACGAGTGCCGAGGCAGCCATCTTGTCTTCACGGCGCGCTCCTTCTTTCGCCATTTCATACTGTGAACGAGCCGCCTTTTCGGTGGCAACCATCGCATGATAATTGGCTTCTACCTCATCACGTTTTTGAGCAGACATCACGCCCTGCTCGTAGAGATGCTGTACGCGATCGTACGATTTCCGGGCAATATCGAGCCCTGCTTTCGCCTTCTGCCACAACTCATAAGCACCGGTAACTTCTTGTGAACGGGCGCCGGTCATTGCTTTGGTATTCTGTGCCTCAGCAGCCTGACGGACAGCCTCGGCCTGTTGCAGCTTGGCCATAATCTCAGGGGTATCGAGGAATACCAGTGTGTCGCCTGCACGCACCTTGTCTCCCTCGCCAAAGCGATACGATTCGATGCGTCCGGGTACTTTACCCGAAATACGTACCTGAGTTGCTTCGGCCTGACCCATAATGATCTCGTCGGGAGGCGACAACAGGAAAAAACCGGCTAATGCAACTAAGCCTATGACTATCAGTACGGCAATAAAGGCCAATAGCATGTTGTTGATCGAATATTTTTTCTCACTCATCGTGTATAAATTATAGAATGTATAAATGTTCGTTATAACTCAAATTTCCGATTATTTCGTCAGCTTTCCTAAGGCTTTACGCAGATAAACTTCCGTCAGCTTGACCTCAATCTGCGCATCGATCAGCTGCGAACGCGCCGAGACCCAGGCCGTCTGTGCTTCCATCAGGTTCAGCGCCGGGATCACGCCTTCCTCAAAGCCCAAATTGGCATAGCGAAGATTCTCTTCCGCTTTCTCCATATTTTTCGTCGAAGCGGTCAACTGTTTTCCTGCCTCGTTGACTTTATATACCGATTGATTTACCTGCAACTCGATTTTCTCACGCGCGTCTTCGAGCTCCAGCTTCTTGATCACCGTTTCAGCCTTGGCCGAATTACGCCTGTACGTTCCTTCCCACCAACCGGACAAAGGAACTTTCACCATCACGCCGACATTGTACATGCCGGAAAACTCATTCTTAAACCCGTTGTGCGAGTTTGGATTTGTGATCAGGTAGTTGGCTGTCAGCGCGACGCTCGGTAACATCTCGGCCAATGCGATCTGTTCCTTCTTACGATAAATTTTTGTGGCAAGCTCGAGGCTTTTCAGTTCGGGACGATTACTGAAGGCTTCTTCTGTATGAGCTTGCGAAGATACCGGCTGCACTGTGAGATAATCAATCTCTTCATCGGCCAGAGCTATCGGGCTTCCCATCTCCAGCCCACAGATTTGAGCCAGCAGCATACGCGACAGCGCCAAGCCGTTATCGACTTTGTTTTGTGCCATCTCCGCTTCGTTCAGCTTCACCTTCACCGTTAAACCGTCTGCTTTCGTGGCCACACCTTCTTGAATCATCGCGGTGATATCGTTATCCATCTTCCCAAGCAGGTCGACATACGCGTCGGCCAGTTTCTTTTTGTTGACCAATGAGATCACCTGCCAGTATGTTTCATCGGTTCGGTAGATCACATCCTGCAACTTCGTGTCGTGCATCGACTCGGCCAGCTCACGGGCATAAGTCGTGATCTGATTGTAGGACACAATTTTTCCACCCATAAAAACCGGCTGTACCAAAGATACATCGCCTATCCAGACATTGCGAATATCGAGATGGGTCGCATCCTTCATCTTTTCCATGACCTGCGGGAGGATAAGTCCCAGTTCCGGAAATTTTTGAAGCATGGGGGCCGTAATGGACGACAAGGAAGAAAATTTACTATAGTCGACAAGTTCAATGTCTTTGCTGTTTCGTATATACGTTCCAACGGCCGAAACTTGCGGAAAATATTTCGTGCGTGCCGCATGACGTTCTTCCTTTGCTTTGTCTACCAGTTTACCGGCTACCTTCAGCTCTTTGTTGTTCGCAATCGCCAACTGACGGCACTGCTCCAGTGTCAGCACTTCCTGTGCCATAGCACAAAAAGGCAGGATAACCGCCATCCATAAAAAAACAAACTGTTTCATTTCTTTCAATTTTGGGCTGCAAAGATACAAAGTAAAACAAAGGCGTTTATCTGTTAACGGACAAAATGAACATAAAACATTCCTTTTTGAATCTTTTTTAGCTGTCTTTTCTCATGTTTACTGCGAGTTCATCGGCTGCATGTAAATCCATGACAATCATTCCATCGACAATCGGACATGAGACAGCCTTTCCATTCAGCAGAACTTCCAGAACAGGCATGCTTTCAGGCATCTTGATGCGGAAAGTCCCGTCTTTTTTTACTTTCAGTCCGGCATGAAGCAACTCGCCGTCGCTCCATTGAGCATGTACTTCGCCTGCTCCCTGCACACATAAACCTTTGAACTCACCGTTTTTCCATGCCGTAGGAAGTGCCGGCAGAAATTCGATGTATCCGTTATGGCTCTGTACCAGCATCTCGGCAATCCCGGCACATCCTCCGAAGTTTCCGTCGATCTGGAACGGCGGATGCGCACAAAACAGGTTGGGATATGTGCCTCCCCCGTGCTTCATGTCCATGTCTTTGCGGAGGGAAGGTCTGAGCAGGTCGGCCAACAGCTTGTAAGCATGCTCTCCATCGTGCAGACGCGCCCAGAAGTTCACTTTCCAGCCCATCGACCAGCCGGTACTTTCATCCCCGCGCGCTTCGAGTGTTTTGCGTGCGGCAGCGGCCAGGTCGGGAGTCCGTTCCGGCGAAATTTCATTGGCCGGATACAAGCCGTACAGGTGGGAGACGTGGCGATGATGCGGTTCTGCTTCCTCATAAGGCTCCAACCATTCCATGATACGTCCGTCGGGCCCGATCGTCGTAGGCATCAGACGTGCTTGGTAAGCGGCCAGCGTTTGCACAAGCTCTTCGTCCGTTTTCAGCAGTCGGGCAGCCTGAATGGTGTTGGAGAATAACTCGCGGAGTATCTGATTGTCCATCGTCGAACCGGCACAGACGCTCACTTTTTTTCCGTTAGGCATCACGTAGGCATTTTCGGGCGAGGTAGTCGGGGCCGTTACCAGATAGTGACTGCGGGGGTCTTCGACGAGCATATCGACGAAGAAAAGAGCCGATTCACGCATCACAGGGTATACGTCTCGCAGATAAGCCGTGTCGAGTGTAAACAGATAGTGCGTGTACAGATGCTCGCAAAGCCACGCCGCCGAAGTGTTTGTCGCACCCCACGAAGGATGTTCGCCCGGCGCCGTAAATTCCCATACGTTCCCTAAGATATGCGTCACCCATCCGCGAGCGTTATAAAAAGCTTTTGCCGTCTGTCGTCCGCTCTCGACCTGCTGCTTCGTCCATTCGATCAACGGCAGATGAAGCTCCGACAGATTTCCTGTTTCAGCCGGCCAAAGATTCATCTGCAGGTTGATGTTGAGATGATAGTCTCCGTTCCACGGGGTATGAATCGTATTGCACCAAAGCCCTTGGAGGTTGGGCGGCAACAGTCCGGGACGTGTCGACGAGATCAGCAGATAGCGGCCGAACTGATAATACAAAGCCAGCAATGAGGGGTCGTTCTTGTCGTTCTGAAACGCTTCGAGACGTTTATTCATCGGCAAGGCTTCTTTTTGCGCGTTCCGTCCGAAATGGACGGCTACCCGATGATAAAGCTCCTGATAGGCTCGGATATGTTCTTCTTTCAGCGTTTCATAACTTTTGCTTGCGGCAGCCGTGAGCAACGAATCGATCTGTGCATCGACCGTTTTACCGAAATAGTCGGTGGCCATTCCTACCAACAGGATGATCTCGGAAGCCTCTTCAACAATGAGCGTCGTATCGTTGAAGGCTTTCACTTCACCCCCGTTGGGAAGCACCACCTGTACGCGTGAAGCGTAACGGACGCCCTGACCGTCTTCGGCTCCCGGCATCGTCTTCTGTTCTGCCGCAGGGATGCTGTCCGAGTTGTTTGTGCGGTTTCGCATGACTTCTTCTCGTTCGAGCTGTTCCTTCGTCTTATACGCGTCTCCTTCGTAGAGCCTTCCGCGCATTTCAAGCTCGCTGTTCCCGGCTCTCACGGCATAGCGCTCCGGTCGGTTCATCCCGATTTGGCATTGCAACTTGCGCCCGTTGTTTACTTTCAGGCGGATGACGGCCACATCGTCTGCGAACGAGGTGAACACTTCGCGCGAGTATTCTGTTTTCCCTTTACGGAACGATAGCGTTGCCAGTGCCTGCTCCAAGTCTAACTCACGCCGGTAGTCGGAAACTTGTGCATCGTCTGCGGCATCGTATGTGAAGTCCAGTATCAGATTGCCCAGCAACTGATAGCTACCGTAGGGCTTATTCGCGCCACTTCCCCGTCCGCTGCCATCGCCGTAGCAGACAAAGGTGTCATACATGAGTTCCTGCGCTTCATCATTACGTCCGGCAAAGAGCAGCTCGCGGATTCGGCCCAGCGACTTCTGCGCTGCGGGGTTGTCGGTCTGCTGTTTACTGCCGGACCACATCGAGATTTCGTTCAAGACGATATTTTCTTTTTCAATTCCTCCGTCGGGCATAAGTCCGATACGGCCGTTGCCGAGCGGAAAAGATTCTTCCCAAAGAATGGCCGGTTCATCGAAATGATAAGCCATGCGCGCATTTGAACGGATATCCGGTAAGCGGTCGCAAGCCATGAGAATGACACCAACGAATAAGAGTTTTACTATTTTCATGTTATCTTTATTAAATGGTTTATATTGTTTTCATGTTCCGAAAAGGAACGGCTTCCGGATGGCTTCTTTAGTTCAAAATTTTTGCATATCGCAAAGCCTTTTGTAATAGCCATTCATGGTGATCAGTTCGTCATGCCGCCCGCGTTCGACGATCTCGCCTTCGTGCATCACGCAAATCTCATCGGCCTTACGGATGGTCGACAGGCGATGCGCGATTACGATTGTTGTACGGTTACGCATCAGGTTTTCGAGCGCTTCCTGCACGAGCCTTTCCGACTCGGTGTCGAGCGCCGAGGTCGCTTCGTCGAGGATCAGCACCGGCGGGTTTTTCAGAATCGCACGTGCGATGCTGATACGCTGCCGTTGTCCGCCGGAAAGTTTTCCGCCACGGTCGCCGATGTTCGTCTCGTACCCTTCTTCCGAAACCATAATAAAGTCATGTGCGTTCGCGATCCGTGCCGCTTCTTCTACTTCTGCGCGGGTGGCCGATTCCACCCCGAAGGCGATGTTGTTGAAGAAACTGTCATTGAACAGAATCGCCTCCTGATTTACATTGCCCATCAATCCGCGCAGGTCGACGAGTGAGGCCTCGCGAATATCCGTTCCGTCGATGGTAATAGCTCCTTGATCGACGTCGTAGAAGCGGGGCAGCAAGTCGACGAGCGTGCTTTTGCCCGAGCCCGACTGTCCCACGAGGGCGATCGTTTTGCCTTTTTCGATCCGCAGATTGATCCCTTTCAATACCCAGTCGTGCTGGTAACGAAACCATACATCACGATATTCAATGGCATCGTTGAGGGTGACCGGTTTCGTTACGGCCGGCGAGACGATATTCGATTCCGCTTTCAGTATTTTATCCACACGCTCTACCGAGGCAAGCCCTTTCTGTATGGCATAAACCGATTTGCTCAAGTCTTTGGCAGGATTGATGATGCTGTAAAAAATCACCAAATAATAAATAAAGGTAGGTGCATCGATCGGGCTGTTGTTGCCGAGGATCAGGGTACCTCCGTACCAGAGAATCACGACAATCGTGGTTGTGCCGAGGAACTCGCTCATCGGATGTGCCAGTTGCTGACGGCGATAGATCCGGTTCGTCGTGCGGCGATAGGTTTCGTTTTGCGTTTCGAAGCGTCGCTGTATCTTTTTCTCCGCATTGAACGCCTTGATGATACGTAATCCGCTGAGCGTTTCCTCGATCTGACTCATCAACGCGCCCCACTGCGACTGACCGAGCAACGATTTTTTTTTCAGCTTTTTCCCGACCTGTCCCATCACGTAGCCTGCAACAGGCAGCAGGATAAAGACAAATGCCGTGAGCTGCCAGCTGATGATCAGCATGGCCGAGAGATAGATCAGAATCAGGATCGGGTTCTTGAACAGCATATCGAGCGAGCTCATGATCGAAGTCTCAATTTCATTCACATCGCCCGATACACGTGCGATGATATCGCCTTTACGTTCTTCCGAGAAGAAGCCGAGCGGTAGCTCCGTAATTTTCTTATTGATCTGATTTCGTACATCGCGCACCACGCCTGTACGAATGGGGATCATGGTGTAAAAGGCCATGTACATGGCCAGTACCTTGAATAAGGTCATTACGATCAGCGCGACCCCCAGCATGATGAGCGCGGACGAACTGCCATATACCTCGATCAGTCGGTTGACAGACCAGTAAAAGTTATTTTGCGCCGCTTCGGGTAATGTCTTCCACGATTCCCACGACGAAGGACGGAAAGTCCACTCCATGAACGAATAGACGCGGTCGTCCATCTTAAAGAGGATTTTCAGAATCGGGATAATCAATGCGAACGAAAAAACATTCAGAATAGCCGAAAGTACGTTAAACACGATGTTAAGTCCCATATATCGCTTATACGGCGGTACGAATCGCTTGAGTACACGAAAAAAATCCTTCATCCCATATTGTTTGTGACGACAAAGATAAGGCAAGTCGATAGCAAAAACAAAACTTTTTAGGTACAGCTGTTCAACAGTAAAAAATGACGTGGTTATTGCTGCAAAATGTTATTCGTTTCACTTAACTCTTTTTAAAATGTTAATTTGGGTTTTATTGATAGAAAAAATAAGCCTATTTACTTTTCCTACCAGATTTTTTTCGCTGACATAACCAAAAAAACGACTATCTCTAGATATAGAAGAGTTATCTCCTAAAAGATAATAATAATTATTTCTCAATTTATAATAAGTGCATATGGTATCATTGATGTAGATAACGCCATTTTTTATTTTGGCTTCAGTCTCCTGATTTATTATATCGTTGTAATTATTGTAGTTTGTAGAATCAAGATGGATCAATGAATTGGCATGCTGAATCTGTGAAATGCGTTTTACCAGTAAGATATCGATATTTTCCGGACTATTAAAAACAACGATATCTCCTATGTCAGGCTTGTTAAAGCCTCTCATCCGACAGTATCCCCAATCCGTTCTTATGTCTTTTTTGAGATAAATGCATATAAACAAAAACACTCGTCAATAACAACAGGAAGGACAAAAAAAGCAGTCGTTTGGTCATAGTAAAGCTTATTAAAAATCCTTTAACTCAAAAAAGATCAACAGAGGGTTGTCATCTTCTTTCATGTTCGCTATAATTTTTTTATCCTTTTCGGATAGAAACATGCTGTTAAATAACAAAGAATCTGAAGATGAAGGGTAATGAAGAGAAATAAAATAATTTCTAAAGGATGAAATAGGAAATCCTATAGAGGGTATCTGTTTCTGACTGTCATAAATGGCATGAGTGCCCCCTATCAGCCGTTTCGATTTTTTATCCCTGTATATTATCGTGTTAAATCCAATGTAATCATTCATTAAGAAAAAAGCATCTTGGTGTTCCGTTTCCAAATACTCTCCTAAAAAATAGTAATAGTTGTTGTTTTTAATTGCATCGCGAAATTCCGGCATGGAACCTTCTAAGAACTTGTCAGGAAGTCTTTTCTTTTCAAAATCCAAAACAAATTTTGAGTCAAGTTGATTGGTCGTACTTGTATATTGATAGATCGTATCTACAAATCTTTGTGTTATGTTAAAGGTATAGTTATGATATAAGTAGTTATATCCTCCGTAGTTAATATTGTTAAAGTAAAAAGGTAATGCTACTGACTTTAGTTTAAAGTTCTTGTCCGTTACAAATAAAGTATGGTCTTTAAATTTTCCTAAATGCCCATTTCCTTGTTTATCAAGCGTTTTAAAAATGTACCCGTCGGGGATAACATGAAAATTATAGAATCCGAAAGGCAGTCTTTTCTGTTCGATGAACTTACCATTCGAGGTATAAAAAAGTAGAAATGGATGCTGATATAGCACCAGCTCTCTTTTTTCGGAATCGTAGGACACATCATACAATCGATAAATCTCTCCGGGCCCTTGTCCGTGGCTCAATCTTTTTATAAACCTACCATTCTGATCAAAAATGGCGACTCCTCCCCCTTTAAGTCTGTCGTGAATGTAGATATTGGAGTCGGTAACGATGATTTTATATATGGCATCCAACAGACTTTCATCGGTCGTTTCCAAGGGAACCACCTTGATCTCTTTGATCAATTCTTCCAGGTTGAATTCCTGCGGTTTCAGGAACGAATTTGCATCTACAATTTCTACGGATCGATTGTCGGGGGTTAGTACAATGGTACTATCAAGAGCCAATGAATTGATTTGCTCTTCACTGTATCGCGATCTTTCGGGAGCGTTTGTGCAGGCTGCGATCAAGGCAAAAAGGGCAGACGCTACTGAAATCGTGCTTAGCAATTCAGTATTAATGCTTTTTTTTTGAAGAATTCCACGAACTGCTTCTCGTGAACGGTTTATGCGTTTGGCAAATTCCGTAATGGTGAGGCCCTGTTCGGAAATTTTCTTTCTTATTTGATCTCCAATGTGAATGTCATTTTTCATAGCTCTATCATTATTAATTATCCCAATTGTTAATTCCATAATGTGACAAACTTACATAAAATTCCCGAATTTTACGGCAATTGTATAAAAAAGTTGGGAACCACAACAAATCTTTGGCGCCGGTATTTATCACATTTTATACAACAGATGCTGGAGCAAGGAACTCGAAGCCGAGCGCGGTAATCAACAGAAGGCTGAAGCCATGCCGTCGTTCAAAGCATTCGAAACGAAAACGCTCCGTACCTTAGCCGAGAACCCGGTTTGCAAACTCATCTTCGACCTGAGAATGAACGGTGGCGGAGACTCGCAACAAGGCACCTTCTACATCGAAATACTGGCCGACTACCTGAACAAGCTTGAAAAGAGAAATAGACCCCGTATACGAATGGGTAAACAAACAATGACATGCCCTCTCCTCTTCTTCGGTAAGATACACGTTAAAATATGAATATTCAAACGAAAACTACAGGATATTCCCTACATTTGCGTCCGATTCAGAAAAAAAAGATGAAAACGAAGATTTTTATAGCAATGCTTCTTGGGATGTCGATTTGTCTTTCGTCGTGCGACAAAGACAGAATCTCATATCCGAAGATGAAGAAAGAACAGAAAAAGGCAATCGATCAGTTTATCAGCAGTCAAGGGATTGAAGTGCTGCACAAATACCCTGCCAACGGTGTATTTGGCGAGAAACAGTTTTATCTCACTGACGAAGGCGTATATATCCACGTTGTCGATTCGGGCAACGGCCATCGCGCGCAATTTCGGAAAACTGAAGTACTCATGCGATTCAGCGGACGGAATTTCTTCAAACAGGACACGACACGTTTCGAATTTTTTGCCAACAGATGGGAACCGTTCGAGTTTACGTACGGACGGGCCGACATGGTTCAGCATCAACACAGCAAAGCAAGAGATGCCTACTATTACTTTTTTAGTACAGGCCTCGAAACGGCGTTGAAATATGTCGGCGATCGTTCGACCGTGAGAATGATCGTACCGTTCGATGTGGGAAGCGAGGATCAGTTGAACAGAGGCAATCCGCTTTATTACGACAAAGTGACGTTCCGTTTTTATTGATCCGTCATCGGGGGCTCTTGGCAAAGACCGTCGGATTCAACTCCGCCAATCCGCGTTCGAACGTCCGGACAGCCTCTTCGAGCGTGCCGTAATATTCGCCCCCCGAAGCGTTTTTATGACCGCCGCCACCGAAATAGTTTGCGGCAAAATGATTACACGGAAACTCTCCGACGGAACGTAATGAGATTTTGATCTGGTCACTGCTTTCGCGGATAAACACCGAGAAATCGATTCCGTCGATACTCAACGGCATATTCACGAAGCCTTCCGTATCACCCGTGACGTACGAGTAGCGGTTCAATTCTTCCAACGACAAAGTAATCAGCGCTGTTCTCAACTCCGGATAGACTTTCATCTTTTCGTTCATCGTATACCCCATCAGACGCATACGCGATTCGGAATAGACCTGATACACCTTGCGGTAGATTTCGTCCTTGTCAATCCCCTTTTTGATCAGTTCGCCGACCACCGTATAGATATCTGCCCGATTCGAATTGTACGTAAAAGCTCCCGTATCGGTCATCATGCCCGTGTAAAGGCATTCGGCTGCTTCCTTATTGATGTCGTCGTATGACTTGATGGCGCAGAGCAGACGAAACACAAGCTCGCTTGTCGATGACATGATCGGATACGAAATCACCAGACGGCAAAAATCGCCCGGATTCGGATGATGGTCGATCATTACTTTACGCCCTTCGGCCGCTTCGATGAAAGGCGCCAGCTTGCCGGCGCGTTTCGGCTCGTTGTAATCCATATTGAACAAGACGTCCGCCTCGCTGATCAATTGCTGGGCATACTCCGGATAACGTTCGTAGACAAGAATATCTTTCGTGCCCGGCATCCACTTGAGAAAGGCGGGAAATTCGTTCGGTACAATCACGTCGACTTGCTCTTTCCCGATCTCCGTCAGGAAATGGTACATCCCCAGCGACGCACCGATGGCATCGCCGTCGGGCGAAACATGAGCCATCAACACAAACCGTTCCGCTCTGTCAATATAATTTTGGAAGCGCTGTACTTGAGCTTCATCCAGCATTTTCGTAAGCATCGTATATTCTTTTTTTAGAGCGTCAAAGATACGATAAATTTGTTAAAACACAAGATAACCTGTCAGTCCCGCTATTATAATCAGCCGGATGATGCCTATTTTGAAGAAATAGGCAAGTACAAATGCGCCAAGTGCAATCAGCACACTGCGATAGTCTACGAAGTTATGTTCGTTCATCATCATCAGTGCCGCTGCGGCAATCAGCCCGATGGCTGCCGGTTTCATCCACAGCAATGCTCTGTTTACATAGGGATTGTTTTTGAACATCATAAAGAAGCGGCAGATAAGCACCATGATCAAAATAGCCGGCAAACATACGGCACACGTAGCGGTCAGTGAGCCGACAATACTGCCTCCCGTCGCCGTATAGCCGATGTATGTGGCGCTGTTGACGATAATCGGGCCGGGCGTCATTTGCGAGATGGCAACGATATCGGTAAATTCACCCATCGTGAGCCATCCGTGTGCCTCCACCACTTCATATTGTACCATGGACAACATCGCATACCCTCCACCGAAGCCGAACAGCCCGATTTTAAAAAACGTGAAAAATAATTCCCAATAAAGATCAATCATGATTGAGCGATGAATGTATGATAAACCACCCCAATGATTCCCGAAACAGCCATGATCCATACGGGTGAAACGGAGAATCCCCAGACGGCAACGGCCGAGAGTAGCGCCAGCATGACAATCCCCCACTTGAATCCGCTTTTCTTAAGCATATTCACCACCGGAACAACAATCAAAGCGACGACTGCCGGACGGATTCCGCAGAAGATACGTTCAACAACGGGATGGGTACGGATGTCGGCAAAAAAGAAAGCGATCAGTAAGATCGCAATGAACGAAGGGATAGCCGTTCCCAAAACCGTCGCAATCAGTCCGCCGTAGCCTTTCGTCTTGTACCCCACAAAAACAGCTGCGTTGATGGAAACAGGTCCGGGCGATGACTGCGCTAAGGTCAGCATCTCGGTGAACTCCTCCCGCCCGATCCACCGACGGCGCTCGACGACCTCTTTTTCAATCAGTGGAATCATCACATACCCTCCGCCAATCGTGAACGTCCCGATCTTAAAAAACGAACTGAACAATGTCCAGTAATGCTTTATTTCCGTTTGAACCATATGCGAAAGTAAATATAATTAAGGTATAATCATGCAAATTTTACACATAAAAAAAACGATATCCGGGAAAATTATCTACCTTTGTGCCTCAAAATCCAACAAATAAACGGATTATAGATAATAATGATAAAGAAAACGATACGATACATATTTTTCCTTGTATTCACCTTCTCAGGAGTTGGGATTAATGGGATGAAAGCCCAGCAGATCACCTCTGTATCAGGGGTTGTACGCGACTCGATTACGGGTGAAACATTGCCTTACGTCTCGATGCTTTTCGAAGGCTCTTCGATCGGAGGCATCAGCGATCTCGACGGAAACTTTAACCTGCAAAATAATCAGGGACTGACCACCCTGACCATCTCATACGTCGGCTACACGACGAAAGTCCTTCGACTGAAAGCCGGACAGAAAAACGAGGGAGTCGAAGTGCTGCTCGCCCCCTCGACGATTCAGATTTCCGAAATCGTCGTCAAGCCTAAGCGCGAGAAATACAGCCGGAAGAATAACCCCGCCGTCGAGTTGATGAAAAAGGTGGTTGCGCGTAAAGACAGTAATCGCATTACGCAATTGGACGAATATCAGACGGAATGTTATGAGAAGATGACCTTGTCGTTAGACAAGTTCGATGCGGATTTCGAGAAGAACAAACTGATGAAGAAGTTTAAGTTCCTCAAAAACTACCTCGACTCGTCCGAGATTGACGGCAAACCCATTCTGACGCTTTCACTGCGCGAAAAGATATCCGACATCTATTACCGGAAAAATCCGAAGACGGAAAAAATCATCGTCAAGGCGCAACGCCAGCAAGGCGTAGACCAGACGCTTGACGAATACGGTACGATTTCGGCCAATCTTGAAGAAATCCTCAAAGGCATCGATGTCTTCGACAACAATATTCCGTTCCTCCTCAACCGCTTTGTCAGTCCGCTCTCATCTGTGCTGGCCAATGCCTACTACCAATACTACATCATGGACACGGTCGATGTGAGGGGCGAACCTTGCGTCGATCTGGCTTTTGTACCGGTTAATCCGCAGAGCTACGGGTTTACGGGACGGCTTTACATTACGCTCGACGGTACATATGCCGTCAAGAAAGTACGTTTGAACGTGCCTCGTCATATCAACTTGAATTATGTGAAAGACTTGCGTATCGATCAGGAATTTAAGCGGCGCGAAGACGGGCTGTGGGAGCTGGATAAAGATAATACGTATGTGGTTTTCTATTTTATCGATGGCGGACAACAGATTTACGCGCATCAGCTTCGCAGCTATTCCGATTACCATTCGCCCGTTTTGAACGGAGATTCGATCTTCGGCCTGCTGGGAAAAGTACATACACCGTTAGCCAGACATCTGGCACGCCCCGACTCGTTCTGGGTGAATAACCGGCACGTCCCGCTGAAAGAGAAAGAGAACGCCATCGAGCATCTGCTCGATCAATTAAGAGCAGTGCCCGTATTCAACGTTTTTCTTAAAACGGTCGAAATTCTGATCTCAGGATATATCCCGATCAACAACGAACATACGAAGAATAAGCTCGATTTCGGCCCGATGAATACGACGTTCAGCTCGAACGTGGTTGAAGGCTTCCGCATTCGTGCCGGAGCGATGACGACAGCTAACCTTCATCCGCATCTCTTCTTCGGAGGATACGCGGCCTATGGTATGAACGACCGCAAATGGAAATACAGCGGACAAGTGACGTACAGCTTCAACGAAAAAGAATATCACGAGAAAGAATCGCCCATCAACAACTTGTCTTTCCTGCACGAATACGATTTGTACACACCGGGGCAGGATTTTCTCTTCACGAGTAAGGATAATGTCTTCGTAGCATGGAAGGTTGGTAAATCGAACCATCACATGAACTACCTGCGCAAAACGCGTCTGCAATACGAAAAAGAATGGCTCAACGGATTGAGCATCAGAACATGGATGCAGCACCAGAATAACGAAGCGACAGGATCGCTGCGGTATATTCTTCATAAAGATGACGATATCTACCTTCGTCTGAAAGACATCACCACCGTAGAATGGGGCGCTCAGTTGCGCTTCGCTCCGGGCGAGCGGGCATACAACAGTCGTTTAGGAAAAAGCTCGGCATTAAATCTCTCGAAAGACGCCCCGGTCTTCAAGCTCTCGCACCAAATCGGGTTCAATGGCTTGCTCGGAGGAGAATACCGCTATAATCGGACGGAGGCAAGCGTGAGCAAACGCATCTGGCTGTCATCGTTCGGACATATCGATGCCAACCTGAAAGGCGGAAAAGTATGGGACGAAGTACCGTTCCCACTGCTTATCATGCCGAATACGAACCAGGCCATCACCATTCAGCCCGAAGCTTTTCATCTGATGAATCCCATGGAGTTTCTGGCCGATCAGTACGTCTCGTTCGAGGCTTCTTATCATCTGAAAGGATGGATTCTGAACCGCATCCCGCTTATCAACCTCTTGCAACTGCGCGAGGTGGCTTCCATCAGCGGTGTCTGGGGAAGCCTGAGCGATAGAAATAATCCGGACAAACGATACGGGCTGTTCGTCTTCCCCGAAGGCTCGCAGGCGTTCGGCAACAAGCCGTATCTGGAGTTCAGCGTTGGAGTAGAAAATATTCTGCGCGTCCTGCAAATCAATTACTACCGTCGACTGAGCTACCTTGACCATCCCGATATTCAGAAGCACGGGATTCGCATCGCCATGCGCTTCTCGTTCTGATATATTGTGTCTTGCGGTAATATTTGCGTGTATCTTGCGCTAAAAAAGCACGAAGATACGGGATCATTAACGACCCTAACTGTTTAACGACTACTTTAGCATGGGGGAGGGGATGTGGTTTATAGCTCCTCGTCGTTCCGGAAGAAGCCGTCGGTTATATCGAGGCTGGTAAATTGTTCCAGCTCGCGGCGTTCTTTTTTCGTAGGGCGTCCCAATCCTTTGGCCCGGTCTACAAAGCCGGATATCCGGTTTAGTTCCAGTTTCTCGTACTCTTCGGGAGGGGTGATGTTTTCGAGATATTCAGGCACTGATTTGGCGCTCATGCGGTTTTCCGTCAGACGAAGCACCTTGAACGAGAACGTGACCGGAGGCTTACGCACTTCGATGATATCGCCGACCTTAATCATTCGCGACGGCTTCACGTTCACTCCTCCCATGGCGATGCGATTCTTTTTGCAGGCGTCGGCCGCGATGGTGCGTGTTTTGAAAATACGTGTAGCCCACATCCATTTATCGATTCTGACTTCATCCATATTCATCGGCGATTAAACTGATTCATGGTCACATCCGCTCCGGCAAGGCAGAAGCTGCGTATCATCTCGGCAGCCAGTTTCACGCAGTCCGGCATTTTGTCAAGTTCTTCGTCGGTGAACGGGCTCAGGACGTAATCGACTTGTCGTCCGCGCGGAAAATCGTTCCCGATCCCGAAACGCAGGCGGGCATACGCTTCCGTGCCGAGCAGTTCTTTGATATTCCGCAGCCCGTTGTGTCCGGCATCGCTCCCTTTCGGTTTCAGCCGTAACGTGCCGAACGGAAGCGACAGATCGTCTACCACCACAAGCAGTTGCGAGATGGGCACCGACTCTTTCTGTAACCAGTAACGTACGGCATGGCCGCTCAGATTCATAAATGTATTTGGCTTCAAGACTACCAGCTCGGCATTTTTCACACGAAAACGTGCCACGGCTCCGTAACGCTCTTCCGTGAAGTGTGCGCCGGCTGCATCAGTCAGTTCGTTAACTATACGGAAACCGATATTATGGCGCGTACCCCAGTATTCTTCGCCTATATTTCCTAACCCGACAATCAGATATTTCATCACGCGATAGATATGGAATCATTAAAAAAGAGGAGTATGTCTCTTTCGAAAAACATCTCCTCCCTCTTTGTTTACAAAAGCAACAGCTTTCCTTTATTTTTCGGCTGCTGCAGCAGCTCCGGCAGCGCTCTGTGCGGCACGTGTCATCTTCACCGCGCATACAACTGCATTTTTCGGACTGATCAATTCTACATGATCAAACTGCAATTCGCCTACCTTGATGGTTTTGCCCAGCTCCAGATGATCGACATTGACCGTCAACTTCTCCGGAATCTGTTCTGCCAGCCCTTTCACTTTCAGCTTACGCATGGCCTGCGTCAACTTACCACCGGCCTTCACACCGACAGCGTGACCGATCAATTCTACCGGAACGTGCATCTCGATCGGTTTGTCGGCAAATACTTCCTGAAAATCCAAATGCAATATCGCATCCGAAACGGCATGAAACTGAATCTCTTTCAAAATAGCATTCACTTTTCTTCCGTCTCCCATCTCGATCGAAACCAGATGGATTTCCGGTGTATAGATCAATTTGCGCACTCCATCGAACGATACGGAAAAGTCCGTGACAATGATTCCCTTACCGTCTCCGATTTCTACCAGTTTCTCTCCTGCATTCATTTTTCCCGTATAGGGCAATGCAACAGGTTCCTGACCATATAAAACGGCCGGGATCATGCCTTGTTTGCGCAGGTTTTTCGACATTTTCTTGCCGAGGTTCTCCCGCGGCGTTCCTTTCAATTCAAATGTTTTCATTTTTCTAAAAATTGTGTTACTCAAAATTAGTTTCTGCTTCCTAATTTCCCATCACACGACGACAGGCCTTTAAAAAAGCGCCGCAAAGGTAAGAAAAAATACCGGAAAATCATTCGGCGGGTAACGGAAAGAATATGAACCGTATCGGAAACTACTTTTTGAAACTCTACGAACACTCTTTATTTGCACTGTTGCAAAGATACACGCTGTAAGAAAAGACGGGCTTCTCCTGTGATTTTCCGCTGTCTGCTTGGAAGACGAAATATTTTGAGTACTTTTGTTTTCATAATCATTTAATTCGGTTCGATGAAAAAGACAGCATTAATTACAGGCATCACGGGACAGGACGGTTCGTTTCTGGCGGAATTTCTGGTCGAAAAAGGCTACGAAGTACATGGCGTTCTTCGCCGTTCTTCGTCATTCAATACGGGACGGATCGAGCATTTGTACCTTGATGAGTGGGTGCGTGACATGAAGCAGCAGCGCCTGATAAACCTGCATTATGGTGATATGACCGACAGCAGTTCGCTTGTGCGGATCATCCAGCAGACACAGCCGGACGAAATATATAATCTTGCGGCACAAAGCCACGTGAAAGTGAGCTTCGATGTGCCGGAATATACGGCCGATGCGGATGCTCTCGGAACACTTCGCCTGCTGGAAGCCGTACGTATCCTCGGGATGGAGCAAAAGACACGCATCTATCAGGCTTCGACGTCCGAATTGTTCGGACTCGTGCAGGAAGTGCCACAAAAGGAGACGACTCCTTTCTATCCGCGTTCACCTTACGGAGTGGCCAAGCAGTACGGCTTCTGGATTACGAAGAACTACCGCGAAAGCTATGGCATGTTTGCCGTAAACGGTATTCTGTTTAATCATGAGAGTGAACGGCGTGGAGAGACGTTTGTCACGCGCAAGATCACCCTTGCAGCGGCACGTATCGTACACGGACTTCAGGATAAGCTTTATATGGGAAATCTCGATGCGCGTCGCGATTGGGGATATGCTAAAGATTATGTGGAGTGTATGTGGATGATGCTTCAACATGATCAGCCCGAAGATTTTGTGATTGCTACCGGGCAGATGCATACTGTGCGGGAGTTCTGTACGCTGGCTTTTAAAGAAGCCGGGATCGGATTGCGCTGGGAAGGCGAGGGCATAGGAGAAAAAGGAATCGACGGGAAGACGGGACATGTACTCGTCGAAGTCGACCCGAAGTATTTTCGTCCGGCCGAAGTGGAGCAGTTGCTCGGCGATCCGACGAAAGCAAAAACGTTGCTGGGCTGGAACCCAAACAAAACATCGTTCGAGCGTTTAGTGAAAATTATGGTGGAACATGATCTGAGGGTTGTGGGGAAGCAGGGAATAAGAAGAGACGAAATATAGGGTAAATTAACCACAAGTTACACAAGTAGAATAAATAGGAGATGCACGAAAATAATATTTGCTGCAGCAGTCAAGATTCATAAAGAATTGGGACCCGGATTATTCGAAAGTGCTTATGAAACTTGTCTGGCATATGAGCTACGCAAGCGGGGATTGGTAGTAGAAGAACAAAAAGAACTTCCTATTATTTATGAAAGTATTTACTTAGATAAAGGCTATCGGATTGATGTATGCGTTGAAAATAAAGTTGTTGTTGAGTTAAAAGCAGTAGAGATGATAACGGATGTGCATAAAGCTCAGATATTAACGTATTTCAAATTGTCAGGCTGTAAACTCGGTTTGCTGATTAATTTTAATGTTCCTTATATGGGCAAAGGGGTACATCGGTTTATCAACGGAACATTATAATAAATTTTCTCTTGTGCAACCTGTGTATTTTCTTGTGTAATTTGTGGTAAAAAATAGAAGAAACATGAACCAATCATCCAAAATATACGTGGCAGGGCATTGTGGACTGGTGGGGTCGGCCATTTGGAGCAACCTGCAACAGAAGGGGTATACCCACTTGATAGGACGTACGCACGATGAACTCGATCTGCTTGATAGCACCGCCGTGCGTCGTTTTTTCGACGACGAACGTCCCGAATATGTTTTTCTCGCAGCCGCTTATGTCGGCGGGATTGTGGCAAATAACCGGTACCGTGCCGACTTTATTTACCGTAATTTGGGCATTCAGCAGCATGTCATCGGTGAGAGTTATCGGCACGGCGTGAAGAAACTGCTGTTTCTCGGAAGTACATGTATCTATCCGCGTGACGTATCGCAACCCATGAAAGAGCAGGCGCTTTTGACCGCCTCGCTCGAATACACGAACGAACCGTATGCGATAGCCAAAATAGCCGGTCTGAAGATGTGCGAGAGTTTCAATCTGCAATATGGCACGAACTATATAGCCGTGATGCCGACGAACCTGTACGGCCCTAACGATAACTTCGATCTCGAACGCAGTCATGTACTACCCGCGATGGTGCGCAAAATCCATCTTGCAAAATGCTTGGAAGAGAGTGATATGGATGCGGTGCGTGCCGATCTGGCCAAGCGTCCCGTCGAAGGAGAAGACGGCACGGGGAGCGACAAGGACATCCTCGACCTGCTGGCGAGATACGGTATCACTCCGTCGGGGGTAACGCTCTGGGGGACGGGACGTCCTTTGCGCGAGTTCCTTTGGAGCGAGGACATGGCCGATGCCTGCGTCTATATCATGGAGCATGTCGACTTCGATGATCTGAGGGATGAGACGAACGAAGTCCGAAACTGTCATATCAACATCGGCACGGGAAAGGAGATTGCCATCCGCGAATTGGCACAACTCGTAGCCCGTACCGCAGGTTATCGCGGAACACTTGCCTTCGACGCTTCAAAGCCTGACGGTACGATGCGCAAACTGACCGATGTCTCGAAGCTGCACGCCCTTGGATGGCATCATCGGGTCGAGATAGACGAAGGCGTGGAACGGATGTATCGGTGGTACTTACAGTAGCTCTCCCATCGTTCCGAGCTCCTGATAGAGCCGTTGTACCGGCAGGCCCATCACGTTGTAGAACGACCCTTCGATGCCGCGCACGCCGATGTAGCCGATCCACTCCTGAATGCCGTATGCCCCGGCCTTGTCGAAAGGTTTGTACGTATCGACATAAAACGTAATTTCCTGATCGGATAGCTCGGCGAAATCGACGACCGATGTCACGGAGAACGCGTTTTGTCTCTCGCGCGAAGTCAGCACGACAGCCGTCACGACCTTGTGCTTCCGCCCCGACAGCCGGTGCAGCATCCGTATCGCATCATCCCGGCCTTTCGGCTTTTCAAGGATATCTCCGTCGAGGATGACAATGGTATCGGCGGTAATGATCAGCTCGTCGAGTTTCATGTCCGGAAGGTAGGCTTTCGCTTTCTCGCGAGCGATGAAGCAGGGGATTTCTTCCGGCGCGAGACCGGCGGGATGGGACTCGTTGATATCGGGTATCAGACGCACCTCAAAATCGAGGTTCAGTCCTTTCAGCAGCTCCCGTCGTCGCGGCGAAGCCGATGCCAGAATAATTTTATGTCGGGTCGGCAGGGTATTCGTTGCCGGCTTCGCGGCAGTCCCCGTACGTTTATGCCCTTTTTTCAGGGCGGCTTTCCGCGCCTCGTATGCGGCGAACCGTTTTTCCAGATAATTATCAGCCATCTCGTATCGTTATTGGGCAGACGGTTGCCTGTGTGTCATGACTGCGAAGAGCGCATGTAAAGAGAAAAATCTTGTTTTTATATACATTATCTTATTGATATCTTCGTGTTACGGAAAGCAAAAGTAAAGACTCGTTTTGTTTTTCCCAAATCCTTTCGTACTTTTACGGTCGTAAATAAACGTTATACCAATGAAAAAAATAGCAACAGTGTGTACCATGGCAGCAATGATGGCATGCAGCAGCGTAGAACAGAAGCAGGAACAGGCTTCCGAAACATCGGTTATCGGACAGCCTGATGTGAAGATTGAGAACGGACAAATGTCTCCCGAAGTATTGTGGGCATTCGGACGGGTAGGAAACATGTGCGTTTCGCCCGACGGCAAACGTGTGGCTTATACCGTTACGTATTACAGTATCCCCGAGAACAAGAGCAATTCGGAGGTGTATGTGATGGATGCCGATGGGGCAAACAAGAAACAGCTTACACGGACAGCCGCTCGCGAAGGTGCGCTGGCATGGCTTCCTTCGGGCAAAGCGATCGCTTTCTTGCGCGATGGCAAACTCTGGAATATCGATCCCGAGAATGGAGCCGAGACGCAAGTATCCGATATCGAGCAGTCGATCGACGGGTTTCTCTATGCTCCGGCCGAGGATAAAATGCTGTTTGTTATTTCTACCAAGATCGAAAAATGCACGGGTGCCGAACTTTACGGCGATCTGGACAAAGCTAATGCCTACGTCTACGACGATCTGATGTATCGTCACTGGGACAGCTGGAAAGACGGCAATTACAACCATATCTACGTGGGAGACCTTGTGAGCGGCAAAGTGAAAGCGGTGGAAGATATTATGCCCGGCGAGCCGTATCATGCTCCGACCCGGCCTTTCGGAGGCACGGAAGAGATCGCATGGAGCCCTGATGGAACGACTATTGTTTATACCTGCAAAAAACTGACCGGCAAAGAATACGCTTTCCAGACAAATTCCAATCTGTATGCGTACACGTTGGCCGATAAAAAGACGCGACTTCTTACTCCCGATATGCCGGGCTACGATAAGAATCCGCAATTCTCGCCCGACGGCAAGCAATTACTCTGGTCGAGCATGCGTCGCGGAGTCTTCGAGGCCGATAAAGAGCGTATGATGTTGATGGACTGGCCGACGGGTGAGATGAGAGATGTTTCCGAAGCACTCGATGCAAGCCCTTCGTCACTGCAATGGACGGCCGACGGTAAAACGATTTATCTGACAGCTCCTATCAAAGAGGCTCATCAGTTGTTCGCATTTGACGTCGCAAGTGGAACGTTCAAGCAGCTTACCGAGGGCGATCAAGACTATCAGCATGTACAGCTTGCCGGCAACAAACTGATCGTAACACGTACAACGCATGTCAATCCGGCCGAAATATTCCGTGTCGATCCGACCGATGGCAAGGCCGAAGAGATATCGTTCGTGAACAAGGAGCTGATGGATAAGCTGAACCTCCCGACATTCGAGAAACGTTTTATCACCACGACCGACAATAAGGAAATGGTCACATGGGTGGTCTATCCTCCCAAGTTCGATGCATCGAAGAAATACCCGTTGCTGCTCATGTGCACGGGAGGGCCTCAGGGCGTACTCGGTCCGTCGTTCAGTTATCGCTGGAATTATATGCTTATGGCGTCGCAGGGCTACGTCGTAGTCGTGCCCGCACGGCGTGGAACATCCGGTTCGGGACAGGAATGGTGCGATGCCATTTCAAAGAATCACGGTCAGCAGGACGAGCAGGATTTGCTTACTGCCATCGATGCAATCGGCAAAGAGCCGTGGGCCGATGCCGAACATATCGGTGCGATGGGAGCAAGCTACGGAGGATATTCCGTCTTCCATCTGGCCGGAACGCATAAAGGACGCTTCAAAGCGTTTTTGGCACATTGCGGAATCTTTAACATGGAGTTTATGTATTCGACGACAGAAGAGATGTTTTTTGAAGATTGGGAGCAGGGAGGTGCACCTTGGGATAAGGAGAATAAAGTGGCACAGAACTCATTCGCTCATTCACCTCATCTCCTTGTGAAGAATTGGGACACTCCGATCATGGTAGTTCACGGCGAACGTGACTTTCGCGTGCCTTATTCGCAAGGAATGGCAGCGTTCAATACCGCCCAGATGCTTGGAATCGAGAGCCGTTTGCTTATCTTCCCGACCGAAAATCACTGGGTGCTTAGTCCGCAGAACGGAATCGTTTGGCAGCGTGAATTCTTCCAATGGTTTGATAAGCATTTGAAGGCAAAATAGATCGAGTGAAGAAAAAGAAAATTATTCTGTAGCGAACAGGTATGAAAACAGATATTCGTATAGTTTTTGCATTGTTGGGGGGAATCCTCTTGTGTGCTTGCGGTCAGTCGCGAGAAAGCGCGGAAGCATACGGAAGGGAAGCCCTTTCTGAAGAAGTGACGTCCGGCAATGCCTCCACGTCTACCGCCGATGAGACGTCTGACCTTACAGTTTCCGCTTCGTATGAAAGGAAGCTGACGAAAAAGGGAACCATTCGTTTCGAAACATCGGATGCGAAGAAAACTCACGCAGCGATTCAGCAGGCAGTGGTTGAAACGAAAGGATACATATCGAGCGATAATCTGAATCAATACGGCAATCGGATCATCCATGCCGTTACGATTCGTGTTCCTGCAAGCCAATTTGATGCGTTGCTCGACCGGATTTCGTTGAATACGGACAAGATCGAGGACAAACATATCGAAGTGCTGGATGTAACGCAGGAATATATCGATCTGGATACTCGTATCAAGACCAAGAAAGAACTCGAAAACCGTTATCAGGAACTGCTCAAGCGCGCCCATACGATCGATGAAATCTTGAAGATCGAAGAACAGATCGGTATTTTAAGAGCCGACATCGAATCGGCCGAAGGACGTTTACGTTATTTGAACAATCAAGTGACGTTCAGTACCCTTACTGTCGAATTTTATGAGATGTCATCCGTCATAGCCACCGGATTCGGGTATGAATTGAAAGAGGCTTTCCGAAACGGATGGAATTACTTGTCGCGGCTCATTCTTGTCGTGGTGAATCTTTGGGCGATACTCTTGTTCATCATCGTTATATGGGTGCTTGTCGTAAAACTCAGAAAGTGGCGGAAAAGAACCTCCAAGAACAATGTATAACCCTCGTGTGATCCGGGAAAAGTGTTTGGGTTTATGAATTATTCAAATTCTGCGATATATATGAAAAGAAAATGGAATTATCAATGGTTGCTTGTCGTAACCTTTTTA
>ERZ772967.537-NODE-537-length-30158-cov-4.188984_pt1 | contig 30158 bp, 22 predicted proteins | sample MGYA00511677_ERZ772967 | MGnify/ENA primary metagenome ERZ772967 (study PRJEB29015, sample SAMEA2737931) | human oral metagenome | biome: human oral; feature: human-associated habitat; material: dental | place: China | collected 2146 ...
ATATATATATTAATAGTTTGTTATTTCATGTCGCGGATAAACGCGGAGATGGCTACATGCCAATATCCGGTTGTAAATGCAGCCGAAGGATGGGTGATCGGTAACAGTCGCACGGTACGCCCGTTGCGGAGATCGTACGCCCATGTCTCGATGCTGTCCCCGTCGGGCAAGATCAAGTCGTCGAGCTGTCTGCCCCGTTTAGGCAGATTGTCATACAGCCGTTTACCCCATACCAATACGCCATCGGGTCGATAAGTCTCGAGTACTTCGAAAAAAGCCGCTTCGGAATCGGCAAATTCCTGTCGTGTCGGTTCTTTACGCGGCCCTGAGATCGGGCTTTGTACATAGTTATAAAAGAGGATTCGGTTCCACCATTGTTCTTTTTCGGCCAGCGAGAGCGGTTTTCCGGCCAGTGCCCGCTCGAACTTCGTATACGTATTCATAAACCCTTCGTGCTCGCGGTCAGGCTCGAACAACAGGCGGATGATACGGTTGGTCATGCCGGAGTCGGCATCACACGGATTGGCGCAGTAATGACTTTCGCCCAGCGCCATCATTCTTTTTCCTTCTATGCCCATCGTGTATGCGCTGCCTACCCACGGGGCGAATCGTACGTTCTTCATCATATTGTTTGTTTTGTTTTGAACTGTGACCGAAAGGCAAAAAAGAGAGGGACACGTCCCAACTTCTGCTATTCACCCGGTTCGGTTCTGGAAAACCTTGGAGTCTGAATAAGTAAAAGCACAGTCCATGCCCCTTATGCAGGGTGCATCACATGCTTCGACAAATTATTCTCAGACTCCCTTGTTGAATTTTCCAGATTTAACCGGGTCTAATAATCGGTCTGCAAGTTTTGCAAAATATTTTCAGCGTCTTATGGTCGCATCTTTATCATTTTTTTACACTCGTGCAAAGTAAATGATTTTATTCTGACGCAACAAATAAATCGGCTGTTTTTTTTTGCATGGACTGTTTTTCTTTATCTTAGCTCCGTCTTCCCGACTTTTCTCCGGGTTTTCAGTCACAGTTCATTCATCTTTGTTTACATAATAAATTCGTTATTCTTTTTATTAAAACGATGCAAAGGTAGGCGTGAGGTGCGCAGGAACACCGCAGAGGTTGATAAAAAAAGAGATTTTTTGCGTAGCCACGCAAAAAAATCACAGGGTAAAATGTCCTATCCGGATTCGGAGGTCTGTCCGTGTTTAAGTCTTTTAGAATTTGGACAATCTGAAATGAAAATAAGCTGAGAGAGCCTATGTTATTCTTCCAAGCCCGTCGTGAGGCTTGGACAAGAACCGTCCCCCATCCCGTGAGGGGCGGGGGGGATCAATCACTTGCCTGTATATTTGTTGGAAACGACAACGATCTTCATATGTTCCTGATCAATCGGGAATTTTACCCCCGAAAGCATCAGGTAATTATGGATTGCTCTTGTGTAGTAGCCCGTTACATTTCCGAATCGATCCGTTGTAGTTGCAAAGTCTCTTTCTACAGGCACGATCAGAAGGCGAAGGTCTTCATCCGGTTTTTCTTTAATGTGTATATTCAGTAAGTTGATGATGTTCGAAAAATAATACGTCCGGGTTGCCGGGTCATAGCCATACTGCGTGCTTACGCGTGTATTGTCCCTTGAGAGGAAGGTGGTTGCATTATTTTCGATGCTCCGGTTCTCAAAGAATGTCCGTAGCGAATCTTCGGGCATAAGCATCAGATAGGGAGGCGGAGACATCGCGTACTTCCAGTTCTCTTGGGGATCATATTTCAAGCTGAGCATCAAATTGTTTGTGAAACGACCTTTTATGGTCTTGGCAATTTCCCGGCTCGGAATCACTAAGCGGGGATAAATGCCGGCAGGTGTTTTAACATACACATATTGATCGTTCGGCGTCAGCAATTTCTCCTCGTCGGTATGCAGGAATCGGCTGTGCTGTATCACTTCCTTCGTAACCTGAAACATGACGGAGTCACGTACCAGCGTGTCGTTCTTACTGCTCTTCGGGCGCCGATAATAAAAATACAATTGCGTATCGCTTACATTCAAAATATTTCCACTTCCGTAATCGGTCGTGATATATAATCCCGGGAAAAAACGGTTGAAAGCTTCTTGGGTAGCAAACGATGACGGGTTGTTGACCGTTTCGTTATAAAATCGGGTGCCCCATTCTCGCGGCAACGCGATCTTTAGTGCGTACCTTGCCTGTTTAATCTCCCTGTTCGTTTTCTGGTCTTTCCGTCCCGTTGAAACAGAATCGCTAAAGCAACCGGATGTTGTATATACTTGTGTTCCAAACACATTTTGCATATCGCAGTAATCTGCGGGATTAAGGTTGGTATAATAGTTCTTTTCGATAGGTTTGTTGACCGCATACGCTCTGGCTCGCATCAGAGCCTGCCCGTCTCCATTCCAGAAATAGAAGCGGATATTCAACTTCACCGAATCCACCTCTCCCTGGTGAGGTTTATGAGGGAACCGGTAATTTTCAGCGCAATAAAACTGACACAGATAGTCTGACTTCAAATGTCCGTATAACGGGTCATAGATTTCCCCCAGCAAGCCTCTTGTGGTTTTGGCATAGAGCGAGTCCCGCTTCACGGTGGAGGCCGTCATCCGAAACGTATCGGTATAGACCGTATTACGATCCCCCTGCGGTTGAATCGTAGAACCGACCAAGGTCAAGTCGTCGTTGCATCCGCTGAAAAGTGAAATTCCTCCTAAGAGCAGGAGGGCTGCTGCATGTTTTATCTTCATCTTATCTCTTTAAAATCGTATTATAAAATTCGTTATAGGCCTGAACATAATGTTCCGTATTCTGATAGGGAAGAAAACGTTTCTTGCTTTGTGCGATAAATTCTCCTAACCGTTTGTCTATTTTCGAACTGCCCTGTATGATTCCATCCGAAAATTGGACTGCTAATTTGGAGAGCGAGATGCAATCATTTTTTTCGAGTATTTTCAAGTCTCTTGTTGCGGCTCCGTCTTGTTTCAGTTTTTTGCTCAGGTCTTTGTTTAGGGTAGACTTAAATGATTTATCATAAATGGAGTACACCACTTTCGTACGGGCAAAACACGGGTCGTCTGAATACATTCGTTTCAGATACAGCGGAGCTAAGGCCGTGAACCAGCCGTGGCAGTGAATGATGTCGGGAATCCACCGAAGTTTTTTGATCGTTTCAAAGACCCCGCGCACATAAAAGATGGCGCGTTCGTCGTTATCCTTAAATCCGTTTCCCTTTTCGTCGGAGACCGTCGCTTTGCGTTGAAAGAAGTCTTCGTTATCAATAAAATAGACCTGCATCCGCGCTGATTGAATCGAAGCCACCTTGATGATTAACGGATGATCGGTATCGTCAATGATCAGGTTCATCCCGGATAACCGGATGACTTCGTGCAGTTGATTACGGCGTTCGTTGATGCATCCGTATTTGGGCATGAACGTTCTGATTTCGCATCCTTGTTCCTGTATCCCCTGAGGGAGATGGCGACATATATTCGCTATCTCGGACTCCGGCAGATAGGGGGAGATTTCTTGAGCGATAAACAATATTTTCTTAGCGTCCATTTTTTCGGCAAAATAAAATCGACCACAAAGGTAGTAAAAAAAACGGTTAAACGGTGCTTTCATTTTCAGAATGAATCTTAAAAGAAATGTATTTGTTGCCGAAGAGACGGTGTTATGTTCAAGTTATTTTGTTGCTTTGCAGTCGATTTTTGGAACGTAGGGTTCAGCTTTTCATAAGTAACTATAGCTATTTAGAAATGAAGATAATAAATTGTATTGCAGCATTGAGGTCCACTTTGGATGCCGAACGCAGTGCCGGCAAGCGTGTGGGATTAGTGCCTACGATGGGTGCATTGCATGCCGGTCATTTGAGTCTGGTAAACCGTTGTGTGGAGGAGAATGATGTATGTGTGGTCAGTGTGTTCGTCAATCCCACTCAGTTCAATGACAAACGTGATCTGGAGACGTATCCCCGCACCTTGGAGCAGGATTGTGCATTGCTCGAGAAAGCCGGATGCCGGTATGTCTTTGCTCCTTCGGACGAGGAGATGTATCCCGAACCGGACACCCGTGTGTTCGACCTTGGAGCAGTGGCTACGGTGATGGAAGGTGCTTTTCGTCCGGGGCACTTCAACGGAGTAGCTCAGATTGTCAGCAAGTTATTCACGATTATCGAACCGGATCGGGCGTATTTCGGAGAGAAAGACTTTCAGCAGATCGCCGTGATCCGATCGATGACCCGCCTGTTGAAGCTGCCTGTAGAGATTGTGCCCTGTCCGATTGTGCGCGAAGCGGACGGGCTGGCACTGAGCAGCCGCAACGTACGTCTGACGTCTGAACAGCGGCGGATTGCTCCGGTAATTTCGCGTACGTTGAAAGAAAGTTGTATCTTTGCAGCCTCAAGAACGGTGGAGGAAACGAAAGCATGGGTAACGAAAACGCTGAACGAGCATCCGCCGTTGCGTGTCGAATATTTTGAGATCGTTGATGCAACGAGTTTGCAGCCGATTCGTTCATGGGACGAAACGGCCGGGGCGGTTGGATGTGCGGCTGTTTATTGCGGTGATGTGCGGCTGATTGATAATATCAAATATTAAATTAAAGGGAGAAAAAGGAGTATGCTTATCGAGGTGTTAAAATCGAAAATTCATCGGGTGACGGTCACGGATGCCAACCTGAACTACATCGGCAGCATCACGATCGACCGGTCGTTGATGGAGGCCGCCAACCTGATCGAGAACGAGAAAGTACAGATACTGAACAATAACAATGGCGAGCGTTTCGAGACCTACGTGATTGCCGGCGAGCGCGATTCGGGGATTATTTGCCTGAACGGAGCGGCCGCGCGGAGGGTACAACCCGGCGATATCGTGATCATCCTTTCGTATGCTACGATGGATTTCGAGGAGGCGAAAACTTTCAAACCGGCTGTCATTTTCCCCGACACGGCAACGAATAAACTGAAATAAAAGCGTAACGCATCGGGCGTTTAAAAGAAAAGGACAGGTCTGCCGGCACAAGACGACAGACCTTTTTTATCGATGTATACGAACAGACATATCTGGAATATAAGCTATCCGATCTTTCTCAGTTTGCTGGCGCAAAATGTGATTAACGTAACGGATACGGCCTTTTTGGGGCGTGTGGGCGAAGTGGAATTAGGCGCTTCGGCCATGGGCGGGCTGTATTATATCTGCGCCTTTACGATTGCATTCGGGTTCAGTACAGGTTCTCAGATCGTGATCGGCCGCCGGAACGGCGAGCGGAATTTTCCGGCCATCGGCCCTGTGGTGATTCAGGGCATCCTGTTTCTCATGGCATTAGCGGGGGGGCTGTTTCTGGTTTCGCGGATGTGGGCAGGTAATCTGATGCGGCTGATGATCTCGTCGGGAGAGATTTGGAACGCGACGATGGAGTATCTCGACTGGCGGCTGTTCGGGTTTTTCTTTTCGTTCGTCAATGTCATGTTCCGCGCCTTGTTTGTCGGAATAACGAGAACGAAAGTGTTGACACTAAGTGCCGCGGTGATGGCGGTTGTTAATGTTATGCTGGATTATCTGCTGATTTTCGGCCATGCCGGACTGCCGAAGATGGGTCTTCAGGGCGCGGCCATCGCGTCGGTGGCAGCCGAGGCGTTTGCCGTCGGCTTCTTCCTTGTCTACACCTTTCTGACGGTCGATCGCCGGAAGTACGGTTTGAACCGTTTCCGTTCGTTCGACCTGAAGCTGCTCCGTCAGGTACTGAACATTTCGGTATTTATGATGCTGCAATATTTCGTGTCGATGAGTACCTTCTTCCTGTTTTTCATTGTCGTGGAACGGCTCGGACAGCGTGAACTGGCTATTGCCAACATCGTCCGGAGCATCTACATCGTGATGTTCATTCCGGTCAATGCATTGTCTACAACGACGAACACGATGGTCAGCAACCTGATGGGAGCGGGTAAGTTCCCGATGGTGATTCCGCTGATTCGCCGCATTGCCGGAATCTCGATGGGCATCATGCTCTTATTCTCGGCCATGCTCTCTTTGTTTCCGGAAACGATTCTTTCGATTTATACGAACGACGTATCGCTGATTGCATCGTCCGTACCGTCGGTTTATGTCATTGCTTTGGCCACATTGTGTTGCTCGGTGGCGAGTATCGTGTTCAGCGGGGTATCGGGTACGGGAAATACGCGTTCGGCGTTTGGGCTTGAGATGATCGTTCTGGTCGTCTACACCCTGTTTATTTATGTTTCGGGTATTTGGCTTCAACAGCCCGTGCATATCTGTTTTATTGCAGAAATCGTCTACTTTTCAGGCTTATTGATCGTCAGTGTCGCCTATTTGCGCTGGTCGGCGTGGGACAGGAAGAAAATATAGGGGCGGGTGCGCTAAAAACACCGGATATAGGCTAACGAATAGCTGTCGTACAGATTGTCGTACATTCCGTGCTTAAAGCGTATGGAGATGATGTTCTTTTTAATCTCGTATTCAAATTTGGTGCGCAAAGTAACCGGATGATCGCCGTTGTTTTTGTAGCCGTAGAATCCCGAATAATCGGCCGCGAGCGATACGTTGTATAATTTCACGCTCATCCCGAAGCCGTAGAGCAAGGCGTCGTTCTGGCGATGCACAAGGTCGTTCGTCATCCAGCAATAGAAGCCGAGCAGGCCCTGCAAGCGCAGCGCTGCCGATCCGTCGGCATTTTGAAGCAGGTTGCGGCCTGCTGTCAGATCGAACCAGTACGAGGCCGCATCCGTATAACGGGCATCGGCCAGGCGGCCTCCGCTGGCCGTTTTCAGGTTGGCGCTCACCATCAAGTCACACCAGCGATCGCTGCGAAGCACCTGATAGAACGAATGAATCAGCACGTCGCCGTAACAGCGGAAGGGAGGTTTTGTTTCTGCGGCACGACGCTCGAGCTTCACAGCCTCCGTCGTCTCGTAATTTTCCGTGACGACTCCGGCTATTTCCACCCCCGCCTTGCCATGGGCTATCGGAATAAAGAGCCGGGCGAAGAGATCGCTCGTCTTATCACCCGCATAGTAATGATAGTCTCCTCTCAGTTCCAACTCCCAGCGTGTACCGATACGACCGCTCCGCAGTTCCGAAATCGGGAAAGCATTTGGCCCGAAATAACGTGGGGTATAAATCAGCAATTTCATCCGTTCGCGCCAATCTTCGTCTTCGCCTTGCGCAAAGAGTAGGAAGGGGATAGCAAGCAATATGATAACAAGTCCTTTCGTTCTTGAAGAAACATTCATTCGTTTACGTTTTTGGGGTGCAAACTTACAAAAAATCTGCGGGTTCGGATCCCATAGTAAACTCCAGCACTCCGCCGGCCGTTATCGCGGCGAAGTCGATGTACGATTTATCATACGGAGCGCCGTTCAGCGTAACCGACCGGATGTATTTATTCGCCGCGCTGTTGTTCTTGGCGACGATCCGGAACGTCTTGCCGTTGCCGACTTGCAGCGTGGCTTCGTTCACCACGGGGCTGCCGAAGAAGTAACGTCCGCCGGCAGGTTCTACCTGATACATGCCGAGCGCCGACAGGACGTACCAAGCCGACATCTGACCGACGTCCTCGTTGCCGCAAAGTCCCGCGGGACGGTCGGAATAAAGACTGTCGAGTACGAAACGCACTTTCTCGGCCGTCTTGGCGGGCTTACCGATGCACGAATAGAGGTAGAGCACGTGATGGCCCGGCTCGTTGCCGTGCGCATACTGGCCGATCAGTCCGCTGATGTCGGGCGAGGCATCCGCGCCCATATCGCCGGAGACGATGAAGAGCGAGTCGAGCTTCTGCTCAAAGGCTTCGCGACTGCCGAACAGAGCGACCAGCCCTTCCACATCGTGCGGTACGAGCCACGTGTATTGCCATGCCGTTCCCTCGGTATAATCGTTCTCGCGGTGCACGGAGTGGAACGGATCGAACGGTGTACGGAAATTCCCCTTCGAGTCTTTTCCGCGCATAAACCCGGTCGACGGGTCGAAATAATGCGTATAAGCCTTGCTCAACTTCGTGAAATAGGCGGCATCTTCTTCCTTACCCATCTGTTTGGCTACTTGCGCCACGCTCCAGTTCGCAATCGCGTATTCCATGGTTTTGGCTACCGACTCCACTTCCTTGTCGAAGGGGATATAGCCGTATTCCTTTATGTAGCCCTGGCCTCTTTCATCGAGCATTGCCGAGGTCTTCATCGCCTCGAAGGCCTGCTCCTTATCGAATCCGTCGAACCCTTTCAGCACGGCATCGGCTACCACGCAGATGCCCGGATTACCGACCATGCAATCCGTTTCGTTCGCCATCAGATGCCAGACGGGCAGTTTGCCCTGCTCCTGATAAATCGCCAGCATGGTGCGGACGATATCCGACATTTTCTCGGGGTGAATCAGCGTCATCAGCGGATGTGCCGCACGGTAGGTATCCCACAGCGAGAAGGTTGTATAGTTCGTAAATCCGGCCTGAGGGTGCACGGCCTTGTCCGTCCCGAAATAGTCCTTGTTGACATCGCAGAACTCCGACGGAGCAATCATCGTATGATAGAGCGCGGTGTAGAAGATGCGCTTCGTGCGTTCGTCGGCATCGATCACCACCTTGTTCAGCTCCTCGTTCCACACCTTGTCGGCCTGAGCCGCTGTGCCTTCAAAGTCCCAGCCCGGCAGCTCGGCCTGCAGATTCATCTTCGCGTTCTCGGCGCTCACGGGCGAGAGGGCTACTTTCACGTAAACTGTCTCGTTATCTTCCGTCTCGAAAAACGCCTGTCCGTACGCTGCCGACGCACCCTCTTTCAGTTCTTTCCGCTCCTGCCGGAAACTTTTGATCGGCTTCGAGAAAACAGCCGTGAAATAGATGCGCTGATCGTGAGCCCATCCCTGCGAGCAACGATACCCCGATACGGTCGTATCATTCTCCTGCATGACGACGCCATCGATCGGGCGATCCCACCCGATGCCGTGCTCAAGGTCGAAAATCACTTGAGCATCGGCCGATTTGGGGAAGGTGAACTTATGAAATCCGACGCGCTTCGTGGCCGTCAGTTCCACATCGATGCCGAAGCGATCCAGCCGCACGGCGTAATAACCGGGGCGTACCTTCTCCGTCGATCGGCTGAACAGCGAATAGATGCCCGAAGCGGGATCGCTCAGGTCGCCGCGTGTCAGTTTCACCTCGCCCACGGCCGGCATCAACGAGATATCGCCGAGGTCGCCGATACCTGTCCCGCTCAGGTGCATCTGTCCAAACCCGATAATCGTCGAGTCCGTGATATGATAACCAGAGCACCAGTCCCACCCCTGACTGTAATTCGTCGGGCCCACTTGTACGAGCCCGAACGGAACGTTCGCCCCGACGAATACGTGCCCATGATCGCCCGTCCCGATGTACGGATCGACATACTGTGTCAGGTTTTGTAAGGATGAAGGCTGACCGCCCTCCTCTCCGCCGCCGCGCTTGCAAGCCGTTACCGCCATGGCGAGCATCAGGAAGCCCCACGCGCCGGCCGTTTTCATTCTTGGCAGAATCTTTGTTTGTCTCATTTTAATCATTATTACGTTTAACTAATTCATCTGTCTGTTCTTTCTTGGCAAGTTTCCCATTTCTGAAAACGAAAAACGTGCTTACCATGTGCTCATTCAGGCTCGCATAAAGACCTTCCTTGTAGCATAACACTTCTATCGTATCGCCATCTTCCATGTACAGTTCTTCCTTAAAAGGCTTACCGTATTTTTCCAAAATAAACGCTTTGCTAACTCCCAGCTTGATGTCTTCGTTCCGGAATCGGGACGAACTCCTGAAAATGGAACACCCCGACAGCATCAGGAAGAACAGCGCTGTCAGAGCAAGCATTTTCATCCGGCGGATTGTGCTGACTGTAAAATTGGCTTTCATATCGAATCATTTATAAATAAAACATTCCTGCTAATTCTATTCATTCTCCATCCTAAATTCAATCCCGATAGAGATCGTTCCACCACGAAGCGTCTCCTTTCAGCCATTTCTCGAACCACGCGAAGATCGATTCGTTCCATTTCAGGCGTTTCTCGTAATCGAGGATCTGGTGATTCTCTCCTTCAACCTGAAGGAGTTCGGCCGGCTTGCCCAGAATCTTCAGTGCGGTGTACATCTGAATACTTTCTCCGGGCGGTACATTCGTATCGGCCGTGCCATGAACGAGTAAGATCGGCGTCTTGATCTTGTCGGCATGGAACAACGGGCTCTGGTCGACGTATAACTCCCGGTTATTCCACGGATAACTGCCGGCGCTGGCTGCCGTGCTGTACGAATACCCCCAATAGCCTTCGCCCCAGTAACTGCTGATGGAGCTGATACCCGCGTGCGATACGGCCGCGGCAAACATATCCGTGCGTGTCTGGAGATACATCGTCATGAAACCTCCGTATGACGCGCCCATACATCCGATCTTCGTGGAATCGACAAAAGGATGTTCGGCGATAAACTTCTTCGTCCCTTCGATGATATCGTCCGACGAACGCCGCCCCCACGTATTGACGTGCAAGGCAGAGAACCGCTGGCCGAACCCGGTGGCGCCACTCGGTTGAAGCACGTACACGACATAGCCCATCGCCGCGTAAACGTGCATCGGGTAACGGCTTTCGAAACGTCGCTCCACGGGCGAAGTGCCTCCGTAATAATATACAATCATCGGATACTTTTTCGTGGCGTCGAAGTCGGGGGGCAGGTAATAGTATCCTTTGATTTCGGTACGCTCCGAATTCATGAAGTTCCAGTTCTTCACTTCGCCGAGCGTCAGCTGCGACAGCTGCCGCCGGTAAGGATCGGCGATCCGGATCGTTCTTCCGGTCCTTACATTATATATATAGGCACGTGTCGAGTTGGAAAGACTCACTCCCGAATAGGCAAGCACGGGAGCATGTTCTGCGACTTCAAACCCGTTCACCACTTCTTCTTCGGATGGCAGACGCGTATATCGTTTCGTATTCAGATCGTATCTATACAGGCAAACACGGTCTTCATCTTCCGCCTGAAAGTAAATCGTCCGGCTGTCGGCGCTCCATTGCCCCCTCGTCAGGCTCGGATTAAAATCCTTCGTGATCGGCTCGATCTTCTTTGTCGATAAATCCATCAGAAAAGCCTGCGTATCGTAGCTGTTGGCAATTTGCCCCTCGGCTACATTCAGCCCGATCCCGCCGAAAGACTCGGGAGCGCCCAGAATCAAGAGCAGCTTTCCGTCGGGCGAAAACCGTGCGTAGGATGCGAACCGATCTTTCCACCACAATGTATCGGCCGTCATTGTCTTAAGGTCGAGGCGGAACAGGGATGATTTACGGAAAGGTCGTTCCGTGATCGTCTCTTCGGTAGTCGAGAACAGGATGTAGCGACCGTCCCGGCTCACGTCGTTTAACTGCGTGTGATGTGCCCCGAAGGTCAACTGGCGGGTCAGTCCCGTCGCTAAATCGTAACGATAAATAAAGGCGTGGCGCGGTTTATGTCCGGTGCGTTCCGTCAACGTATGCATGCGAAAAATGTTTCCCGGCTTCTCGTCCGTTTCATCGGCTTTTGTGTAGAACAACGCTTTCTCGTCCGGTGAGATCAGGAACGATTCCTCCGGAATATCTTCGGCTAATATCTCTTCTTCGAACGTTTCCGGCCGGATCGCGATAAGACGTGTCCGTTCGTCTGCTTTCGAATGGTAAACCAGACGCTCGGTTTTCGGCATCCATCGTAGACCATGCTTTTGCCGGTCGGTATCGATCGTTACCCGTCGGCCGGTTTGGACATGGTACAGCTCTGTGGAGTAGGAGGTTCTCTTTCCATACGACTCGGTATAGGAAATCAACACATAATTTCCCTGCGGAGATACCGACGTTCCGCTCACACGTTTTCCCTTAATGATATCGTCCAGCACGATCCGGCGTTTCGAATCATGCGAGACCGACCATCCGGCCGAACTCTTCGCGTCGTTTTCGAGCGTTATTTTCAAAGTCGTCCCCGCGTTTGTCGCCGACGGAGAGAATAACTTAACTACCACCCGGACGGCCTGCGGATACGGAGCGAGCGTAGCGGATAACTCCTTCGCCTGAGCTTGTGACTCTTCGGCGGTCGTCTTTGTCGAAACCGATGTGCCATTCACAAACAGCTCGGCCAATGCAGGAGTAACGACTTTCACCTTCACTTTTCCGTATGCTTTTCCGTGCACATAGAAAGAGAAAAGTTGTACAAATGGCTTCTCCGTTCCTGAAGCGAGATGAAACAGTCCGGCCGTATCGGTTTCGTATGGCTGGGTAAAGGCCGCTTGTTCCGGCACCGTCAGCTTTAGTTTCAGTAACCTCTCATGATTAAACGAGTTACCTTTCTGGTCGACCGAGTCAACGGCCAACGGTTGGTCTACTTCGAGCGGAGCGACTCCCCGCAGCGTCGTCAAAGTTTCGCTCTGTGCCGGGCCATGGACAAGCCCCAGTACAAACAGCAGAGCGATCTGACATGTACGATTGATTTTATGTTTCATATAAGTTGTGTTTTATGCGATTCATTTTCAGAAACCTTCCTTTCCGTGCGGTGACAATCAGTACGGCTACTATACCGGCAATGATATACAGATAGATAAAGAGGCCTTGGATACTGTCGTTTTGTCCGTACGAATGCATGCCGCTCAGGAAATAGTTCACCCCGAAATACGTCATTAATACCGAAGCAAAGGCTATAACCGAGCACAGATTGAGCGACCAGAGGTTATACCATCGAGGCAATAAATGAAGATGGCTCACCATCGTATAAACGACGATCGTTATCAACGCCCACGTCTCTTTCGGATCCCATCCCCAGTAACGTCCCCATGATTCATTAGCCCATACGGCTCCCATAAAAGTGCCGGTCGTCATCAACATCAGCCCCGCAAGTAAAGCGATTTCATTGATGATACCCAGTTCACGGAACGACCGGGCGTGATGTTTTATCCGCTCTTTTCCGAGTACGCTCATCATCGTCAGGCTTGTTATTCCGATCAGGCAAGAGATGCCGAAAAAACCGTAAGCCATCATGAGGACGGCTACGTGAAACATAAGCCACGGCGACTTCAAAACGGGCACTAACGGATTGATCTGCGGGTCCATCCAATTCAGCCCCGACACGAACAGGATCACGCCGGCGAACAGGGTGGCTAATGCAAAAGTCATCGGGTTGCGGCGCATAAACAAAAAGCCGGCCAAAGCGGTAGCCCATGCCATATAAACCATCGTTTCATACGAGTTGCTCCATGGGGCATAGCCTCCTATAAACCATCGAAATCCCATACCCAGAATATGAAACGCAAAGACTGTTCCCACCCCCAAGGACAGTACCCCGAGTATACGGCGAATCCATCGGGAATCTTTAAAGAACAGGATAAACGAAAGCAATAGCATCATCCCGCCCAAAGATAAATAACCGATCTTGCATCGACGGAACGGATCCAGTTTATTATACATCACTTCCAACCGGATGCGGTCCGCATCGATGTCGATCGTACGACTCTTTTCTTCCTGATAGTTTCTGATCCTCTGCAACGCATCGTCAGCCTTGCTCCAATCGCCCGACTTCAATGCCCGCCTCACCTCCGAGAGATACGCTGCAAAACTCTGCGAAACAAATACCGAATCGGCTCCGCCGTATGCCGATAAATCGTCTCCCGGAGCATACCAACGGTTGTTGGTGTCCGTCTCATGCGGAAAAATGCGGAGCAGCTGTCCGTTTGCTACTTGATGAAAGATATTGACCTGCTCATCCAGCTTAATGAGGTCTTTATCGAACCCCGATCGCTGCGTCGGTATTTTTCGGTAAGCCTCCTCTATCCGCGCCTGCAACTTATACGTACCATCCGGATGAAACAGTTCGGCATAGGCACATTCACCTTTTGTCAGATCATAATATTCTGCCAGTTCGTTATCCGGTAACGCCATAAAAGGCACATACATCCACATCTCCGGCATAGTCAACAGGCTCAACAGAAAACGATCGGCGCTTAGCCCGTCGATTGTACTCTTTTTATGCAATTTGCGCAATATCTCGGACGAGAATGTATGGACCGGGATCATGCGTCCGTTCATCGATTGTACCGGAAGCGATCCGAACCGCGCGAGGTGCTCGTCCGGAATATGGATTTGCAAGACCGCCTTCTTCATCGCAGCCCGATCCGGCATGCTCCATACGCCGGCAGGATACATGCAGAGCAGGAAGAGAAATACCGCCGTATGATTTTTCAGTTGACTGATCAACCGGCGTAAACGACTGTTTCGTCCCACCACACACCCGACAAATCCGACCATGAGTAAAAGATAGCCCATATACGTCACGTTACGTCCCGCCACGTCTTTGTTGACAGAAAGAATCGTGCCGCACTCATCGGGATCGAACGATGCCTGAAAGAAACGGTAGCCTTTTACATCGAGTACGTTATTCATAAAGACACGTTCCTTGCGTTCCTCCCCGTCGACATAAACCCGCAGATTACTTTCATACGAAGACGGGCTCATGGAGCCGGGGTAACGTGTCAAGGTAAATCGTTCCAGTTCGATCTCGAACGGTAAGGGATCCATCCGTTGTCCGTGATTGGAGCGAATATGGATCCGGTTCTTCTTCTCTCCTTCTCTCAAATGAATCGTGCCTTCTACACCGAACAGATGCGATATGACGGATCCTGACAAGATGACGACCCATGAAAAATGAACGAGCAGCATGCTCCAATGCTTCCTCTGTATGAATCGACGCCTTCGTATAATACCCACGAAGTTAGCGATGAGTAGCAGCTGAAGGAGAAAAAATAAGGGGGAATAGTAGATCAGTACTTTGGCCAATGTCGAACCATGCGCTTTCTCAATGAAAGTAGCCGCCGAGAGCCCCACGGCATATATCGTGAGCAACAGCAGCATGGTTCTATAAGAAGAAATTATCTTTTCAATCGGAGACATATATTATTTATACGGTTACAAAGCTACGAAAATATAAAGACAAAAAAAAGCCGATGGAAGAAATCCACCGGCCTTTTTCGTTATAATCTTAAGATTGATTATTTATCATCTGTATTCATGATAACCACACGGTTCCAAGCATTTTCAGCATACGGCTGAACTGTATCACCCATCCACTCGATAGAGATGTTGTCGGAAGAGACACCGTATTTGTCGATAAGCTGTTTCGCAACCGCTCTTGCACGTCTTTCAGAAATGCCTTTGTTGTAGTCCGGGTTACCTGTCTTTCTGTCTGCATAACCAACCAACTTGATCGGCAAGCTGTGTTTCTTCGCATATTCAGCTGTATTGAAGATGCTAACTTCCTGATGTTTGTCGATTCTTGCGCTGTTCAGACGGAAGTAAACTACGTTTTGCAGATTTTCACGCGGTTCTTTCACTTCCGGGCACTTCGGACATTCCGGACAGAATTCCGGACGTTTGCTCAACTCGGCGTTTTCAGCACGCAATGCGTTGATCTGAGAATTCAGGTCGTTCAGCAAATCGTAATCCATCGGCTCAAGTACTTCAAATTCTTTTCTTCCGAGGTTGAAGTTCAGACCCAACATAGCCTGTACCGGACGGTCGTAACGAGGACGTGCGTGAGAATCCCAGTTCCAGTGCTCACCCAGCAGGGTGTATTGTCCTTCGAGGAACAAATCCACACGTTTGCCCAGACGGAACATGAATTGAACACCACCGTTGATCGATGCAGACTCAGCTCTCGGGAAACTGTTGTTATTCTTGTCGCTATAACCCGGGCGAAGCGCGTAACCGAGACCTACGAACGGAATGAAGCGGAACACTTTCGATTCTTTGTATGGAGCCCAGAAATTGGTCACATCCCACATGATGTCCACATGCGGATTGACCCACCAGAAATCTTGTGCGTTATCGCTCTTATAATCTTTTACATAGCTGTAATTTTTCATCTTACCGCCATTCACTTGCAAACGGAAGGCCATGTATGGGTTGTACCATTTACCGATAGAGATCGCTCCCGACGGGGCAATACGATCGGCAAACTCGGCATTGCCGTTCAAGTCTCCAAACAAAATGTTTCCACCTCCGGCCAACGAGATAAACATGTTATCCGTTGCTTTGTTCTTCTTAAAGTTCGTTTTCGAACCGTTTTCGGTGCTGAAGCCTACCTGCGGCTGGTATTGCTGCGCAGAAACAGACAATGCAGCTCCGAATAACATCGCTAAAAGTAATACCTTAGTCTTCATAATCTATTCATATTTTATTAAACAATAACCTATTATTATATCTATACATTTGCTAATACACATTTCGCGGCAAAGGTAATCCTTTTTTTCTTCCAAACAAATAAAATATGTATTTTGTTCTGAATTTTTTTCAATGCCTTCGCTACTCTTTCTTATGTTGATCACCAGATATCTATGAATCCGTCTTCCCGTTTCTCATACGAGTGTTTGATGGATGTTCTACAGACTGTTCTGACTTTCCATCCATAGTTTCATCAAATATTCTCCATACGGATTTTTCATCATCGGTTCTGCATTTCTTTTCAACTGATCCGTACCGATCCAACCCTGCCGGAAAGCTATTTCTTCTACACAAGCGATTTTCAGCCCCTGCCGCCGCTCAATCACCTCTACAAAAGTGGAAGCCTCGGTCAGAGAGGTGTGGGTACCGGTGTCCAACCATGCAAACCCACGCCCGAGCAGCTCGACTTTTAGCCGTCCGCGATTTAGAAATGCCTGGTTCACCGAAGTGATTTCCAGTTCTCCGCGAGCTGACGGTCGAACGTTGCGAGCTATTTCGACCACCTCGTTCGGATAGAAATAAAGTCCGACAACGGCATAGTTCGATTGCGCATGTTCTGGTTTTTCTTCAATGCTCAGTACGTTCCCTTGCTTATCGAACGTCGCTACGCCATATCGTTCGGGATCGTTTACGTAATAACCGAAGACGGTTGCATTTTGTTCTTCGCAAACGTTAAAAACTGCGGTTTTTAACATTTGTGTAAAACGTTGCCCGTAGAAAATGTTATCGCCCAATATAAGGCAAACATCTTCTTCTCCAATAAAATCCGCCCCAATAATAAACGCCTGTGCCAATCCGTCGGGCGAAGGCTGTTCGGCATATTCGAAGCGGACTCCCCAGTCCGATCCGTCGCCTAACAGACGCTGAAAACCGGGTAAGTCCCAAGGAGTAGAGATAATCAAAATATCCCGTATACCGGCCAGCATGAGTACCGATATTGGATAATATATCATCGGCTTGTCGTAGATAGGGATCATCTGTTTCGATATCCCTTTTGTGATGGGGTACAGGCGTGTCCCTGAACCTCCGGCTAAAACAATTCCTTTCATCTTGTTATCCTCTTCTGATACGTATTTGAATGGCCTTTTCGACAGGCTGCTCACTGACGAAAACGAGATAGCCTCCGCCGCCCGCACCGCTTATCTTCCATCCCAATACCTTTGATTTATATGTTTCTAAAACAGTTGACACTTCGGAGATGATCATGTTGGGGAACATAGCCACCTGCGCCTCGAAACTGTCTGACGCTGCCTTTCCCCAAGCGATTACATCTTTTGCTTTCAACGCTTGCCAACATGCCTCGGCCGCCTGACTCAGGCGCTGTGCATCGGATTCGTTGATGTGCGTGTCTGCAAGTACGTCGTATTCGGCATGACGCGGAGACAGAGGGACAAGCCACAGACGCTCTTCGATCCATCCCAACAGATCACGATCGGTTATCGATTCGATCGATTCCGGCCAGTAGTCTCCGTTATAGTAGAGCCGGTTCAATCCCGGCAGCACAATACCCAGCGAATCCTGTGAGCCACTGACGTATTTCGTTCCCGGCGGATTCTCAAAACAGAATAAAGTACGCGCCAGTTTTTCTTTATCTCCTTCCGGAATATCCGCCTGCCATAATTCGATTGCTTTTTTACGTGAGCTTGTCGACATTCCGCTACGATCGTTGAATTCGTAGTCCGGTTCGATACTTATTGTCAGAACAGCGCCGGGGCAATACTTGCTGACGGAAGGTTGATCGAGCCATCCTCCGGCCAGATCAAGCCGATAAGGAATCAGACATTCTTTCCGTAACGCCGTTGTTGAACGAACGGGCAGACTGCCGTGCGGAATCCGTTGACTGACGATGTACCGAATGCCCAATTCTTGGCATAGCCGCTCCTTAGCCGGCGTATGTCCGTCGCTGTTGACGAAGAAGATATCCGGCTGCAAGCGTTTCAGATCTTCGACGAAGTCAAGCACTCCGCTACCGCTGTTCACCCATGCCTCTTTGACACTCTTTAGGGCTCTGACCATGTAAAGACGTTCGTCTTCCGTGTGAATCGTTTTGCGTGCTTTCAGTTCATGGATGGTTTTGTCGGAACCGATGCCGACATACAAGTCGCCGTGCGTGGCCGCTTCTTCAAAGAAAGCAACGTGCCCGCTGTGTAGCATGTCGTAACATCCACTGACAAAAACTTTCTTTTTTCCCATTCTTCGTATTTCTTATTTTCTTATAAGTAAGTATTCAATATTCCATGCAGTAAAGCAGTAAAATGATTAAGGCGTAAAGAAGAGTGAAAAGCACAAAGTTTATACGACCTTGCCACATTACTTCTTTACTACGTTACTACGGGACAAATGTATAAATTTTCCTGTTTATGTGCCATCTTTTCAAAAAATACGACTTAAAGTACAGGTGAACGGCACAACGATATTTTTCTATACACTGCAAAAACGAAGTTTCCCGGGAGAGGCGCTACATGCGAGCGATAATCTCCGGGAAACAATTCGCTATGTGTCTTAGTGTTAAGCTACTTCCCTCGAGCGAAATGTACGAAAGCCGTAGGCGGCAATCACGACAAAACAAACCAGCGGTAAAGCGAATGACAAGTTGACTGCCGGAAAGCCTCTGAGAGTGTCCAGATCAATGATGGCGGCCTGCAACGGCGGCAGCACCGATCCGCCGAGGATGGACATGATCAGTCCGGCGGCTCCGAACTTGGCATCTTCACCAAGCCCTTTGAGCGCAATACCGTAAATGGTCGGGAACATCAGTGACATACAGGCCGACACCCCCACGAGGCAGTATAGCCCCTTGATGTCACGGAAACCGATGACGCCGAGCGTCAGCAGACCACCGGCAACGGCCAGAATCATCAACAGTTTTCCGGGATTGAGATACCTCAGCAGAAATGTACAAATGAAACGGCTGCAACAGAAAATCACCATCGCAGCTATGTTGTATTGCTGACTCAACACTTCGGCATTTTTCTCGGCCATGCCCTGTTCCATAAAGATTCGTGTGCCATACTGAATGATAAACGTCCAGCACATGATCTGCACACCGACATAGAAGAACTGCGCAATCACCCCTTCACGATAGCGGGGAAGCGAAAAGATGCGTCGCAGTGTCGGGAAGAAATCGATGGCGTGCGACCGGTCGGCATTCTTCGGCATCTTCACGAAACGGATCAGGAGAAACATCGCAAGAATGACGACGCCGATGATAAGGTAAGGCGTGATCAAGACCCCCAAGTCATACTGTTTGACAACTTCGAACCGAGCATCGTCGAGCATTGAACGTTGCGCCGTATCCATTGGGTCTAACCGTGCCTGAATAAATGTCATGGCTACGAACATTCCCATCAGCGAGCCGATCGGATTGAACGACTGGGCGAAGTTGAGCCGCTGTGTGGCCGTCTCTTCCGTTCCCATCGAAAGGATATACGGATTAGCGCTCGTTTCGAGGAACGAGAGTCCGCAGGTCAGAATAAAATAAGCGATCAGAAACGGGTAATAACTTCCGGTCATCTTAGCCGGAAAGAAGAGGAATGCACCGGCGGCATACAGCGCAAGTCCCATCAGTATGCCGGCTTTGTACGAATATTTACGGATAAAAATCGCAGCTGGAAAAGCCATCGCAAAGTAACCTCCGTAGAATGCGACCTGAACGAGCGCTCCTTCGGTCACGCTGGTGCGGAATATTTTTGAGAACGCCTTGACCATCGGGTTGGTGATGTCGTTGGCAAAGCCCCACAGGGCGAAACAAAACGTAATTAAAACGAACGGGATGACATAGCTCACCCCGTCCTTGTGTAAGATCGACTGTTTCTTCATGGCCTGCTCTTCGTTCAATATTTCCCGTAGAGCGGACCGTAAGAGCTGCAGGCGCGATAGTCCGCTCCTTCCTTATCCATACCGAAGGCGTTCCATGAAGCCGGCCGGAAGATATCGTCATCTTCCACGTTGTGCATACAAACGGGGATCCGCAACATTGAGGCCATCGTGATCAGGTCGGCGCCGATATGTCCGAAGCTGATGGCTCCGTGGTTGGCTCCCCAGTTGTTCATGACCGAATAGACGTCCTTGAACGGGCCTTTGCCGGTGAGTCGCGGTGCGAACCACGTCGTCGGCCAACCCTTGTCGGTACGATCATCGAGGATTCGGAATGATTTCTCGTCGAGGTCTACCGTCCATCCTTCGGCCAGTTGCAGTACGGGGCCAAGGCCTTTGACGATGTTCAAGCGCATCATCGTGCACGGCATTCCTCCTTTGGTCAGGAATTTCGAGGAATAGCCCCCACCGCGGAAATATTCGCGATTAGCAGGCATCCAAGTCGTAGCGTCGAGGCAAGCCTGTGCTTCGTCTTTTGTGATCTCCCAGAACGGTTTCATCACCGGCTTTCCTTTCTTGTCGCTCTGCTGGCCGGAGCCGTCGAGGGTCGCCGCTCCGGAATTGATCAGGTGGATGATTCCCTGTGCCGCTTTGCCGGTCAGCTTTTTACCGGTTACACGCAGTACGGCTTCGGGACTCCAGTACGTTCTGACGTCGGCAAAGATTTGCGCCGTATTCGTCAGCAGATAGCCGAACAGCATGGCTGCTCCGTTGAGCGAGTCGTTCTCGGTGGCCAGAATGAATGGCGCGCGGATACCGCTCCAGTCGTATGACGAGTTGAGGATCGCCTCCGTAAAGTCTCCGTTCGGATAGAAGTCTGTCCATTGGCGCTGCCCTTGAAAACCTGCGACAATTGCGTTATGTCCGAGGGCTTCTTCACCGAACCCGAGCGCTTTGAGTTTGGGATTACCCACCATCAGATCGCGCACGATCAGGGTCATCTTCACAATAAACTCCCAATCTTTTTCGTGCTCGGCTTTCGTCTTTGCCAAGTCTTTGCGGTTAATGATATCTTCGCCTTGTTTGCAATTTTTCTTTGCCCACGCCAACGCTTTTTTATATTCTTCTTTATCGTAAATATCGTTCTCCATGCGACGGATGATTTCGACCTCATCGACTCCTTCGCAACGCATACCGAGGTAATTCTCGAAGAAATTCGAATCGACGATCGAACCGGCAATTCCCATACATACGGCACCGATCGACAGGTACGACTTGCCGCGCATCAGAGCGACCGCCATCGCTGCACGTGCAAAACGCAACAGTTTGTCGCGCACATCGGCCGGGATGTCTTTCGCATCAGCATCCTGCACTTCATGTCCGTAGATGCCGAAGGCCGGCAGTCCTTTTTGCGCGTGAGCTGCCAATACGGCTGCCAGGTAAACGGCTCCCGGACGTTCGGTCCCATTAAATCCCCAGACAGCTTTCACCGTGTGCGGGTCCATGTCCATCGTTTCGCTTCCGTAGCACCAGCAGGGGGTGACGGTAATCGTCACTGCCACGTTCTCACGCCTGAACTTCTCGGCACAAGCGGCGCTCTCGGCCACCCGTCCGATGGTCGAATCGGCTATCACACACGCAACCGGTGTACCGTCGGGGTATTGCAGCGTCTTTGTCAGTAGTTTTACGACACTTTTCGCCATATCCATTGTCTGTTTTTCGAGTGATTCGCGCACTCCTCCCATTCGTCCGTCAATCGTCGGACGAATCCCGATCTTCGGCCATTCGCCTTGGAATCTATGTTCTCCCATGTCTGTTCAATATTTTATCATGTTTCTAATCGATTCTCCAAAAATGCCGTCAATATTACATACGTTTTCCGGATTTTGCAAATCTTTCTTTCCGATTCTATCCTTATTCCGAAAATAATGTATTATCTTTGCCTTGACAAAACAACAGAAACAGCCTGAAATGGACGAATTGAATAATGAAAATCTGCCCATTCGACGCCTTGAAGAAACAGGTTCGTACAGTAAATATTACGATGACAACCGTTTTTGGCGCAAAGTTCGACGTATCGCTCGAAAAGCCGGTACGAGTGTGCTGCGTCCCGTGCTTCTCCTTTATTATATGATGAAGAGCGAGCATGTGCCCTTACGTGACAAGGCTTACATTGTGGGGGCGTTAGGCTATTTTATTCTGCCGATCGACCTTGTTCCCGATCTTATTGCCGGACTGGGCTATACGGACGATTTGGCCGTCATCGCCATTCTGATGAAACATCTCAAAGACAATCTTACCCCTGAAATAGAATTGCGCGCTGACGCTAAGATACGCGACTTGCTGGAGTAGTCTCACGAATCGATCTCGAAGAGAGGGGAGGGAGTCGTGCGCTTGAGCGTAGTCAGGTGTACATCTTTCCCGACCCGTATCCCTTCTTCCGAAAGGCGTAAATCCACCGTTTTATAGGCCAGGTCAGGATGGTTGTTTTCGCGACTCAAATGGCAAAGCCAGATGTTTTTTAAGGTTGGCGTATAATGAGTAGCCAGAAAGTCAGCAACTTGACGATTGCTCAGATGTCCTCTCGGACCGGCTACACGCTCTTTAAGGAATTCCGGATAATTTCCATAGTGCAGCATCTCTTCGTCATAATTTGCTTCTAACACCAGATGATTAGCCATTTGTATATATTTGCTGACCGTGTCCGTGATATGTCCCACGTCGGTAGCAATTGTCAGGCGATGACTGCCGTAAGTAATCAGATAACCGACGTTATCGCTGCTGTCGTGTGGTACTTCGAAGGCTTTGATCCGGAAGTCACGGATCATAAACGATACTTCTTTCTCGATCATGCGGCGCGAATGAACCAACGTTTCCTCGACATATCGGCTGCGGGCGATGCCCTCATGAACGGCCTCGGTGGCATAGACGGGGATGTGACAACGTTCACCCAGACAGCCGATCGTCTTGATATGGTCGGCATGGTCGTGCGTCACAAGTACTCCCATAATCTTTTCAAATTCGATCCCCCGGTCTTTCAGCACTTTTTTAATGGTTCGGATGCCGATGCCGGCATCAATCAGGATGCCGTAATCGAATGTACCCACATAATAACAGTTTCCGCTGCTCCCGCTGGCCAAGCTCAAAAAAAATAGCTTCATCGTTCCCCTTGACGCAGATGTTCACATCCGCATCCCATTTTTTTGCCGCAAAAGTACGTATTATTTCCCTATGTGCGAAATCTCCGTCTTCTCATGCACCACTTGTAACGGGCTGGATTTTGGTATCGCTTCGGCAGGCTCAGCAACACAGACGAGTGTTTACAATGCGCAAAAGAGGCTCACCGCAAATGGGACGGTCAAATCAACGAGTATACCATGCAGGACGGCTATAAAGACAAAATCTTTGCCTGAATATCTTGTAATGACAGGCAGAGTAGTATCCATTGTTGTCGCACCACCGGCACAGATCGGAGCGAGAGGACCAAAGAATCGAACCCATAAAGGAGCCCCCAAAAGCGCCATCATTTCTCGAATAATATTAGTTATTAAAGCAATCGTACCCAGTTCCGCAGCCGATTGTACACCCAATGAAACGGATTTCAGATCAGTAATCATCACAGACGATAAAGAATAATAGGCAAAGCCACTCGCTACGGCTAAGCAATCATAAATGCTCCATTGGGAAATACAGAAAGCCGCTAAAGTCGAAAAAAGGAGAGTGCCTATTATCGTAGCGACCGGCACCAATAGTAATTGCAAACGTACCGTCTTCAGTATTTGCATGATATGTTTATCACTTCCTACTCCTAATCCAACTTGAAGCATCAAAAAATAGAGAATATAACGTGTCGGATCATCCTCGATGCGAATATCGTAAGTATCCAATATCCAACCCGTCAGACATCCAGCTACGAAAAAAGCAACAACAATAAGGCTCCCTCTCATCTGTTATCAAAAATATAAAAATCAGACTATGATTTATTTTTGAAGAAATTCCGATATACGATCCAAGCTCCCCAAACACTACCCAATGTACCGGCAAAAGCCAGCCATAAGGCTTGCCCTCCCAATGCCGGGAGATTACAAATTATCTCACGATTATTTCCTACTGAAATTCCGAGAGAAAAAAGCAACAAGTAGACAGTCCAACCCATCAGGTTGCTGAATCGCCTAAGTGTCAATCTCTTTCGAAACAGATACCCCAAAGCGATTCCGGTAAACATAAGCCCTATTACAACAAACATATAATTTTACGCTATTCTATCTCAGCAATTTGGTTTTTGATATTAATTCATCCTGTTCCCGTATCGGCACAATCAGAAAGCCGTAATTTTGTTTCACCGGGGTAATCGTATATTCCGGATGCGTGTGCGCTCCCCACGTCGTATCACCTCCAACTCCCATTTGCCGGCTGTCAATATTAATCCATACCATGGGTTGCTTTTGAATGCTTCCGCCATGCACACGCTTGGTCCCAGAGGGGATATATTTCAGCGCTTTCATTGGAAAATTCCATGCACTGACACTGAGAGGCTCGTCGGTTGTGCGGATTAACAGTCCCACGCCCTTATCGTTCTGGAGAGCCGCCCAACGTACATCCGTCTTATTAGCGGTCTCCTGAGCTCGTACATACGGATGATATTGTTCCCAAACCGATGCACTGTACAAGTCGACCAAAGCGCTGTTTTTGCGATCCCAATAATTTTCATGAGGTCCTCGGCCAAACCAGGTCATGTTTTCAAACTCTTCTTTAAGGATCATATACATTCCCAGACGAGGCATCTCCGGAAGAGGATACTCGCCCGGTTCAAATACAAAGTTCACCTTAATAACTCCATCTGCATAAACAGTATATGTCACACGACATATAAACATTTGTTCCGGCATCGCATAAGAAACAGACACCATAGCCTTCTGACGATCAGACGAAAGCGTATACTCAAAATCCTGCAGTATCAGTCGCTCTCCGGCTTCATTCCAGATTGCGCAACGTTCTCCGGTTTTATTGGCAACATCGTTGTCCGTCATCGGACGCCAGAAGTTCGGACGCAACCCTTCGATCAGAAATTCCTTGTCTCCGGTAACATAACTGACCAGCTCGCCATTTGTCTTAGAGAAAGACAATGAAATGCCAGCCATCTGAAAGACCACCTTTTCATCCAAATCTTGACATGTCAACACCCCTTGGACTGGAGTCTCTTCCGATATCCTCGCTCCCGGTAATAGCCATTGGGCGGCAGAAACCGTATGTCTCGCAGGAATCAGTGGAGTAGCAGTTCGTGTATAAGCTGTCAGATGAAGGAAATATTCGGTGTTGGGATCCTTGTGGAATGAAGGTAACGGCAGTTTCACGTTCATACTCTGATGCGGTTTGATGGAAGGGACGTCGAGCACTCCTTCGTACAATATGCGACCATCCGCTTTAATTTTCCATTTATAATCATAGATATCTGCGTCGATAAAATCGTGGCGATTGGTGATCCGGATAAGATCGGACGAGAAAGGCACACTCTCAAAATGAATATAGCGATACACATGTTTTACTTCCCAGATATGAGGATGCAAACTGCGATCGGCTGCAACAAGTCCGTTGGCACAAAAGTTCGAATCGTTCACAATACCCACAAACCCCATATCTCCACCATAAGCCCAGATGTCACGACCATCATCGTCTTTCCGTGCAAAAGTCTGATCTACCCAATCCCAAATAAAGCCTCCCTGCAAATTATCATATTTATAAATTAAATCCCAATAATCTTGCAAGTTTCCCACGCTATTACCCATCGCATGGGCATATTCACATAAAATGAAAGGACGTTTTTGCCGTTCGTTTACCCATTGGCGCAAAGCCCAAATACGGGCATACATCGGACAATAAATATCGGACAAACCCGCCATGTGTCCTCCTTCGTACTGAACGGGACGACTCGGATCGCGTCGTTTAGCTTCATGATACAGATTTTCAAAATGCTTCCCATAGCCCGATTCATTACCCAAACTCCAGGTAATGACAGATGTAAAGTTTTTGTCACGCTCCATCATACGCATCATGCGCTCCCGAAAAGGAATGTCCCAATTCTCCCAATCGGCCAGCGTCTGAACCGAGGGATGATCGGACATACCGTGCGATTCGATATTGGCTTCGTCAACCAGATAAATGCCATATTTATCGCATAACTCATACCATTGAGGATAATTAGGATAATGCGAACATCGTACCGCATTGATATTAAACAATTTCATCAAACGAATATCTTCCTCCATGCTTTCGACGGTGATTGTACGCCCCGTATACATGTTATGCTCGTGCCGATTCACGCCTTTGATAAGTATAGGTACGCCATTCAGCAACAACATGCCGTTTTTTATCTCAACAGTGCGAAAACCAAAACGATGTGCAAACGATTCCGTCACTCTTCCTTTCCGATCGACCGTTGAAACCGTGACGGTATATAAATCTGGCGTTTCGGCAGTCCAAGGTTTCACTTGTTGAAATATTTTCCGGAAAGAAAGAAGAGTATCCGATTGATTTCTTGCTTTCAAGCGAGAAGAAGCGATCAATTGTTTATTGTCGTCAAACACATTCAACTGTATTTCCGTACCACGAACCTCCCTCCGGTTGTCCAGCAACACATCGATTTCGAAGTTCCCATCTACATAACGATTCGTCAGTGACGCCTTCACTTCAAAGTCTTTGACCCGTACCGCGGGACGTGCAATCAACATAACATCGCGTTCGATTCCACTGTAACGCCAATAGTCTTGTGCCTCAAGGTAAGAACCATCACTATACCGATAAACCTCTACCGCAAGACTATTCAATCCGGGCTTCAGGTACTGATTGATCAAAAACTCAGCAGACAGACGACTATCCTCACTATAACCGACAAATTGACCATTCACCCAGCAATAAAAAGCTGATTCGACCCCACCGAAATGAAGTAGAATATCGGATCCATCAAAAGACTCCGGTATCCGAAAGCTTGTTTTATACGATCCGACAGGATTATATTCTTTGGGAACATGAGGCGGATTGGGAGGAAAAGGGTAACGCGTATCGGTATAGATCGGTACGTCGAAACCCTGCAACTCCCAACTCCCCGGAACTTGTATATCAGCCCAATCCGCCACATCGTAACGATCTTCATAAAAAAAGACAGGACGAGAAGCCGGATTTTTCGAGTAATGGAATTTCCAGGTCCCATTCAATAAATATGTTCGCAGTTGGGAGCTGTCTTGAAGCAAAGCTCCTTCTTCCGATGCATAAGGAACGAAATGGGCATGCATAGTCTCCCGGTTCAACTGATTCACAATCTGATTTTCCCACTCTTTGGATTGTTGGGCAAACAAGGTCGCAGGGAGCCACAGGAAAAAAATCGCAATACTCTTCTTCATAATACGGGGATATTACTCAAAAAAACACTATCAATCTATTGCATTATTCGAATTGATTTCCTGAATCGGAATCGGATAAAAATTATGTTTGGACGGATCAAAGTTCGAGCGTCCAGCTGCATGCAATACCTCTTTCGTCTTTCCCCAACGACGAAGATCATAGAAACGCATATTTTCCAAAGGAAATTCCAGCATACGTTCATGTTCAATCTGTGCGCGCACAGCTTCACGAGTGGCCCCCTTCATCGCAGGCATACCTGCACGCTTACGCACTTCATTAACAAGAGGGATCGCTTCAGAGGTACGGCCAAGCTCATTCAAAGCTTCCGCCTTCATAAGCAAAACATTCGCATAACGCATCAAAACAATATTCGGAGCAAAATATGCAGCACTCAAACCAGCCGCATCTGCCGGCATATATTTACGGAACACCTGTTTATCAGCACCTTGAAACCATTCGTCATAAGTCTTGTCATACACGCGTTTTGCAACAGTATCATTGAAATATTCATCCTTAAAAAAGAGCGTTTCATACAAACGACCGTCATAACGACCGTCTGTCGCCGTCTTACCCTCTTTTTGGTAAGCTTGTATCAGCAGATCCGTCGGGAGTACCTCATCCCACCCCTGCAATTCGGAACAGCCGATAAATCGATGAAGCTGGGTGCGGTAACGCGCTCCATTGGCCGTACTTAATGTAAGTTGTATCTCAAAAATACTCTCTTTCGAATTTTTATTTGTGCCATCGAATAAGGTACGCAACTCTTTCACCAACTCGTATCCCGTCACCCGGTTCAATGCCTCGACAGCTGCATTTAGCGACGCATCTTTCCGGCCTGTTTCCTCGTATGCTCTTGTCAGGTGTGCCCATCCGAGATAAGCGTAAGCTGCTCCCTGAGTAGCTCGTCCAACTGTTTCGGAAGTTCGGTTGGCCGGTAATGCTGTTGCTTTTTTGAAATTATCGATAATAAAATCCCATGCTTCGGCACGAGTAGACAACGGTTTATCCAGCTCGGCCACCGAAGAAATATATTTGTCTCGAATAACGATCTGTTCCCAGTTCAATAATAATTTCATATGATAATACCCCCGTAGGAAATAAGCCTCGTTCTGTATCATTGCACGATCGGTGTCCGTTATTTTATCAGCCGGTATATGGGGTAGATTTTCAATGACCTGATTACAATAATTAATACCATAGTAATTATCCCGCCAATAAGCAGAGAATTGAGAATTGCCGTTCGTGTAATTAAAATTTGCCAATTCGATCCAATTCGGATAATTATATGCATCCGATCCCGGCTTGATAATATCTTCGCGATAAGCTTCTACGGGGAAAAAAACCTCAGGAAATTCCCATGTATCGGTAGAAGCTTCCAATTTCGAATATGCAGCGGCTAATCCGGCTTCCGCATCCGATTTATTTCGCCAGAACGACTCGGAGGTCAACTCGTCGGGGGAACTGACTGTCAAAAAATCATCACAGCCCGTAAGGATACCGGACAATAAAAGAACAAACGTTATATATCTAATTTGTATCATGATTATGATGTATTAAGGAGTTATTAAAATGAAAGTTGCAATCCCACAATATATGATCGCGTGAATGGATAGATATGTGTATCCACTCCGGCATTCAGGACATCCGATGTCGGATTGGCTGCGCTCTTACGTGAAAATTCGGGATCGATTCCCGTATAAGGGGTAATTGTAAAGAGATTTTCTACACTGGTATAGAGGCGCAGATTTTCCACTCGTAGTTTATGCAATACGGATGGCGAGAACGTATATCCTAGTTGTAGTTGGCGCATGCGAATGTAATTGCCTGTTTCGAGAAAACGGTCTGATTCACGCGCATTCCCGTTCATATCCTGCAATATCGCACGAGGAATATCCGTTCGCTTATTCTCAGGAGTCCAGGCATTCAGTGTTGTTTCCAGGAAGTTAGAGCCGGAGCTCATACCTTCGTAAAAATAACGATTCGCATTGTATAATTTACCGCCCCAGCCTCCGCCAAGCAAGAAGGAACAGTCCCATCCTTTATAGTCAACACCGAATGTTAGATTAGCTTCGACTTTAGGAATAGCAGCCCCACAAAATTCTTTGTCTTCTTCATTGATCACGCCATCTCCATTTATATCGGCAAAACGGATATCTCCCCCCTTCGCATTCGGCTGCAAGCGTTCTCCCTTATCGTTTTTATAGGATTCTGCCTCGGTATCACTTTGGAATATACCTTCGGTACGATATAAATAGAACCCTGCAATCGGATACCCCGCTCTCGTTTGTGTCGGAAAATGTTCCGTTCCCCATTTCAGCCCATCACCGTAAAGAGCTTGCTTCGGGTCTGACAGCTCAACAACTTTATTGGCCGTAGTCGTTAAATTGAAACTTGTATGATATTGAAGAGCCCCGACTTTATCCTGCCAACTCATTTCCAACTCAATACCGGTATTGCGTATCTTCCCGACATTCATGACGGGATCAAATAATCCAACCGAAGGAGCAAGTTTTTTAGTAATCAGCATATCTTCCGTCCGATTGTAATAATAATTTGCTGATCCGGACAATTTTCCGTTAAACAACCCGAAGTCAAATCCTATATTTTTCGTATCTGTCGTTTCCCACTGCAGGTTACGGTTAGCCAATCCTCTCGCTGTACTGCCCGGCCAAGGTGTCGAACCTGAACCCTGTACATA
>ERZ772967.542-NODE-542-length-30029-cov-6.156135_pt1 | contig 30029 bp, 30 predicted proteins | sample MGYA00511677_ERZ772967 | MGnify/ENA primary metagenome ERZ772967 (study PRJEB29015, sample SAMEA2737931) | human oral metagenome | biome: human oral; feature: human-associated habitat; material: dental | place: China | collected 2146 ...
GCGAGTGGTGGCGCCGCCGCTAGGTTGGCGTTTTCACCGGGGCGTCAACCCACACAAACCCCCGAAGAGCCTTACCTTTTTCAGTATTTCGGCTCTAGAGTCCACCTAACAATCCACCTGTGGGCGTGGATTTAGGTTAGCGTCGTGGACTGGGTGGACTGTGCTCATCCTGTCGAGATGGACTCCATGGACGAGAAAGACGGTAGGAAACTCGGTGGCTTTCATGCCCTTCTACCAGCTGCCTTGTCTCCCGGTCCACCTCTGCTATAATGGAAACATACGGGGAGCTGGGGATTTGGCCCGGCTGAGAGGAATGACCCAATCATTCGACCCAAGAACCTGATCTGGGTAATGCCAGCGTAGGGACTGCGGCTTCAGACGGCCACGCGAGCTCTCGTCCAAGCGGGCACACCCGGAAAGGGTGCGTCCGCTTGTTCTGTGAGAGGAGCCTGAGGCCATGTTTTCTGATCGATTGTGCAATGTACGTAAGACAACGCCGCTCGTGCATAACATCACCAACTACGTCACCATCAACGACGTCGCAAATGCGGTGCTCGCCTGCGGCGGGAGTCCCATCATGGCCGATGAGCCCGAGGACGTCGAGGACATCACCACCATCTGCGGCGGTCTCAACATCAACATAGGCAACCTCAACAGCCAGACGATAGAGGCCATGCGCATTGCGGGTAGGCGCTCGCGCGAGCTCGGCCACGCCAGGGTGCTCGACCCCGTGGCGGCTGGCGCGAGCGAGCTGCGCACGCGCATCGCCTCTGAGCTGGTGGACACCGTCGGCTTCGATGCCATTCGAGGCAACGTCTCCGAACTCAAGGCTCTGGCCCTCGGCAGTGCCACGACACGGGGCGTCGACGCCAGCGCCGCCGACGCCGTGACCGACGCCAGGCTCGACGAGATGGTGTCCTTCTCCAAGGGCTATGCCCGTGAGGTGGGAGGTGTCGTCGCAATCACGGGGGCGATCGACCTCGTGGCAGACGAGGAGACCTGCTATGTCATCCGTAACGGACGTGCCGAGATGGGCAGGGTCACGGGTACGGGCTGCATGCTCTCGGGGGTCCTATGCGCCTATCTTATCGCCAACCCCAAGGACAAGCTTGAGGCAGCTGCGGCCGCCGTCTGCCTGATGGGTCTTGCCGGTGAGGTCGGCTGGTCTCGCATGCAGGAGGGCGATGGCAACGCCACCTACCGCAACCGCATCATCGACGCCATCTACAACATCGACGGCGAGCAGCTTGACAGGGAGGCGTGCTATGAGCTCCGATAGACGTTCGGGCACGGCGACGGCCGCAGGAGGGCCCGCTGGCCGCCTTGACAGGGAGAGGCTCGCACACTCGCTCGCGCTCTATGCGGTGACGGATCGCCACTGGCTGGGCGAGCGCACGCTCGACTCGTGTGTGAGGGAGGCCCTGCGAGGTGGTGCGACCTTCATACAGGTCCGCGAGAAGGACGACATGGCCCTTCCCCAGGACGAGTACCTTGCCGAGGCCCGTGAGCTGCGAGGACTCTGCCGCTCCCAGGCCGTGCCGTTCGTGGTGGACGATGACGTGGAGCTCGCCCTCGCGTGCGAGGCGGACGGCGTGCACGTAGGGCAGGGCGATATGGAGGCAGCTGCGGTCAGGTGGCACATCGGCGAGGGCAGGATCTTGGGTGTCTCGGCAAACACGGTGGGGGAGGCCCGCGCTGCCGAGCGAGCCGGAGCTGACTACCTCGGCGTGGGAGCTGTCTTTCCCACCGGCTCTAAGGCGGACGCCGACGTCATCAGTCGCGAGGAGCTCGCAGCCATCTGCGAGGCGGTCAGCATTCCCGTCGTCGCCATCGGAGGCATCACGGCCGCCAACGTGGGGGAGCTTGCGGGAACGGGCATCTGTGGCGTGGCCGTCATATCGGCCATCTTTGCCCAGCCGGACGTCGAGGCGGCGACGCGCGAGCTCAGGGCCAGGGTCAGAGAGGTGCTGGGCGTATGATCCGCGAGGCTCGCGAGGTATGCGCCGTTCGCGGGGCCCGCGAGGCCTTTGGGGTTCGCAAGGTTCGCGGGGCCGCTTTTGACATCGACGGCACGCTGCTCGACTCCACGGGCATCTGGGACGGTCTTGCCGGGCGCTACCTCGCCTCCATCGGCGTGAGGGCTGGTCCAGACCTTGCAGAGCGACTCTTTACGCTGACCCTCGACGAGGGAGTTGCGTACATGAGGAAGCGCTACGGCCTCTCTCAGTCGCCCGAGCAGGTGCGCCAGGGGATCTCTGCCATCCTGGAGGGCTTCTACCGCGAGGAGGTCCGCCTCAAGCCAGGTGCAAGAGAGTTCGTCTTGGGCCTTCGGGAGGCGGGGGTGCGCATGCTGCTCACGACTGCGGGTGACCCCGCGCTGGGGCGTCTCGCCCTCGAGCGCCTGGGCGTCTGGGATTGCTTTGAGTGCCTGCTCTCCTGTGATGACTACGCGACCACCAAGGCACAGCCGAAGATCTACCGCATGGCCGCCGAGCATCTGGGCCTTCCTGCCCAAGACGTGCTTGTCGTCGAGGACACGCTCCTGGCGCTGCGCTGCGCCCACGAGGCGGGCTTTCCCACCTGCGCCATCCAAGACGAGGCGAGCGCAGCGGACCAGGACGCCATCAGGGCGACGGTCGACGTCCATCTCGATGACTTTCGAGAAGGTGCGGCCATCGTCTCTGCGATCGGGAAGAACCCACGCAAGGGAGGTACCAGATGAAAACAGCGCTGACCATCGCCGGGAGCGACTCCAGTGGGGGAGCCGGTATCCAGGCGGACATCAAGACGATGACCCTGAACGGGGTCTTTGCCATGAGCGCCATCACGGCGCTGACTGCCCAGAACACGATGGGTGTGACGGCCATCATGGATGTCACGCCCGAGTTTCTGACGGCACAGATAGACGCGGTGTTTGCGGACATCAGGCCCGACGCGGTAAAGATTGGCATGGTGAGCTCGCCTTCCCTCGTCTTTACCATCGCCGATCGCCTGCGCCATCACGAGGCGAGAAACGTGGTCCTTGACCCCGTGATGGTCGCGACGAGCGGGGCGAGGCTCATCGATGATGCCGCCGTTGCCGTCCTTGAGGAGAGGCTCATCCCGCTCGCGGACGTTATCACCCCCAACATCCCCGAGGCCGAGGTCCTCTCGGGCCTTCGCATCAAGACCGCCGCAGACCTGCTTGCTGCAGCCGAGGGCATCGCCACGCGCTTCGGCTGCGCCGTGCTCTGCAAGGGTGGGCATGGCCTGAGCGACACCGATGCCGACGACCTGCTCTGGTCATGCGGCAGCGCTCACTGGCTCAAGGCTCGGCGCATCGACAATCCAAACACGCATGGCACTGGCTGCACGCTCTCGAGTGCCATCGCCTCGAACCTCGCCAAGGGCTTCGATCTCACGCAGGCCACCCGCCGCGCCAAGTCCTACGTCACGGACGCCCTCTTGGCGATGCTCGACCTCGGGCAAGGAAGCGGTCCCATGAACCACGCCTTTGCCCTTACGGGCGGCTACGCCGAGGGGCCGGTTGGCGGCTGACGTCCGCTTACGTGATGCATAACGGAAAGGAAAGGGAGCTATGGAGGAGCTAGACACTCAGATGGGAGCGGCTCGCAAGGGCACTATCACGCCTCAGATGGAGGTGGTGGCCAAGAAGGAGCGCAGGACAGCCGAGGAGATTCGCGCCTGGGTCGCCGAGGGCAAGGTGATCATCCCGGCCAACCACGCGCACGCGTGCCTGGACCCAAACGGCGTTGGGAGCATGCTCAGGACCAAGATCAACGTCAACCTTGGTGTCAGCCGTGACGTCAAAGACTACGACATCGAGATGGAAAAGGTCAAAAGTGCCGTCAAGCTCGGCGCACAGGCCATCATGGACCTCTCCTGCCACGGCGACACGCAACCCTTCAGGCGCAAGCTCTGCCGCGAGTGCCCCACGATGGTGGGCACCGTCCCCGTCTACGACGCGGTCATTCACTACCAGCGCGATCTCGCCACGCTCAGCGCCGACGACTTCGTTGACGTGGTCCGCCTGCACGCAGAGGATGGCGTCGACTTCGTCACCCTGCACTGCGGCATCACCAAAAAGACCATCGGCGAGATTCGCGCGGGAGGGCGCAAGATGAACGTCGTGAGTCGCGGCGGGAGCCTCGTGTTCGCGTGGATGGCCATGACCGGAGAGGAGAACCCCTTCCTTGAGCGCTACGACGATATTCTTACGATCTGCCACAAGCACGACGTGACCATAAGCCTCGGCGACGCGTGTCGACCGGGCTGTCTCGCCGACGCCACGGACGGCTGCCAGATGGGGGAGCTCCTGAGGCTCGGTGAGTTGACGCAGCGCGCCTGGGACAGGGACGTCCAGGTGATGGTGGAGGGTCCGGGACACGTGCCGATGGACCAGATAGCCGCCAATATGAAGGTGCAGCAGACCATCTGCAAGGGCGCCCCCTTCTACGTGCTCGGACCTCTCGTGACTGACATCGCGCCAGGCTACGACCACATCACGGCGGCCATCGGAGGCGCCATCGCCGCCTGGGCGGGAGCGGCGTTTTTGTGCTACGTGACGCCAGCCGAGCATCTTGCCCTGCCAAACGTGGATGACGTGCGCCAGGGCATCATCGCCAGCAGGATAGCCGCGCATGCGGCAGACATCGCCAAGGGGATCCCGGGGTCGCAGGAGCGCGATGAGCGCATGGCGGATGCCCGCCGCGTCCTTGACTGGGACGCACAGTTTAAGGAGGCCCTCGACCCCAAGGTTGCGAGGGCGATACGTGACAGCCGTGCCCCCGAGGACGATCACAGCGAGACCTGCTCCATGTGCGGGAAGTTCTGTGCCGTGAGAAGCATGAACAAGGTGCTTGCCGGGGAGTACATCGACATCCTGTAGTCCTGCCGCCGGTGACGCAAATGGCGCCGGCGCTGCGCGGGCCACTTGCCTGGGCACCCGAGGCGGGTTGCCCATCCGACTCGGGCGCCGCGCCCATGGAGCATCGCGCCTCGCAACGCCGTACGCCGCGAGGCGCGATCCTGCGGTCCTATCTCTTCTCTGCCTGCTGCGCCTTAGACCGGCAGCACGTCTTTCCCATAGGCGTCTGAGAGATACTTCTTGAAGTCATCCGAGGTGAGCACCTTCACGAGCGCGGCGATGCGCTCGTCGTCCTTCTTGTCGGGCGTAGTCACGATGTAGTTGGCATACTGCTGCACCGCGACGCCCTGGGCAGACTCGACGGCCAGGGCGTCAGACGCGTGCATGCCGGCCTCTATGGCGTAGTTGCCGTTGATCACGGCAAAGTTGACATCCTGCAGCTGACGTGGGACGGCGGCTGCCTCGACCTCGACGAGCCGTACATTGTGGGGGTTGTCGGCAACGCTGGTCGCCGTAGCCTCAAGGTCGTTGGGATTACTTAGGCGGATGATCTTCTCCTGCTGCAGGAGCAGCAGCGCGCGACCCTCGTTGGTGGGGTCGTTGGGGACGGCGATCTGAGCGCCGTCTGCGATGCTCAAGAGGTCAGATGACGTGCCGGCGTAGATGCCGAACGGCTCATAGTGAATGGCGGCGACGCCCACGAGGTCGGTGCCGTTCTTCTCGTTGTAATTGTCGAGGTAGTTGATATGCTGGAAGTAGTTGGCGTCTACCTCTCCTGAGCTGGTGACCTGGTTGGGGATGATATAGTCGGTGTACTCCTTGACCGTAAGCTCGATGCCCTGGTCCTTGAGCTTGGGTGCCGCGAACTCGCTGAGGATCTTGGCGTGTGGCGTGGGTGATGCCGCCACGGTGAGCCTCTTAGTAGCCCCCGGGCCATTGGCGCCGGTGGAGCCACAGCCCGTGAGCGCGCTCCCGAGCAGGATGGCGGAGGAAGCGGCAGCGGCGGTAAGGATGAAGCCCCTTCTGGTGATGTCTGGCATGGCAGTTCCTTTCTATCGAATGGCGGTGATGATTCGCTTGGGTATTTGGATATGCGCTCGTGCGGATCCTTGTGGTTACCTGTGATCGATGTGCCTGGCGATGAGATCGCAGCTTGTCTGGATGAGCTGGACCAACGCGATCAGTAGGACGATGGTGACGAGCATCACCTCGTCTTGGTAGCGGTAGTAGCCATAGCGGATGGCGATGTCTCCCAGGCCGCCTGCGCCGACAGCGCCCGCGATGGCCGTGTAACCCAAGACCGAGATGAGCGTGACTGCCACGCCGCGCACGATGGAGGGCAACGCCTCGGGCAGAAGCGCCGAGAACACGACGCGCGGAAGTGACGCGCCGCAGGCCTCTGCTGCCTCGATGGAGTTGTGCGGCACCTCGGCAAGGGACTGTTCGATCATGCGTGCCACGAAGGGCGCGGCAGAGAGCACGAGCGGAAAGATGACGCCCCGGACGCCGACCGTGGTGCCTGCGATGGCCTTGGTCATGGGGATGACCGAGACGATCAGGATGATGAACGGGATGGAGCGCGCCATGTTGACGATCCACCCGAGCACGGAGTACAGCACGCGCATGGGCCTTAGGCTGCCCGGCGCGCTTACGTAGAGGACAACACCCAAGGCGATGCCCAACACGTAGGCAATGGCAGTCGAGACGAAGAGCATCGCCAGGGTGTCTGCGATGCCCTGTCCCAAAAGCGCCCCAAAGTCTCGCAAGAATGAGAGGACGGCGTCAGTCATTCCAGCTCACCCTTCCGAGCAGTGCCTTTGTGGTCTCGTTCTGGGGGTTCGAGAAGACCTCGTCCACGCTTCCCCTTTCGACCAGCTTGCCGTGCGACAGCACGGCGACACTCTTGCACACCTGGCGGACGACGTCCATGGAGTGCGTGATGATTACGATGGTGACACCCGCCGTATCGTTGATCCGCTTGAGAAGCGAGAGGACCGACGCGGTGCTCGCAGGATCCAATGCGCTCGTCGCCTCGTCACAGAGGATGTACTCGGGTTCGCAGGCGAGCGCGCGGGCGATGGCGACGCGCTGTTGCTGGCCACCGGAAAGTTGGGCGGGCCACGACGACGCCTTGTCGGCGAGTCCCACCTGATCGAGTAGCTCCAGCGCGCGCCTGCGGTTGTCGGCCGTGACGCGTCCTGTACTCGCCTTGAAGGGAAAGCAGACGTTTTCGAGGGCGGTCTTCTGGGCAAGCAGGCCAAAGTCCTGGAAGATCATGGCCACGCGGCGGCGATAGCGGCGAAGCTCGGCGCCCTCCAGCTCCGTCACGTCGCTCCCATCGACCACGATGCGACCTGACGTGGGGCGTTCGAGCAGGTTGATGCAGCGAACGAGTGTCGACTTTCCTGCGCCCGAGATGCCTATGACGCCAAAGACGTCGCCATCGGGGATGTCTAAGGACACGTCCCTCAAGGCGTGGTCGCCACTCGCGTTCGCGTCGTAGGTTTTTGTGAGGTGCTGCAAGGAAATCATGACGTGTCTGGCTCCGCTCAATGCCGACTGCGTTTGACGGGAGGAACTCGCATCTGCTGGCAAAAGCGCTTCGTCAGTGCTTCGTTCCTGCCCCGGACAGGGAGCTAGTCCCCTGCCGAGGCCTAGCTCAAAGAGGTGCCCGGTCCTCCTTCGGCAGAGGCCAAGAGGAGGTGCCCGGGCTTGAGCATCTGCATGGCTCTGGCAGCCATCAAACGCGCGGTATGTTCCCTTACGTCAAACATGGGGCTAAGTGTAGCGGCACCCTATCTCTGAGGTCAACCTGACATGTCCCACATGTTTTAGGTGACTGGCTATAGCTGGGATCGATAGGGTGGACCTCACGGGTCGCCCTACCAGCCGAAAGGGGGTACGGGGGACGAGGCAGTGCCCCCAGGCCCCCTCACCCGTGGCGAGGCAGGACCTTCAAGTCCCCTTACCCTGTGGCGAGGCAGAACTCCCCAAATCTCCTCACCCTCTGGCAAGACGGGAGTTTTTTGTAGCGGGACGGGAGCTTTTCGCGGCGAAAGGGGGAGCTGCGGGTCCCGATACTCGACTCGCCATCGTAAAGTGTACGTTTTCGTCGCCTTGGAAAATGCTCAACTGGGGTTTTGTCAATCGATATGACGAAAACGTACACTTTAACGGGACCCCTCATGTATGAGGCTCGCCACGTTCCATCGCATCCCGTCGCGTGATCGCCCTCGTTCTACCTCCTCCCCCAAGAGAGGACTGCGTTATTGAAGACGACGAACGCCACGAGCAGGAGCAGGATGACTGCCACGATGATGGTGATACGCTTCTTCATGGCGCTACCTCCATTCGAAGGTGACCTTGGTGTCGGGGCCGAGGGCCGCCTGGAACATGCCCTCTATGTTCTTCTCGATGTTTTTCTTCGCCTCGTCGTACAGTCCGTTGCTAACCGATTCGGACTCGCTCTTCTCCACGCACTGCCTCATGAAGGCATCGATGTCCTCGATGTGAATGGGGTTGAGGATGTTGTTATTCTCCTCAAGTACCCCCGACGCGTCCTTGTCGGGTGTGTTCGAGATGATGTGGGGAGCAGGCAGGGACGCGACGATCGTGCCGTCATCCTTCTTGCTAAAATTCGCATCTGCCAAGTTTACACCAGCCTTGATGGTGCCCACGTAGCGATACCAGAAGCTGTTCTCGGTGAAGGGCACGTGTATGCGTCCGAGGAACGTGTCCATCGTGTTGTCGTTGCTCGCCTTCTCCGTGATGTTGTAGCGCTGAGAGGCGCCAACCATCTCGTTTTGCGCTTGGATCCGTTCGAAGATGGTGGATGCCTCCACTATCTTCGGGCCATCTGACGTATTCCTTGAGCTAAAGTTCTGGATGATGAAAACACCTGCGCCGCCAATCACCAGACAAATGAGACCGATAAACACCTTGCTCTTCAGCAACTTGAGACCACCCATGGAGACCTCCCGATTCAGTGTGCCGTAGCTATGCCGTAATCCTGATACCCCGACTCGCCCGCGGTATGCACAGGGATTGAGGGTTCGTTAAGCGTTACGAGCTTGCGGCTTACCATGTCACGATCGATAGCGGTATGCGGGTTGTCCTGCTGCGGGGCTCGTGACATTGCGGCGTACGCCAGCACGGCTGAGTCAGAATGCATCGTGACTGAATCTATCCTGTTATTTAGGGTGCTCGACTGCGCGATGTGAGCGAATCACTCACTTCGTCAACGCGATGTGAGTGATTTTTTCGCTCTCAAACGGTGTATGCCTTAGGTAACAAATTACATATCTGCTGCTCAGAGATTTGCTGAACATACTCTCGAAGTGAGTGATTCACTCACTTCGTCAACGTGATGTGAGTGATTCACTCACTTCGCGATGGGCGCACCGCGCCCGCCGCCTGCGCCGCGCCCGCATCGCCCTCGTGCTCGCAGCACACTTGCAGCGTCTTAGATGAAGTCGTAGGGCATCTGTCGGCGGAGAAGCCAGCTGATGGACATGATGGGGATGACGACGGGTGCGAGGGCGAGTGCCGATGTCAGGCTATGGGGGGGCTGTCGTAGTAAGCCCCCCATAGGTTCCGAACCGGAGGACTCCCCTTATTCGAGACCCGGGCAAGGAAAGGGTCGATGGGGAAGTTCGTCCCCATCGACCCTTGCTCAAGTCTGGTCTTCGACTTTGCCCGCCGCATCAACTCCGCAATCCGCGAACGAGGGCTACGCAGATCCGCTTCGCGGAACTACTTCGCCCCCGTAGTCGCTGATTGCTCCGTTGATCCGGCTACCTTACCTTGTCCGTAGGTGTACCTGTTCCGCTGCGAGCTTATAACGCCGTTGAACAGAATGGTGTGATTGCAGGCGTAGTCGAGCATGTCAGGGTCTCCCATGTCCATCAGCCCAAAAAACGAAATCACAGTATTCCGTCACGCCGTTCTCCCTGATGATGCGCATCAGCTCCAAACGAATCTTGGCCTTCTCCGACTTCGAAAGGTCGAGTGGGAAGCCGTTTATCAGGGTAATTGCGTTGATGCCTTCGGGGAACTGCTCCTTTTCAGGGTCATCGAGGTGGATGAGATAGCGCTGATACCCGCTGCTCGACGCCGTAATCTCCACGTAGTCGTTAGCTGGTACCTCCGCAGGAATCTTCGATTTCGCTGCTTGCAAGGTAATCGGCCCGTTTCCCGAATAGAAAACCACGTGGTAGTGCGGTTTTTTGCACTCGTCATCTGGTTGGTGAATCGGAGAAATCGCGAACGCGCAATGCGAGCGTCGCAGGATGCCCACCCAATCATCTGGGGCACTTTCGTCATAGACGAGAAAATCGAAAAAACCTGCTCTTGTCTGCTGCCATGAAAAAACCTCCCTGTTCGGGAGGTCACCTTCTCTTCTCCGTTCTCATCGCGGTAGAATGCGGGTACACTACGTGGTGGTGCGGATTTCGAGTCGCGACCTCGATTTCTGCGCGGGACGGATTGCAGTCCTTCCCGCTACGGCCACCAGTATAGCGCCCAGGGCAAGGGAACCAGTCCCTCATGCCCTGGGCGCTTTTCTTTGTTTCCACCGGTGACCCTATGAGCCGCCCAGTCCCCGCCGCCGGGGCGAGATGGAAGCGAAGGACAAAACTCCACCAGAGTGGAGTTTGTGGCCACGCTTCCTACATCTTGCAACCGGACGGGGCGGCATGCGGCCACGGCGTCCCGTCCGGTCCCTCGGTTTGCCCCCGCCTACTCGCAAAGAAGGCGGGGCGCACCCTTCGAATCACGTCGAGGTAGTCCCCCTCGACGCCCCCCCTCGCGGTACGTGATTGACCCGACGCTCTGCATGACCCAGCGCTCCCGCGTCAGGCGCGCCAGCGCCACCGGCTGCGCCCAGAACCCGTCCGCGCCCTCCCGCGCCCGCCACGTGCCGCGCGCCACGCGGACGTTGCCGTACGGCTCCACGAAGGCACCCACGCGGTCGTACAGCCCGTCCGCCGTGGCCCCGTGGGCGGCGGCCCTCCGCTCGTCGAACTCTATCGTGAAGCTCGGCGCGGCGGGGGCGCCATCAACCGAAGAGGGAGCCATTGTGCTTGACGATGACGCGGCAGGTCACGGTGATTAGCACGAGCATCAAGGCAACCAGGGCGACAGCGACGGCGTCCGCCGCCGGGTCTGGCAGCAGGAGCGAGAAGCCAAGGGCCGTGACGCAGAGGCCCGTCGCGGCGATCCAGCGCCCGCTCTCGCGGGCAAGCGCGAGCCTGTCGGCGTCGGGGACGTTGGCGTAGTGGTAGCCGTGAAGGAACCGCACGTCGCCCGTACGCATCTGCCAGATGCCCAGCGCGAGCACAAGCCCGCCGACGGCAACACACACGACGCAGCCGAGAATCACGTTTCCGCTTATTCGATACCTCCTCCGTTGCTGGCCAGGCACCCGCGCCAGCCTCGTCCGCCCATCTCAGCTGATCCCCAGCAGCTTGTCCGCCAGGGCCGCGCGGGCGTACGCGCTCGTGCTCATGCCCTCGCTCCTCGCCTTGCGTTCGACGGCCCTCTTCATGCCGACCGGCACCTTGACGGAGATGACCGCCGTCCCCTCGGTCGAGAGCGGGGGGCGCCCATGCACAACACCGCCCACGGTGCGCTCACCCTCGGGGAACTCGCCCCTCTCGTAGGCGTCGCACCAGCGGCCCACCATCTCCTCGGTTATCTCCTGGCCGTTGGCCGCGACCCACTTCCGCTCGCTCATCGCGACCTCCTCTCGGTATCCTCTATCTCCCTCGCGAACTTACTCTGCACGGGCGCCATGGCGTGTATCACAAGCCAACCAGAGACCGTCTCGACCGCTATCAGCTCTACGTCCCTGCCGTCCGCCAGCCAGCCGACCATGAGCCATCTGGGGGGCTCCTGTGGGCTCTCGCGCATGATGCTCTTCGTCACGGAGCCCCACGCCTGAAGCACCTCGGCGCGGCTCAGGTGCTTCAGGGCGTTCGGGTGAATCTCCGGCTCCATCGCGCCCCTTTCGTCATACCAACAGTATACCCATTTAGCACCACGATTCTAGCACACGAAAGAACACCGAAGGGACCCCCGGGGGACGGAGCGGCGTCACACCGTCCCCCGGGGTCTGCAAGATGTAGGAAGTGTATGTACAAATTCCACTCTGGTGGAGTTTTGTCCTTCGCTTCCATCTTGCCCCGGCGGCGGGGTCTAGCAGGTCAGACGCGGCGGCGCGTCATAAGGGCTCATCCGCGCTACGCATCGAGCAGACGCCTCCACCGGCCCTTCTGCCCCTCCGACTCGAGCGCCCTGCGTTCCTGGGCGTGCAGCACCTGCGCGGCCTTGGCCGTTCCCTGCGCGGCGTCCAGGGCGTCCTGAAGACGGGAAATCTGCCCGTCCTTCACCGCGAGCTGCTCGACGAGGGCCGAAACCGCATCTGACGACCCCTGCGACCCGCCGCCAGAGCGTATTGCATCCGCCTCATTTTGTATTGCACTTCGTATTGCACTGCTCTGGCTGCAATCCCTCTCCCTGCAGATGTATCCGAGCAGCTCAACGTTATCGTCAGACAGCCTGAACGTCTTCGACTTCATGTACTTCCCCCGTATTGCATTCCCGCAATACGCAGATGCTACCAAAGCGCCCGCACAAGAAGATCAGTGACGGCATTTTTTGGCACATGGCACATGTCAGGGTGATCAGGCGCGCCGCGTAGAACGCGAGGCGGCGCCCAGGCGTGCGGTCCGCCGTCTGGCAGCTCATGCGCACCACGGCGCCTGCGGGGGTCGATCCGTCGTGCAGCCACGGCACGATACCCTCGACGGCAAGAAAGGTGAGGCTGGCGGCCGCGATCGCGGTGAGGTCGGCGGCGACCGGCCTTGCCCCCACCACAGACAGGGCTGCCCGAGCGGCTATATACGTACCCACAGTCGCGACGCCCACGAGCGCCATGTCCAGGCAGAAGGCCACGGTGCGGCGAAGCAGGCTGGGCATGTGCGTGACGTTGGCAAACTCGACCCTGCGGGAGGGCAGCGCACGCTCCAGGGCCTGCGCGCAGCTCCAGCCGGTGGCCGTACCCGAGACGTTCCAGAGCAGATCGTCCACATCGAAGGTGCGGTATGCGTGTGGATACAGGAAGAAGAGTCCCGTGAGCTGCGCCGTCTCTATAAGCAGCGAGACGAGGAGCCCAAGTGCCATGGACCTTTTCAGGCTCCAGCCAAACCCGCGGCCAAAGACGAGGCCAAGGGGCACGAAGAAGCCTATGTTCGCCACTATCTGCGGGATGGCCGAGACCCCGTCCTTCTGCAGGTCACCCACAAACCCCAGGGGGTTCAGCTGCGGTGCGATGCCGTAGCTGATGCCCAGCCCGGAATTTCCCGTAGGAAGGGGGAGGAGCGTGAAGCACACGAGCGACAGCGCGTAGAGGACCGAGAGATAGGCTCCTGCCGTCGCCCGAAGGTGCAGGCGACCGTCGCGGTGATACAGGAAGGCCAGGATGGGCGCGGTCAGGACGAGAGAGGCGAGGGGCCAGAGGCTCAGCGCGGTCGCGAAGCTGCTCGAGTAGCTCATGAGGAAACGCATGGTTGCACGTCCTTACGATGTCGAGGTGGGCAAGCAGTGCGCCACAGGTCCCAAGGTCGCTGGTGCCCTGGCGCGCGTTCGTTGCATACCATGTTCCGTCTTATGGAGTGAGACTGCCATTGATGTGGCTTACCCTTGCCTTACGCTTTTGCAAGCATGGGAAGGCCGAAGGACGTTGACAGCTTGAATTTCAAGTTAGATACTACAGACCAAGGTGTGGCTAGCCATTTGCCAAGTAGTAAACGAAGGGGTCCATGACCTATGACCAAGCTCGTTGCGTGCGCCAAGACAGTTGTGATCCTTCTGCTCTCTCTCTCGGTATCCGCGCTGCTTATCTTCCGCTGTTCCGACGCATACCTTGATGCGGCCTCCAGCTACCCTGAAGAGGGCGTGAGCTTAGACCTCTACGATGTCAGGCGTGATGTGCAGGACCAGACCTGGCAGACGCTTTCGGACTACATCGGCGCGAGGCATGCGGCCATCGTGAGGGTCGACAGGGGCGTCGGGAATCGTGGGGCGGATGTGGATACGCTGTCGTTCGGCTATGTCAAGATAGGTGTCTATGGTGACGTGGCCTCGCAGGCCGAGGGCCTTACGCTCTCCTTTATGGGGGAGCGCATCTTGGATGCCGAACGGCTCGGGAGGCTGCTTGGGAGCCCCTCACCCACCGCCACCTTGGGGCTCGATGTCTCGCAGGTGGACGAGGTGGAGGGGCTGCCCACCATCATGGGCGATAAGGTCGTCGTCACGAGGCTCGATAACCTCATAGAGCAGACGGGCACCGTAAACGGTACCTACCGCGTGCTGGGGCTGAGCCCCGGGGAGTTTCGCGAGCTGAGCGCGGCTGTGGCGGAGGCGTCCGGCGTTTCGGTGGAGTCGATGTCAAGCCCGCAGCATGGGGGGAGGGTGGATAGTGGGCTGGCCCCCATACTCGCCCTCGGCCTTGCCGTGGCGAGTATGGCGCTGCTGTTTGCCCTCTTTGTGGTCTCGGACCTCATGGGCCTGCGCGCCATGGGCACCCACCTCCTCTGCGGATGGTCTCGCTTGGAGTTCTGGGTGCAGGAGAGCCTTGGCTGGCTGCTGCTTGCCTGCGTCGCGGCCCCCCTGGGGGTGGTCGGTGGGCTTGTCGCCAGCGAGGGCACGCTCGGCTCGCCCGCGTACCTCTCCTTCATGGCGAGTGCGGGGCTGCTCGTGCTGCTCGCCGTGCTCTTGCTCTCCGCTGTGGCGGGACTCATCACGCTGTGTGCGACTCCGGTCGCGGCGATACGAAACCAGGTCTCCCGGCGGGTGGCCATCGTCGTGCTGCTGCTGTTCTACCTTGCGTGCACCTGTGTGGCTGACTGGAGCGGCAACTACCTGGACGGCGTGATGGGCGGCATCGAGAAGAACGCCCAGATTGCCACCCAGTGGGCACGGGTGTCAGACCTGTATATCCTTAAGACAAGGAAGGTGGGAGACGACGCCAGCAGTGTCACGGGACAGTCGAGCTACTTGAGTCAGTGTTTCTATAACTGGTACGCCTCCCAGGCGGATGAGGATGGCGTCTATGCGGTGAGCACGACGCTCTGGACCCAGGAGATGCTGGACAACCTCCGGGGGGCGGGTTCATACGAGAACGTGCCCTCCGCGCCATTCCGCATGTATACGGCGTCGCCCAACTACCTGAGAAGCCAGGGGTTTTTCCTAGATGACGAGCTGGTGCGCGAGGCGCATGACGGGGTGCGCGTCTACCTTGTGCCGAGCACGCTCGACGCCGGGCTCGCGGGGGAGATCGAGTCATACGAGACCAGGCTCTCGGTGGAGATTAGGGGCAAGAGTGACATTCACACGAAGTTTGATGACGTCGGGCAGTGCAAGTTTGTACGCTACGATCCTTCCGTCAGCCTCTTCAACTGGGACACCGACCCCACCGCGCCCCAGAGCTCCAATGACTCCGTCATCCTCATCTGCACGCCCGAGAACATGACGTTTGTGGAGAGCATGAGCCTGGGTGCCGGCGACCTAGACAACAGCTGGGTCAAACTGAGGCAGGACAGGCTGTCCACCGCGCTTTCCGAGGAGACGCTTGAGCGCTTTGACCTCAAGGACAACGAGCCTGAGTTCGTGAGCACGGCGGAGTTCGTCAAGGGCCTCACCAAGACGCTGTGGCTCACGTTCAGGCTGTTCGGGGGCGTCTGCCTCTTCACCTCCGTGCTGCTCGTGGCTCTCGTGCTGGGGCTCATAGCTGCCTACCAGTACATCTACGGGGAGGATGTTGCCGTCAAGCGCCTCATGGGCTACCCGGTGCTGCGCATCTACCCGCTGCCGTTTTTGCTGGTGTGCCTGGCGTCTGCCTGCGGCTTTGCCGTCATGCTCGTCCAGCGCTCGACGCTCGGCGTGGTCTATGTGTCGTTCATGCTCGTGACGCAGCTGCTCGCCCTTGCCATCTACGTGCGCGCGAACAGCCTGAAGCAGCTCAACCTCATGCTAAAGGAGTAGAGTATGGCTACCACCGCTACCACCCTCGCCGCCGCTGCTGGCACCGCCGCTACCGCCCGAGGCGGAACTGCTGCCGCCACCAGCGCCACCAAGGCGGCCCCGCTTGTCGCAAGGAAGCTGGGGAAGAGCTTCGGCTCTCGCATTGTGCTCAGCGACCTCGACCTCACGCTCGCCCAGGCGGCGGTCATGGCCGTCATGGGTCCCTCGGGCTCGGGCAAGTCTACGCTGCTGAACATCCTCGGCCTGCTCGAGGAGCCCACGTCCGGCACGCTGACCATCAACGGGGAGCCCGCGCCGCGCATCAACTCGGGTCGCGCCACGCACATGCGAAGGGACTACATCAACTACCTGTTCCAGACAAACGCGCTCGTCACCAACCGCAGCGTCGCCGACAACCTCCTGATTGGCATGCACTACGCCAAGGCGAGCCGCGCCGAGCAGGCAGAGCAGATCCGCCGTGCCCTTGAGGCGGTGGGCCTCAAGGGCAGCGAGAGGACCAAGGTCAACGTCCTCTCCGGGGGCGAGCAGCAGCGTGTCGCCATTGCCCGCTGCATGCTCAAACCGGGAAACGTCGTCCTTGCCGACGAGCCGACCGGCTCCCTCGACAGGAGGCTCGCCCATGAGGTGTTTGGTCTCATCCTCTCGATGCGTGAGCGCCTGGGGAAGTCCATCGTGGTCGTGACCCATGACCTGGAGATAGCACGGCGCTGCGACGAGGTGTTGGACATCGCGCACCCGCGCTGAGGGCGTCTTGGCCTCGCCCCTCTGCCTGGTCATACGTCGTCCCGCCACCTGACGTTGCCGTACGTCGGGGTAGCGTTGCGCGCGGACTTGGCGCTAAGTGCCCCGCAATCTGCGGGGCACTATCCTCTGGACGCTTGCCCAGTTGAGTCCATGCCGTTAGTGCCCCGCAGCCTGCGGGGCACTAACGGCATGGTAGACTGCCAACAGGGCTGATTGCGAGATCGGTGTCGCATGGGAGGTGCGGAGGAGCGGATGGTCGGCATAGGGGGTGGCGGACGGGGCGTCGCGAACACGCGAGATGCCATCGTCGCCGCCGCGCGGCGAGAGTTTCTCTCCAAGGGATTCCATGAGGCGTCGCTGAGGTCCATCGCCTCAGAGGCGGGTGTCACGACCGGGGCCATCTACGGGTACTTCTCCAGTAAGGAGGCCCTTCTTGGCGCGGCGGTCGGCAACGTGGGCGAGGGACTTTGCAAGCTGTGCGAGCGGGCCTTCGTCGCGTTCGAGTCACGCTCCATGGAGGAGCGCAGCTTTTCCAACATGGGTGCCTACGAGGAACATGTCCAGCTGCGTATCATCGATTACATTTATGACCATCACGACGAGTTCTCCCTCATAGCCCAACATCCCGTCGCGACCAGGTGGGAGCGCGACCTCGATTGCCTTGTCGAGCTTGAGGTAAGGAGTACGTGGGCATATGGATCTGAGCTGCGCGCGGCGGGCTGGGGCGTACGAGACCCAAACCCCCTCGTGCTGGAGGTCATTGCGCGTCAGTTTTTTCAAGCGCTCCTCCAACCCATCGTGCGGGGTGTGGGGCGAGAGGAGGCGCGCGCCTTCATTATGGAGTACGGTCGCTTCTACTATGAGGGGGCCCGTGCGCTGATGGAGCCGCAGGAGCCGCAGGGATTGGCAGCTGGTGCCGTGCAGGCGTCACAAGACTCGTGAGGGTCTCTTTTGCCTCGTCCATCGGTACAATCCCGAGGCATAATCATGAAGGAGATATTACGGTCATGAAAAGCCATCCGCTGCTCAAAGTTGAGGAACAGATCGAACATATGCGCAACAATGGCGTGCAATTCGAGATCATGCATGCCGATGAGGCAGCTGACTACTTGCGCCGGAATAACAACTATTACCGGCTGCGGTCCTACCGACATGGGTTCGAACGTGTCTCTGACGGGCCAAGCAAGGGCAGGTACGTCAATCTTGACTTCGCGATGCTTGTCGATCTCGCAACCATCGACATGCACTTACGTTATCAGATCATGCCACTCTCTCTTGAGATAGAGCACTTTTTCAAGATGCGGTTGCTCAATTCAATCGAGGACCACAATGAGGACGGCTATGGCATAGTCCGCGACTTCCTTTCATCTTGCGAGAGGACTGACGAGAGGGGTAGGCCGATAAACATAGTTTACGACGAGATTAATCGCGGTAAGGATGGACCCTACACGAACGGGATCATCAGACACTACGGGGGCACCGGATACCCCATCTGGGCATTTCTCGAGCTCATACCCTTTGGTAGGTTCAATCAGCTCTGGAGGTTCTGTGCTGGTCGATATGATGACAAGGACATGAGGGATGACTACTATCTGCTCCAATCAGCCAAGGGCATCAGGAATGCTTGTGGGCACAACAACTGCATTCTCAACGACATGGCTGCCGGGATCCCAAGATACCAAGCTCAAAATGCGGTGAGAAGGGCAGTTAGGGCGGCTGGGGTCTCGCGGCAAACAGCAAAGTCGAAGCTCAGTAACGACCGTCTTATTCAGCTGACGACGGCGCTTTACCTCCATCATTGTGTTGCCTCATCGGAGATTCACTGTCTGAGGGCATGCGAAATGAATCAGCTGGCAGAGCGAATCATGTGCCACTCTGAGTATTATAAGAAGTGTGACCAGATAAGGACGGGGTTGACCTACGTCATCCAGCTCATTAAAGCGTGGTATCCGAAGGAGGCCCAAGCGGTTCTTTGAGGATTACGTATGATTTGTCTTAGGAGTTGTTGACCGATGACGTTCGATCGGGCGAAAATGATCTCGCTACGAAAAACGGTCTCCGTTTTGCAGGGACGCCTTCGAGAGGGGGTGCCCCTGATTTTTTTGGCCTTTGCGCCACTTGCCTGACAGGTGCCGTGCAGGCGTCGCAAGACTCGTGAGGGTTTCTTCTGACCCTGTGGTAGGCGCGCCCGCATCCGTCCAGCTATCTCCATCAAGCTTGCTCCTTGCGGCGCCTCGTCGCTCATGCGCAACCCTCCACATGCCTCCCCGCGCCACCCGCCCAAGACCGAAAATATCGCGAGCGCCAAAAAACATCCCCACGCACCCTTGCCTTCTTGTGTAACACTGTTATATTGCTAAGTGATATTACCCGTAACTAACTTATGGGAGGCTTCATGGAAGCGTCTGTCAACACGAATGCGCCGAATGGGTCGCAAAAGGCCAAGCGGAGGAACCCCGCAGGACGCCTCTTCGAGTGGGCTGGTCCGAGTAGGGGGCTCTACGTCGTCTCGGTCATATGTGCCGTCATCGGTGTCGCGGGAAACGTCCTGCCCTATTACGCGGCCGGGCAGATGGTCGTGGGCGTGCTCTCTAACAACCGCGACTTCTCGTTCTATGTGGGCTGGTGTTCCTTTGCCGCGGCGTGCTATGCCGTCTACATCGTCTTTCACTACGTGTCCACGTCCATCTCGCACATGGCAACGTTCAGGACCATCTCCGAGATACGTCGCCTCCTGGCGCGCAAGCTCACCCGCGTGCCCATGGGCTACGTGCTCGACACGCCGTCGGGCACGCTCAAGAACATCATGGTCGAGAAGGCCGACAGCATCGAGACGACCCTGGCTCATGTCGTTCCAGAGATGACGAGCGATCTGCTCGTACCCGTGGTCGTCGTCGTGTACATGCTGACGCTCAACTGGGCACTCACACTCGTCTCCCTCGTTACCATTCCGGTTGCGGTGCTCGCCTACAGCCAGATGATGAGGGACTTTGAGCAGTGGTACGGCCGCACGATCACGGCCTCCAACGACATGGCGCAGACCTCGGTCGAATACGTGAACGGCATCGAGGTCATCAAGGCCTTCGGTCGCTCGGCGAGCTCCTACGAGAGATTCGCCCGCGCGGTTGACAACTACGCCCACTCCTTCATCGACTGGATGGCTCATTGCCAGGTCTGGCAGGACCTTGCGCTCTCCGTCGCGCCGGCAACCCTCGTCGCGGTGCTTCCCGTGGGCTGCCTCATGCTTGCCCAGGGTTGGATAGACCCTGCGACCTTCGTGCTCGTGGCCATACTCTCGGTAGGCGTGTTCCCGCCGTTGTACGCCGCCATCAGTTTCCTTGATGCGCTCGCTCAGGTGGGCACCACCGTTGACCAGATCTCCGAGGTGCTCGACCAGAGGGAGCAGACGCGCGCCGAGGGTGCCACGATCCCAACTGCACCAGGAGGAGACGTCCCGGGCATCGAGCTTGCGGGCGTGCACTTCTCCTACGGGCATGGCGAGGTCATCCACGGCATCGACCTCTCTGTGAGGCCGGGGACAGTGACCGCGCTCGTGGGACCCTCTGGCTCAGGCAAGTCAACTTTGGCCAGGCTCATGGCGGGCTTCTGGGATCCCGATAAGGGAGAGGTCCGCTTAGGTGGCGTGCCGCTCAAACGCATGTCTGCCGGGCAGCTGAGCGAGCGCATCGCCTACGTGTCCCAAGACAACTACCTCTTTGACGAGACGGTCATGGAGAACATCCGCATGGGACGCCCCCAGGCGAGTGACGAGGAGGTCATCGAGGCCGCGCGTCAGAGCGGCTGCCACGAGTTCATCGAGGGGCTTGATCATGGGTACCAGACGGTGGTCGGGGGAGGTGGAGGCCACCTTTCTGGCGGCGAGCGCCAGCGCATCGCCATCGCGCGCGCCATGCTGCACGACGCACCCATCGTGATCTTGGACGAGGCCACGGCCTATACGGACCCCGAGAGCGAGGCGCAGGTAGAAGCTGCCGTCTCGAAGCTGGTGGCAGGCAGGACCCTCATCGTGATCGCACACCGCCTCTCCACCGTGACGGACGCAGACAGGATAGTCGTGGTCAGTGACGGCCGCATCGAGGCAGCGGGGACCCACGGCGAGCTCATGGAGGGCTGTGGGCTCTATCGCACGATGTACCTGGCCCACATAGGTGCTCGCGACGCGGCTGACACGGCCGACAGGTCTGGCACCCGCGACGAGTTCGGCGCCCGCGACGGGGCCGACGAGGCCCGCGCCCGTGACGCTTCCGACGCCTGTGTCCTCTCATCTGACCCCAACTCGACGAACGATGAGGAGTAGCCATGATCTCCACCATCATCAAGTACTTTCGCTTTGGCGGCACGAATGCACCCAAGCTCATGCGTGGCATGGGCTGGACCCTGCTCACCTCCTTCTTCGAGTCATGGCAGATGATGGCGCTGGCCGTCGTGCTCTCGTCGCTCGCCGCGAACACAAGCGCAGGCCCCGCCGGAAATGCGGACATGGGCCAGACGGCGCTTCCCGCCCTGGTCATCATGCTTGTCTCCATTGCGGGGACCTTCGTGGCGTCCCACTTCAGGAGTGCATGCTTCTGCGACGGCAACTTCTCCATGACCGCCGAGAAGCGCACACGCATCGGTGACAACATGCGCTACCTGCCTATGGGCTACTTCAACAAGAACAGCCTGGGCGAGATATCGAGCACCATGACCAATACCCTCGATGACGTGCAGAACGTCGGAGGCCTCGTGTACTCCAACGTCATCTCGGGCCTGGTCTTCTCCGCCATCGTTGCCATCATGCTCAGCGTGATGGACTGGCGTTGCGGTCTCGTCGTCGTGGCGGCCATTGTCTGCGTGCTCGCCATCAACGCCCTCATGCAGCGCGGCTCCCATGCCATCTCGAGCCATCGTGTTGCCGCACAGCGCGCCATCGTGGGGGCGATCCTCGAGTACGTGCAGGGCATCGCCGTCGTGCGCGCCTTCAACCTCGTGGACAGCGCTGAGGGCAGGCTCTCGCGGGCCATCGACGAATGTGAGCGCATGAACCTGTCGATGGAGCTGCACTTCATCGGCTACATGATCGTCGAGACGCTCGTGACTAAGTTCGCCTCGATTGCCCTCTGCCTGCTCGCTGTCTTCAGCTGGATCAGTCAGACCATGGAGACGGGCACCTGCCTGCTGATGATAGTCGCTGCGTTCATGGTCTACACGAAGCTCGAGCTTGCCGGGTCCTATGCGAGTCTCCTGCGTCAGATAGACATCTGCATGGACAAGGTCAACGACCTGATCGCGACCCCAAAGATGGGCGAGGGGGCGGGCATCGAGGGCACCGGAAGCTTCGACATCGAGCTGGATGATGTGTCCTTCTCGTACGGCGAAAGGGACGTCATCAGGCACGTGTCGCTCTCGATACCCCAAGGAAGCTCCTGTGCCATCGTCGGCCCGAGCGGTGGCGGCAAGACGACCCTCGCGCACCTCATGGCGAGGTTCTGGGACGTCAGCGAGGGCAGGGTGAGCGTGGGCGGACGCGACGTGCGCGACTGGAAGGTCGACGCCCTGCTCTCGAACTTCTCCATGGTGTTTCAGGGGGTCTACCTCTTTGACGACACCATCGAGAACAACATCAAGTTCGGTCGTCCCGACGCCACGCACGAGGAGGTGGTCGCGGCGGCACGCCGTGCCTGTTGCGCGGACTTCATCGATTCTCTGGAGAAGGGCTATGACACCGTCATCGGCGAGGGGGGAGACATGCTTTCTGGTGGCGAGCGGCAGCGGCTCTCCATCGCTCGGGCCATCCTCAAGGACGCTCCCATCGTGATCCTGGACGAGGCCACGGCCAACGTCGATCCCGAGAACGAGCAGGACCTGCAGGGGGCCATCGCCGAGCTGGAGCGAGGCAAGACGGTCATCATGATCGCGCACCGCCTCAAGACCGTACGCGACGCGGACCAGATAGTCGTGCTCGATGGCGGGAGCATCGTTCAGCAGGGGACTCACGAGCAGCTCATGGCACAAGATGGACTCTACCGCAGCTTCGTGGACATGCGCGAGCGCTCCATAGGCTGGAAGCTCGCCAAGGCGTAGGCAGGCGAGCAGGGCGAGCACTGGTGCCCTCGCCGGCGGCCACACCCCGGCGAGGGCGACCCGCCCACCGAGGCAGAACCACCCGCCAATCTGGCGGGTACCTTCCCCAAGACGTTTGCCCAGTTGGCAAATCTTTTTCGGTACCCGCCAGTCTGCGGGGCACTTTCCTCACTGCCCCACCGTCCACCGCAGCTTCCGCCTCCTGCCCACTTACCCAACGGATGGCGAAATCGGCTATAGTGAGAGGCCGCACGCCAGCGTAACAAGGCGTGGGGCTGCACGAGCGCGCACGGGTGGACGAGGCAGACGGGGGCGGCGAAGGCGTCGCAGGACAGGTGAGGCAAGACGTATGGCAAGGATAGCGGTCATCGAGGACGACGAGGCCATCCGCAGCTCCCTTTCTGAGCTGCTCAGCAAGAACGGACACGAGCCCCTTGTGCTTCACTCGTTTGACAATGTGGTCGAGGACGTGCTCGCAAGCTCTCCCGATCTGGTCTTGCTCGACCTTGGACTTCCGGGCCTTGACGGCACGGCTGTCTGCCGAGAGCTGCGCTCGCGGGCGAGCGTGCCCATAATTGTCGTTACGAGTCGCTCGACAGAGATGGACGAGGTCATGTGCATGACGCTTGGTGCCGACGACTTCGTGCCAAAGCCCTACAGCAGCTATGTTCTGCTCGCCCACGTGGAGGCGCTGCTCCGACGCGTCGGGGGCGCCACCAGCGCCATCCTCACGCACAAGGGCCTCAGCTTGGACGCGTCGCGCTCCGTCGCCTCTGCCAACGGGAAGACGGTCGAGCTCACCAAGAACGAGCTTCGCATACTGTCGCTTCTCATGCGCAATGCGGGTACCATCGTCCCGCGCGAGACCATCATGTGCGAGCTGTGGGACTCCGACGCGTTCGTGGACGACAACACACTTACCGTGAACGTGAACCGCCTGCGCCAGACGCTCGCCAAGATTGGCAAGGGCGATCTACTCGTGACGCGGCGCGGGCAGGGGTACTCGGTATAGGCCGTGGGCATGAGCTTTTTTCGCTACCTCAGGGACCGTGCCGTCGCCATCTACATCACCGCGCTCTCGCTGCTTATTGTGGTCCTGGTGCTACGCGGTGTGGGCACGGAGGACTCCATCGTCGCGCTCGTCTCGGGCATCCTGCTTGCGGCCGCCGTCCTGAGGCTGCTCGTGGGCTACGTGCCCCGGAGCGAGTTTTGGAATCTTCTGGTGGCCTCTGCCTTGGTCCCGCACGAGGCGAGTCCCCTTGCCGTGGCTGACCTCGTCGATGAGCCGCGCTTCCTCGAGGGCCAGCTCGCGTGGGAGGTAATGGATGCCCTCGCGCAGGACTATCGTGCACGGGTCGACGCCATACGCGCGGAGGGCGCTGACTACCGCGACTTCGTCGAGGCGTGGGTGCACGAGGTAAAGACCCCCATCGCTGCCGCACGTCTGGTGTGCGACAATAACCCGGGTCAGGCCTCCTCCACAGTCTCGCGAGAGCTGGGGCGCATAGACGGCTACGTGGAGCAGGCCCTCTACTATGCCCGCTCCGGCAGCCTCGATCGCGACTACGTGATCCGGAGGGTGGAGGTCTCGGCCCTCGTGCATGGTGCGGTAAGGGCGCACGCGCGCTCCCTCATCGACCAGCAGGTGAGCGTCAGGACAGACGGTCTGGACATGATGGTCTTCGCCGACGCGAAGTGGGTCGCTTTCGTGCTGGGTCAACTCATAGAGAACGCGGCAAAGTACCGTGCGCCCAGGGAGTGGGGTCGCGATGAGGCGCTTCTGTGCTTTGCCGCAGTGCGCTATGACGAGGGCCTCGCAAACGAGCGCGTCGTGCTCAAGGTGACGGACAACGGCCGGGGTATCCCGGCCTCTGACCTGCCTCGCGTCTTCGACAAAGGCTTCGTGGGGGAGAACGGCAGGCTGACGAGCCTGGGCAAGTCTACGGGCATCGGGCTGTTTTTGGTCAAGCGGCTCTGCGACAAGATGGGCCTCTCCGTGGGCATGGAGTCCGTTGAGGGGAGCTGGACGCGCGTGAGCATCACGTTTCCCACTAACCGCATGCACTATGTGGACCGCCTAGACTAGCTTCGATCCGTCGCCACCCGCCCCGACCCGTCGCCACTCCGCCCCGCCGTCACTTGGCCTGCCATGCCACCCGCCTCGACCCGTCGCCACCCGTCCAGCCCGAGCTTCGCCTTCCGTCTACGCCGCCCCGCGACCTTACCCCGCCTCCTGCCCATGGCGCCATGCAAGCTTACGAAAGTGTCACCCTTTCGTAAGCGGCTTCGATGGCATGCCAACCCGTCTCGCGCCAAGATGATGGTATAGCTTGGCACACAAGACAAGGAGGACATCATGAGGCGAATGAACCCCAAGGCACAGAGGCTCTGGGAGGCCAACGAGCGCCTGCTTGCGGGCAACCTGTCACCCTTCGAGTGGATCGCCTGGTCCATCTGCTACGTTGGCATATGCGTCGGCATCGTGGTGCTCCTCTGGGTATCACCTCGCTAGTCTTCGCAACAAAGGAAAGGGACTCAATATGAGCAAGGCACTAGAGGTTACGAACGTCGAGAAGGTCTATGGCGGGATGTTTGGCAACGCCACCCGTGCGCTCGATGGCGTGTCCTTCTCCATCGGTCGCGGTGAGTACGTCGCCATCATGGGACCCTCGGGTTCTGGCAAGACGACGCTGCTCAACTGCATTGCCACCATCGATCGTCCCACGGCGGGCAGCGTCCTCATCGACGGCACGAACGTGACGCACATGCGCGCCAAGCAGCTGTCCACGTTCAGGCGCGAGCAGCTGGGCTTCATCTTCCAGGACTCCAACCTCCTCGACACGCTGACCTGTCGCGAGAACGTGGCGCTGCCCCTCACCATCGCCCGCGTCGCGCCGGCCCAGATAGACGAGCGCGTAGAGCGCATCTCTGCGACCCTGGGGGTCCGTGAGGTGCTCGACAAGTTTCCCTACCAGGCCTCAGGTGGCCAGCGCCAACGCGTGGCAGCCTGTAGGGCCATGATCAACGACCCCACGCTCGTGCTCGCCGACGAGCCGACGGGCGCTCTTGACTCCAAGAACTCCAAGCTCCTCCTTGAGCGCTTCGATGCTCTGAACACGCAGTTCAGGGCCACGATCCTCATGGTCACGCACGACACGTTTGCGGCAAGCTACTGCAGGCGTGTGCTCTTCATCCGCGACGGGAAGATTTTCACGGAGCTCCACCGTGGCGACTTGCCTCGGCGCACCTTCTTCGATCGCATCATGGAGGTCGTCGCGACGATGGGGGGTGGGCAGTCCGATGTTCTTTAGGCTGGCCTTGGGCAACGTACGCAAGTCGTTGCGAGACTACACGGTCTACTTCGTCACGCTCGTGCTGGGCGTGACGGTGTTCTACGCGTTCAACACCATCTCCGGACAGGCGGACTTCCTCTCTGAGGACACGCGCCAGATGGTGAAGACCGTCGCGATGCTCATGGGCTTCGTCACGGTGTTTCTGTCCTTCGTTCTGGGCTTCCTCATGGTCTATGCCAACAACTACCTGGTCAAGCGTCGCAAGAGGGAGTTTGGCCTCTACCAGCTGCTGGGTATGAGGCAGGGTCAGGTCTCGCTGATCCTCGTGCTCGAGACGCTTCTTGCGTCTGTCGCCTCGCTTCTGGTGGGGCTCGCCATGGGCGTGCTCTTCTCTCAGATCCTGGTGTTTGTGACGGCAGCCCTCTTCAACGAGACGGTCACCAACTTCAGCTTTCGCTTCTCGCCCGAGGCGGCCCTCTTCACCCTCATCTGCTTCTCGCTCGTGTTCGTCGTGATGCTCGTCTTTAACCTGCGCACGTTGCACAAGGTCAGGCTTGTCGAGCTCATGGGGGCGTCGCGCGTCAACGAGCGTACGCGTGTGCGCAGCCTCCCCGTCAGTGTGGTGGGCGTCATGCTGGGGCTTGCGCTCATCATCTGGTCCTACACCCGCTTGCTCAAAGACGGCCTGCCCATCAGCTCGGCTGAGCAGTTCGGCGGGTTCTGCCTCACCACGGGCATCGTCACCGTGGGGACGCTTGTGCTCTTCTATGCGCTCTCGGGTGTCCTGCTGCATGTCGCGCACGCGTTCAAGGGCAGCTACTACCGAGGCCTCAACATGTTCACGGTGCGCCAGCTCTCCTCGAGGATAAACACGGTCTCCCTCTCGATGGGCGTCATCTCGCTCATCCTCTTCTTGGCCATCACGAGCGTCTCAAGCGGTCTGGGCATCTGCGCGGGAATCAGCGAGAGCATACAGCGCCAGACGCCTTATGACGCCTCGCTCTCTCTGCGCTACGGACATGCGGACGACGAGGGGGGCGGGGGCGTGACGTACCAGTATGACGCCGATGCGTTGCTTGCGGCCCACGGCATCGACCTCTCTGTCATCTCCAATCAGGTGGTGAAGGTGTCAAGCCACTATGCGAACGACGTCGATGATAGCGACCCCCTCACCATTGACACCCTGTCCAGGAGAGCGGGGGTGAGCCTCCCGGATAGTCCCCTCACCAACACCTACCGTGACATTCCCCTGTCACTGATCTCGGCATCGGACTACAACAGCTTGCGCAGGATGGGTGGGCTCGATGCCGTGGACATGGGCAGTGACGGCTACATGGTTGCCAGCAACGCCGGCGGTGCGCTCGTGAGGGCATACAACGACCTGCTGGCTGCACGTCCCATCGTCAGCCTGAGAGGGCGCGCGCTCAAGCCTGTCTCAAACGTGGTGGACGAGAGTTCGGCGTCCACGCTCTCAAACTCGTATAGCTCCTCAGGCGTCTTTGTTGTGCCCGATGACCTACTCGCGGATATCAAGCCTACCATCATCTACGTGAATCTCAACTACTCCGTGCCCAAGGCCGAGGGCGATAGGTTCATGTCGCAAGCCCTGGAAACCCTCAGTAGCGCAAAGGATGATGTGGGGATAGTCCTGGGCACTACGCGTACTGAGGCCGAGACCACCTCCCGGGGTTCGAGCGCCATCATCTCCTATCTTGCCATCTACATTGGATTCGTACTCGTGATCGCCTGCGCGGCCATCCTCGCCATCCAGCAGCTCTCCAGCGCCTCGGACGCGGCGCCCAGCTACCTGCTCCTGTCCGAGCTCGGCTGCCCTGCAAAGATGGCCATGGGATCGCTTCTCGCGCAGAATCTCACCTTCTTTCTGCTACCGCTTGTGGTGGCTCTGGCGCACAGCGCGGTTGCGCTCTCCCAGGTGATGGCGATCGTGAACCTCATCGGCCAAGGCAGCTGGGTCATCCCCATCCTCGTCACGGCCGTCGCCTTCGTTGCCGTCTATGGCACGTATCTTATGGTGACCTACTTCATGGCGCGTGGCATCGTGTCCTACCGCACGTCCAAGGCACGAGGATAGGGGGAGATCATGTCGTTGGAGAGAAAGCTCGCGGTGGGGAGCATTCGCAGGAGCGTAGGAGACTACTCGGTCTACTTTGCCACCTTCGCCTTCTGTGCCTGCCTGCTCTACACCTTCGCCTCCTGCCGAGACTACCTGCTCGCACTGGACACGGGCCAGTTCTCGCTTGAGATCTTCGCCCGGGTGATGGAGTACATCATCCCTGTGGGGGTCTTTTCGATCGTGGTGTTCTGCTTTTTGGCCCGCTACGCCAACCGCTTCCTGGTGCGCCGGCGCAAGGCGGAGCTTGCCACGCTCCAGCTTGCGGGCATGGGCAAGGCGGCCGTGGCACGCGTGCTGCTCATGGAGTGCGGAGCGGTTGCCCTCGCCGCCCTGGCGGGCGGCATCGCCGTTGGTATCGTGCTCTCTCCCGTCTTCTCGATGCTTGCCGCATGGGCCTTCAGGCTCACGTGGCGACCGGTCGTGGTGGTGTCGACGGTCGGCATGACCTTCACGGCCGCAGGCTTTGCCGCAGTCCTGGTCGCCTCGGCGATCGGGGCTCTCCGTGAGCTTGGGAGGACGTCGCTGCTCGATCTCATGCAAGCGCGCCATGTGCCTGAGGTGGCTCGTGCGCGACGGCATCACTCGATTGGACGCGACGTGGCCAAGGGTCTTGTCTGCCTTTCTATCGTGTACTTCCTCTGTTGGACCGTGGTCGGGTTCCTGGGGCTCATGATACCCGCGTCCATCCTCGCCTGCATGGGGACGTTCTGGCTGCTTCGCGCACTTGCTGCCCTCATCCCCGCAGTGGTCAGGAGCCGTCGCGGCGTGTACCTCAAGGGTCTCACCTGCTTCGTGACCCGTCAGGTCGAGGCCCACGTGGAAAGCAGTTGCGCTGCCCTCACCTGCGCGAGCGCGCTTCTCTCGGTGGGTGTGTGCGCCCTCTCGCTTGCCGTTGGCATACGCTCCGTCGTGGACGTCGAGCAGGCGGGTGGCGATCTTGAGATGCTGGCGGGAACGGGGACCCTCGTCTACATCGTACTGTTCTTTGGCGTGACGTTCATGGTCTCTGCTGCGGCGGTGCTTGCCCTGCAGCAGATGAGCGAGGCCTCCGAGAGCCGTGAGCGCTTCGTTGAGTTGACGCAGCTTGGTGCCGAGAGGGACGCCCTCTCGCGGGCGCTTCTGGCGCAGGTGGCCGTCTACTTCCTGTTCCCGGGGACGATGGCTGTCGTGCATGACGCATTTGGCTTCATGGTGGCCGCAGGGATGTTAGATATGCTGGGCATACCCGTCGAGAACGTCAACTTCACGCTCGTCCTCGCAGTGGTAATGGTGGTGTTTGTCGCCTACCTGCTTGTGACCTATCGTGGCTGCAAGCGCAGCGTGCTGAGAGGCGTGTGAGCGGGCGGTCACCACTGAGGTCGCAAGGGGCGGATGGACGCGCGTCGCAGCTGACGCAGACAAGAGCAAAGACTCAAATTGACCTCCCAAGGGTCGCCCTGTGCCTATGCTATCCTATCATGGTAGCCGATAGCGGGCTGGTGGCGTGCAGCCGCCTCTGGCCCGCCCTCAAGTGCGTTTACCTACGAGGGGAGACTCGGATGAAGGTCGTGTACGCGTCCAGGAACGGTCATGTGGAGGGCATCGTCAGGCGCGTGGGCGTCACGGATGCCCTGAAGATCGAGGACGGCAACGAGAGAGTCGATGGTGACTACCTCATATTCACCTACACGGATGGCAAGGGCATAGTCCCAACCGTCGTGGAGAGGTTCCTCGAGCAAAACCCCGGCGTCAAGGGCGTCGTGGGCAGCGGTAGCAGGGAGCGGCATGCGGACACCTTCAACTTCGCTGCGGACAAGATCGCCGAGAAGTACGGCACGGGAGCCAATCCGTGGGCCTCGTTCTCGAACGAACGCAAGGCCTGGGC
>ERZ772967.544-NODE-544-length-30001-cov-3.983203_pt1 | contig 30001 bp, 20 predicted proteins | sample MGYA00511677_ERZ772967 | MGnify/ENA primary metagenome ERZ772967 (study PRJEB29015, sample SAMEA2737931) | human oral metagenome | biome: human oral; feature: human-associated habitat; material: dental | place: China | collected 2146 ...
AGATTTTGAAACAATCTGATTTTCCCGCACCTCCTGTTGCGGAAGTGATGCCTGATACGTTTACGAATTTCGGGCAACAGCGTATCGATGATTATTTTTGGTTGAAAGACAAAAATAATCCTAAAGTGATAGACTATCTGAACGCCGAAAATGCGTACACCGATACGGTAATGGCATCGACGAAAGGCCTCCAGCAGACCATTTACGACGAGATTCTCGGCAGGATGAAGGAAGACGATGAGAGTTACCCGTCATTCAAAAACGGTTATTACTACTACAGTCGTACCGAAAAAGGCAAGCAATACCGTACGCATTGTCGCCGGAAAGGCTCCATGGATGCACCGGAAGAAATTATCTTCGACATCAACAAGATGGCGGAAGGCAAACCGGCTTTTATCTTCAGCGGTTACTCCGTCAGTCCGGATAACAGCAAGGCCGCGTATTTCTATAACGAAACCGGTTCGTATGCCGAATTTACGATGAAGATCAAAGACCTCGCTTCGGGCGAGACGGTCGGTTTCGAAGTCACCGGAGCAGCTTCGATGGCGTGGGCGAACGATAACAAAACGTTATTCTACAGTGTGATTGATAAAACATTACGCTCATCGAAAATCTATCGTCGGATGCTCGACGCCTCCGAAGGCGAGTTGATTTATGAAGAAACGGACGCACGTTTCAGAACATACGTTTCGGGTAGTAAGACGAGAGAGCAGATTTTTATTTTGTCCGGAAGTTCGACGACCTCCGAAACGCGCTATGTCTCGGCCGATCATCCGACCGATGCGTTTAAAATATTCATGCCTCGGGTGCAGGATGTGGAATACAGTGTGTATCCGCACAAAGACAAGTTCTTTGTACGTTACAAGGATAAAGAAAATCTGAACGGTATGATTTACGAAGTGCCGCTTACGGGCTACGAAGACCGTACAACGTGGAAGGTGTTTGTTCCGCATGATAAGGATGTGCGTATTGAAGGCATTGATATTCTGAAAGACTACGTGGCGCTGGAGTTGCGCAAGAACGGATTGGCTGAAATTCATATCAAGCCGATCGACGGCGGCGAAACGAAAACGATCGCTTTCCCCGAACCGGTCTATTCGGCATGGCTGGGCGGAAATCCCGAATACGATGCCACGACGATTCGTTATACGTACACTTCGCTCAACCGTCCGACTACATTATATGAATATACGATTACAAACGGCGAGACGGCTAAACTCAAAGAGCAGGAGATCCCTTCCGGCTTCAATCCCGACGATTATACGGTAGAGCGCCTCTGGGCTACGGCGCCCGACGGCGTAAAAGTGCCGATGGCTATCGTTTATAAGAAAGGATTGAAGAAAGACGGATCGAATCCCGCGTTGCTTTATTCGTATGGCAGTTATGGCAGCAGTTCCGACGTGTATTTCAGCACGAGCTATTACAGTCTGATCGACCGGGGCTTTGTGTTCGGTATCGCGCAGATACGTGGCGGAAGCGATCTGGGCGAACAGTGGTACGAAGACGGCAAGCTGCTGAAAAAGAAAAATACGTTTACCGATTTCATTGCGTGCAGCGAAATGCTGATTAACGAAAAGTATACTTCACCCGACAAGTTGGCGATTATGGGCGGAAGCGCCGGAGGACTGCTGATGGGAGCCGTTGCGAATATGCGTCCCGACTTGTATCGGACGGTTGTGGCGCAAGTACCGTTCGTCGATGTGATCAATACGATGCTCGACGAATCGTTGCCGCTCACTACGGGCGAGTACGAAGAGTGGGGGAATCCGAACGAGGAAGAGTATTATCGATATATGCTTTCTTATTCGCCTTACGACAATATCAAGGCGCAGAATTATCCCAATATGCTTGTGACGGGAGGAATCAACGACTCACAGGTGCTGTTCCACGAGCCGGCGAAGTATGTAGCTAAACTTCGTTCGATGAAGACGGACGATAACATCCTGATTTTGCACATGAACATGGATTCGGGACATGGAGGCGCCACCGGTCGTTACGACGGTATCAAAGATACGGCTTTCGAATTTGCCTTTATCCTGAACAGGGTAGGAATCAGCAAATAAAGCCGGAACGGTAACCAATCGAAGATAAGAAAAGGGGGGGGATGTCTTTCAGTGGCATCTCCCCTTTTTTTGTGTCCGGACACGTACACATTGAGCGAGCAATATATCTTATGTCTTTAACCCAGATTACGCAATAGGAATTTTTTGGTTCAGATTTATGGGGTAATCCCATAGTCCGATGAACCATTTTCGTCGTTTTTTAGTAAGTGCTATTTTTAGTTTGAGCGTATCGCCGGTCCTTTCAAAATATGCCCCTATAGCAAAGGTTCTGTAACGCAGTGTAGATAGTGTTTTTTGCGTTTTTTCTTGAAGAACAAATAGACGGAACAGAGACATTAAATTGTAGGCTGTCATCGAAAAAATCAAGGCAGCTTCGGTTGCATAAAAGTCTTTTAGATTAAAACTTTCAGCCCCAAAATCCTGCTTCAACTCTTTTATTCTGTTCTCAGCATCTCCCCGCATACGGTAGGTTCTCCAAACATCGACCATTGAGCAGGTTTGATTCGTAAAATAGGCAGAGTATCGGTAGTTACGATGGATTTCATCTTCGGGGAAAAGGCTCAACTGTTTTCCGCCCGCTTGAGGTCTTTTCTCTATTTTTTGCCTTACAATAACGATTCTTCTTGGTTTTTGCCAAGATTGTGCCTGATAGGTTTTGTCGCAAATCTCTATACCGTCATCTACTTTTACCCAAAAATCCTGTTTGTCTATCAGGTGTTGAATGGGGTGTGTAAATCGGGCTGCAACAATGTAAGGTAAAGATTTTTCCTCCAAACAGTCAAATATATTTCCCTGGCAAAAACCGCTGTCAAGTCGTACCAAGCCGACTTTTTTGTTGCCAAACATGGCTAAAGTCTCTTCCAAAAAACCAATGAAATTATGGGAAGCATTCGTGTTTCCGCTACGAAGCCAAAAATTGGCAACCATTTTTATATCGTTGACAAATGCAATGAGGGGATGATGACTTTTTCTGCCCTTTTTCTTAGGATTATAGCCTTTTGTAGCGCCATCCTGTTCCCCATAACGAGTAATTACCGAAGAGTCAATATCGAGTGTAAAAAAGTTAATATTCAAACTCTTGAAAAACCAACTAAAGAAATGACGAGCAACTTCCAAATTGGTTTTGGCATTGAATTTGGAAAAATATCGCTTGTAAACGTCTTGTGCAGGGGTATGTTTCCAACCGAAGATGTGTCCCAATGCCTTATCTGCCCGAGTACCCTCGGTATGCAAAAAGCGGTTGGCACCACACCAAATACTGGTTATAAAAGACTCTAAAATTACGTCCACATCATAAGCACGATTAGAGTTTTGGGTAGGTAAAGAATGGCAAGAAAACACCTGTTCTTTAAACCCGATTTTGTCTAACATTTGCTTCAAAAATACCATTCCGCCCCAAGGCGTAATCTCTTTATTGGTAAAGGATAACTCAAACTTCATACCGGCTTTGTGTCTATCGCTACGCATTAGAAATTATAAAATGCAAAGATAAGATTTTTTCTATCGCGGAATCTGGGTTTAAGGAAGTTATTCAATGTGTCCGCTCGGGGTTTTCCGTATTTTCCATAAATATCGTACCTTTGCACGATTTAATTGCAGCCGGAATGAATAAGAAGAATAAAGAGACATTGTATTTGCGGGAAGCTTTCAGCGAGATAGACGATTCGGTGGGAATCGTGATGCCCATCCTGATGGAATGCGATAAGGATGAAGATTTTTCCGAAGGGATCGATAAAGTTGGTGAAAGTTTACCGATTCTCTCGTTGCGAAATATGGTGCTGTTTCCGGGCGTGGCCATGCCTGTTATCGTCGGGCGGGCCAAGTCCATGCGCCTGATTCGGGAAGCCTCGCATAAAAAGATGATGATCGGGGTGCTGTGTCAAAAGGAGACAGAGGTCGAAGACCCGGGGTTCGAAGACTTGTATACGATCGGTGTCGTGGCTGAAATACTGCGGGTACTGGAAATGCCGGACGGTTCGACAACGGCTATTCTGCAAGGCCGCAAACGTTTTCAGTTGCATGAACTGACGGAAACGGAGCCTTATCTGACCGGGCGCATCTCTCTGTTGGAAGATACGCATCCGAAAAAGAGCGATCGCGAGTTTGAGGCGCTCATCTCAACCATCAAGGACCTTACGGTAAAGATGCTGACAGCATCCGGTGAGCCTCCCCGCGACCTGATCTACTCCATCCGCAACAATCAGAATGCAATGTATCTGATCAGTTTTGCATGCTGCAATATCCTTTCGCATTCGCCCGAAAAACAGGAGCTTCTGGCCATCAACGACCTGAAAGACCGTGCATATCGACTGCTGTTTATTCTCAACCGCGAGTATCAATTGATCGAACTGAAAGCATCGATTCAGATGAAGACTCACGAAGACATCAACAAACAGCAAAAAGAATATTTCCTTCAACAGCAGATCAAAGCCATTCAGGAAGAGTTGGGTGGAAATATGAACGACATCGAGATCAAGGAGCTGCGCGAGAAGGCGAAGAGCAAAAAATGGCCGAAGGAAGTCGGCGAGATCTTCGAGAAAGAAGTCGCCAAGCTCGAACGTGTTCATCCGCAATCGCCCGATTATTCGATACAGTCGCAATATGTGCAGACCATCATCAGTCTGCCGTGGGGGGAATACAGCAAGGATAATTTCAACCTGTCGCATGCACAGCGGGTCTTAGACCGCGACCATTATGGCATGGAGAAAGTCAAGGAGCGTATTATCGAGCATCTGGCCGTGCTGAAGCTCAAGAAAGATTTGCGTTCGCCTATTCTGTGTCTCTACGGGCCTCCGGGAGTCGGTAAGATGTCGCTCGGTAAGTCGGTGGCCGAAGCGCTGGGGCGGAAATATGTCCGCATTTCGTTAGGCGGCCTGCACGATGAAGCTGAAATTCGTGGACATCGCCGTACCTATATCGGCGCGATGGTGGGGCGGATCATTCAGAATCTGCAAAAGGCAGGGACATCGAATCCGGTGTTCGTGCTCGACGAGATCGATAAGGTCGGTAACGATTTCAAAGGCGATCCTGCTTCGGCGCTGCTCGAAGTGTTAGACCCGGAGCAGAACACGACGTTCCACGACAATTATCTCGATATCGATTACGACCTGAGTAAGGTTCTGTTCGTTGCAACGGCCAATAACCTGAATACGATTTCGCAGCCGCTGCTCGACCGGATGGAGCTGATCGAGGTGAGCGGATATATTCTGGAAGAAAAGATCGAGATAGCCGTGCGTCATCTGATCCCGAAACAGATGGAGCTGCACGGGATTCCTAAGCATACCGTCAAATTTCACCGTCATGCTGTGCGGGCGGTGATCGAGTCGTACACGCGCGAGAGCGGCGTGCGTGAGCTGGAGAAGAAAATCGCCAAGATCATGCGACGCATCGCACGCAAAATCGCTTCGGACGAAGAAGTACGTCCGATGATCAAGGCGGAAGACCTCAAAGAATATCTCGGCGCCGTGGAATATACGCGCGACAAGTATCAGGGCAACGAGTACGCCGGTGTGGTGACGGGGCTGGCGTGGACGGCTGTGGGCGGAGAGATTCTTTTTGTAGAGTCGAGCCTGAGTCGCGGCAAAGGGTCGAAGCTGACCATCACGGGCAATCTGGGCGATGTGATGAAGGAGTCTGCCATGCTTGCGCTCGAATATGCGCATTCGCATGCCGGACAGTTTGGCATTGACGAAGAGCTGTTTGAAAACTGGAATGTGCATATCCATGTGCCTGAAGGAGCCATCCCTAAAGACGGCCCGAGCGCCGGCATTACGATGGTGACATCGCTTGTCTCCATCTTTACGCAACGAAAGGTGAAACGTAATTTGGCCATGACGGGCGAGATCACGCTGCGTGGCAAGGTGCTTCCCGTGGGCGGCATCAAGGAGAAAATCCTCGCGGCCAAACGTGCCGGCATCAAGGAGATCATCCTTTGTGCCGAGAACCGGAAAGATGTGGAAGAAATCAATGCGATGTATTTGGAGGGGCTGACCTTTCATTATGTCGACGACATCACGCAGGTGCTCGACCTCGCTTTGTTGTGCGAGAAAGTGAAACATCCGCTCTTCGGGTAAGCGTGTTTCCGGAACAGGCAAGCGTTCCGGAAACGGAAGAGAGTGGAACGCCGTCAGTCAAACATCAAATTAAATTCGTCTTTTAACTTCGACAGCAGCGGATTGATTTCGTTCAGCAGCTCGAACTTTTCTGCCGACGTATAGGCCAGCCTCTTTTCGTTCGCTTCGTCGATGCGTATCTTTAATTGAATCTTTCCGTTCTTCAACTGCGTGCGGAGTGCTTGCAGGATAGAGGCATTATGATTGAGCAGCTCTTCCTGCTGTCCGGGGTTGTGTACGACGACCTCGAACAGAAACTCCTCTTTCAGTACGGGCTGACAGTTGATCATCGTATTTTTCAGATGTACTTTCTTCTCTATCGTTGCGGCATACGCATTCCAGCAGCCGATCAGCTCCTCTTCGGTGAACGGATTCGTTTCCTGCAAAGCCTCTCCGGCATGATGCGTAACCTGTGTTTTTGGGGTGGTCTCCAAAAGACCGGTCAGAGACGTGTTCGTAGGACGTCGGTTAATCGGTTTCCGCGGCGTTTGGGTTGCGCTTGGCGTACTCGTTGCGGCGAGCGTCGGCGTCTGTGTGGCAGGCGGTATGGAGGGGCTTGCGCTACGATGCGTATCGGATGCGGGCAAACCTTCAACCGCCCGAAGCAGTCGCAGCCTCAGTCGCTTTTTTTTTTAGCCTCGGCGATCGTAGCAGGGCCGGCTTCCTGGAGTTGACACAGCTGAACGAACGTCAGCTCGAGCAAGAGTCGCTTGTTCCGGCTCTCGCGATAATGCAGATCGCATTCATTGGCCAACTCAATAGCCTGATACAGCAGCCAGTCGGGACACTGCCGGGCTGTTTCGCGGTATCGGTCGCGGATCGATGCGCCGATTTCAAAAAGCACGATCGTGCTTTCATCTTTGCAGACCAACAGATCGCGGAAGTGCGAGGCCAGCCCCGTGATGATATGCTGTCCGTCGAACCCTTTCTCTATAATCTCGTTCAGGATGAGCAGGCTTGTCCGTATGTCTCCTTCCAGAACAGTGTCCGTAATGCGGAAATAATATTCGTAGTCCAGCACATTGAGGTTTTCGATCACGGCCTTGTAGGTAACGTTTCCGCCCGTGTAGCTGACTACCTGATCGAAGATAGACAAAGCGTCGCGCATCCCCCCGTCGGCTTTTTGTGCGATGACGTTCAGCGCTTCGGGTTCGGCCTTCACCCCTTCCTCGCCGGCTACATATTGCAGATGTTCTACGGCGTCGACGACCGAGATGCGTGAGAAATCGTATACCTGACAGCGTGACAGAATGGTCGGCAGAATTTTATGCTTCTCCGTCGTAGCCAGAATAAAGATCGCATAATGAGGCGGCTCTTCGAGTGTTTTGAGAAAAGCGTTGAAAGCGGCCTGACTGAGCATGTGTACTTCGTCGATGATATAGACCTTGTATTTCCCCACTTGCGGCGGGATACGTACCTGCTCGATCAGCGAGCGAATGTCATCGACTGAATTGTTCGATGCCGCGTCCAGCTCATGGATATTCAACGACCGTTGCTCGTTAAACGACCGGCACGACTCGCACGCATTGCATGCCTCGCCCGCGGGCGTCAGATTCATGCAGTTGATTGTCTTGGCAAAGATACGCGCGCACGATGTCTTTCCCACCCCGCGAGGGCCGCAGAACAGATAAGCATGTGCCAACTTATTGCTCAGGATAGCATTCCGCAGCGTAGTGGTCAGAGATTTTTGCCCGACCACGCTGTTGAACGTCGACGGACGGTATTTTCTGGCTGAAACGATATAATTTTCCATTTTCTTGTGTTGCCGGACAGCGATGGGGCGAGTATGTATGCACACCCCCTGACGGTGTTTTGTATCTGCCGTGAAATCCGGTTTGTTTTCTTGCAAAGGTATGGAATATTTTTCATACTTTTGCACAAACTCTCAACAGGTATGTCCGAAAAAGAAAATTTCTATACGAAATATCTCTCCAAGTTGAATCTCTACGTGGTCGTGATCGCTGTATTCATGATCATTACGTTTGTGGTGGGCGACAGCAACCTCTATGTACGCTATACGTACGATGATAAAATCCGCAGCCTTGAACGTGAGATTAAGCATTACCGGAAAGAAATCGAGACGAATCGCCGGAAGCTCGAAGACCTGCATACGAGCAAGGAGGGATTGGAACGGTATGCTCGCGAAGAGTTTTACATGAAACGGGAAAACGAAGATATTTTTATTATCCAAGACTGATGGATTTACGCATACGCACATGGATTTATATGTTTTCGGGGGTGCTCGTGCTCGTCGGGGCATTGCTGTATATCACTCAATGGAGGTATGCCCCCTGGCTCTTCGCGGTGGGAGCGGCCGGCGTATCGGTCAGTTACTTGACCGCACCGCAGAACGAAACGGATTTTCGCTTGCGACGGTTGCACCGGCTGAATATGTTTGCCGGAATCGCGATGATCGTCGCGTCGGTGTTTATGTTCAAACAGCGTATGGAGTGGGTGCCTTGCCTTTTGATTGCCGCGCTGATTCAACTGTATACCTCTTTCGTCGCGAAAGACCGGAAATAAGTAACTCGTTTTTAGCAATCTTTGCCAAAGCATCCCAAACGATCAAACATTGAAGTTATCTTGACTTTTTCTTACCTTTCACTTTTTTGAACAGAATTAGTATAAACGTGGGCATAGTTTCATGTTTACTAACTAGTCAGTTTGGTGTCAAACCTGTTTAATACGCTTCTGTATGAGTCCATCCATGCATTGATTCTTTCGATGCTATCTCTCTTCATGTAAAGAAGTTCATCAAGGGGCATTGTTAAATTAGTATAGAACTTTGTTTTTTTAGAATTGCACTGCTTTGATTATAAGCGCGTTGAGTTTTTTTAATGTTTTCAAAACTTATAGCAACTTAACAATACCGGCCCGAGACTATCTCAATCGGCAAGAAATAAAATGAATCCAATATTTTTTTTACCTTTGTTTCCTCAAAAAAAGGAGACGATGATTGATGCGATAACACGGGAGCGGATTTTGGAAGCGGCAAACATTGTGGATGTTGTGTCGGAGTTTGTCACGCTGCGCAAGCGCGGGGTGAACTTCGTCGGTCTGTGTCCGTTTCATACCGATAAAACGCCTTCGTTCTATGTTTCGCCAGCCAAGAATATTTGCAAATGCTTTGCGTGCGGCGAGGGTGGATCGCCCGTCTATTTCATCATGAAGCATGAGCAACTGAGCTATCAGGATGCGTTGCGTTTTCTGGCCAGAAAGTATCATATCGAGGTGCGGGAACGTGAGTTGACCGACGAGGAAAAGCGTTCGCAGAGCGATCGTGAGAGCATGTTTGTCCTCAACAGTTGGGCGCAGAAACATTTTACTTCGCGGCTGCTCGACCATGAAGAGGGACGTGTTGCAGGACTGTCTTATTTTGTACAGCGCGGGTTTCGCGACGAGACGATCCGCAAGTTCCAACTCGGATACAGCCTCGAGAAGCGCGACGACCTCTATCAGTCGGCCATCGGCAAAGGCTATCGCCGGGAATACCTTGAGAAAACCGGCCTTGTTACGTTTTACGACGACGGGGGCGGGAGCGACCGGTTTCGCGGACGCGTGATCTTTCCCATTCATACGCTTAGCGGCAAGGTGGTGGGATTCGGCGGGCGTGTTCTTGATCAGACAAAGAAGACGGCCAAGTATCTCAACTCGCCCGAGAGCGAGATTTATCATAAGAGTAACGAACTGTACGGCCTGTATTTCGCGAAGCAGGCGATTGCAAAGGCCGACAAATGTTTCCTTGTCGAAGGATATACCGACGTGATCTCCATGCATCAGTCGGGCATCGAGAATGTCGTCGCCTCGTCGGGGACGGCGCTCACGCAACGCCAGATTCATCTGATTCACCGGATGACGAACAACATCACGGTGCTCTACGACGGCGACGCGGCCGGTATCAAGGCCGCCATTCGAGGGATCGACCTGCTGCTCGAAGAGGGTATGAACGTGAAAGTGTTGCTGCTGCCCGACGGCGAGGACCCGGATTCGTTCGCGCGTTCGCGCAATGCGTTTGAATTTTCGGTGTATATTCAGGAGCATGAGACGGATTTTATCCGCTTCAAGACGCAACTGCTGCTCGATGAGGCGGGGAATGATCCGCTTAAACGCGCATCCCTGATATCGGATATCTTGCATTCCATCGCGGTGATACCGGATAATATCATCCGTTCCGTTTACCTCAAAGAGTGTAGCCATCTGTTGGAGATCAAAGAGCCGGTGCTGCTGGCCGAACTGAATAAAATACGCGCCCAGCGCCGGCGCGCACCGTCGCTTTATCGTGCGCCGTCTCCGCCACCGCCCGTCGATCCGTCATCGGCTCGTTCCGGCTCATCGGAAGGGGAAGAGCCGCCGTCGCCCGCGCCTGCTTCGGAGGGCGAGCATGCCCCGGAAACGGATTCCGTAAAGCAGTCCGTTGCGCCGACGCCACAAAAACGCACGCCTCCTGCGCCTTACCAAGCCATCGAGGAGGCGCTGCTCCGCTACGTCGTCTCGCAAGGCGAGTTGGTGCTGTATGATTATACGGATGAGGCGAGTGGCGAGCGCGTCGTCATCCGTGTAGCCGAATACATCAGCGAAGAATTGCAGAAAGATCACCTTGTTTTTTCTACGCCTCTCTTTTGCAGGATGCTTGAAGAGGCGGTCGATCAGTGTCGTTATCCCGGATTTAAGGCGGAGAGCTATTTCTCGTCTCACCCCGATCCGGCTGTTTCGTATGTGGCTACGAATCTTGCGGGCAGCATCTATCAGATCGGTTTCGGGAACGAAACGCCTGAAGAAACGGCAACGGAACCGACCGAAGAAGAACGCGAAGAAATGAACCGTCGGCAGATGAAAATGCGAGAGAGAGCGATCGTGCGCGACCTGTTTGCACTCAAAGGCGCTCACCTGTTACAGCAGATTGCGGGCATCAATAAAAAAATCAAGGAATTGCAGGCCGAAGGACGTATCGACGAAGCGATCGAGCAGATGAAGGAACAAAAACGGCTGAACGAGATCAAGCTGGCACTGAGCAAAGAATTGGGAGAACGAATCATACTGAAAATGTAGTTTATATGTATTTTATAGAAGCGGAACATATTGTGAAACAGTATGCGAATCATCGTGCGCTCGACGATGTCAGCATCCGGGTGCCGGAGGGGAAGATCTTCGGGTTGTTAGGTCCGAACGGCGCCGGTAAAACAACGCTGATCCGGATCATTAACCGTATCACTGCCCCGGATAGCGGGCGGGTGCGTTTCGACGGAAGGCCTTCGACATACGAGGATATCTATCGGATCGGGTACTTGCCCGAAGAACGCGGACTGTATAAGAAAATGAAGGTGGGCGAGCAGGCCGTTTATTTTGCCCGTCTCAAAGGGTTGAGCAGCCGCGACGCGAACAGGCGACTGACCGCATGGTTCGAGAAATTCGACATCATGCCGTGGTGGAACCGTAAACTCGAAGAGCTCTCGAAAGGGATGCAGCAGAAGGTGCAGTTTATCATCACGGTCGTGCACGAACCGGCCTTGCTGATCTTCGACGAGCCGTTCAGCGGTTTTGACCCCGTCAATGCCGAACGGCTGAAGCAGGAGATGCTGCAACTGAAAGAGGAGGGGAGGACGCTGATTTTCTCGACGCATAACATGCCGTCGGTCGAAGAGATATGCGACGAGATTGCGCTGATCGACCGCTCGCATGTCGTCCTCTCGGGTGATATTCACGAAGTGCGCGAGCGTTTCAAGGAGAATATTTTCCGCATAGCCGTTGCCGGCGGGCGGCCCCTCGCGTCTGTACCGGGATTATTCACCGTGCTTTCCGAAAAGATCATGCACGGACATACTGAGGTGCACATCCGGAAGGCCGAAGGCGTCGGTAACTCATCGCTGCTGGCTGCCTTGGCGCAACAGCATGATATACATTCGTTCAACGAGGTGCTGCCGTCGATGAATGATATTTTTATCCGTACCGTCACACAACACACATCGCAACCGTCATGAATAGCATAGGATTAATTATCAAACGGGAATACATTCGTCGGGTCAGAAAAAAATCGTTCGTCCTGCTGACGCTTCTGACCCCGTTACTGATGATCGCACTGATTTTCGTACCGCTCTGGCTGTCGTCCATCAAGAGCAGCGAGATATTTCATGTGTCTGTCATCGACGATACGGGCAAATATGTGTCGTTGTTCAAAGAGATCGACAATTACCGCTTTTTCGACGGAAAAGTATCTGCACCGGCATCGTCGCCGGAGATGAAGGAGGTGTTTGCTACGCTCACGATTACCGACGATCTGTTGGAACATCCTCAGGCGGCCGCTCTTTATTCGCACAAGCAGATACCCGAATCTTTGTCGCGCATCGTGAATGAAACGTTGCGCAAACAAATCGAGAGCGATAAAATCGCGTCGTATCAAATACCGGGGCTGGAAGAAATCATTCGCGAGAGTCAGATACGGTTTCAGGTGCAAACCATCAAACTGAGTGACGACGGCCGCGAGAGCCAGTCGTCTGTTTCGTTGGCTTATGCCATCGGCATCCTTTTCACAATAACGGTCTATACATTTATTATTATGTACGGTTCGATGGTGCTGCAGGGCGTTTCGGAAGAAAAGACGAACCGCATCGTGGAGATCATGGTATCGTCCGTCCGTCCGTTCGATCTTATGATGGGTAAAATCATCGGTATCGGTCTTGTCGGACTGACCCAACTTTTTCTCTGGACGATTCTTACAATAGTCGGTGTCACGTTGATCGGCCTCTTCTTCGGTGCAGGAGCCGACGCCGCCGCGGCGATGCAGCAGGGAGGCACGGCTGCTGCCGGCGAGATGGGCGAGTGGATGGCTAAACTGCAATCGTTCAACTTCACCGAAATCTTGCTTTTCTTTGTCATATATTTCTTCGGAGGGTATCTGCTGTATGCCTCGCTCTTTGCGGCCATCGGTTCCGTAATTGATCATCCCGAAGATTCTCAGCAGTTCATGACACCTGTCATCATGATCCTTGCCTTTGCTTTGTATGCCGGTATTTACAGCATCGAGAACCCCGACGGCCCGCTGGCTTTCTGGTGCTCCATGATCCCGTTCACATCGCCGGTGGTTATGATGATGCGCATCCCTTATGAAACGCCACTCTGGCAAATGCTGCTTTCTGTTTCTTTGCTGTTTGCCTCCGCCATCGGTCTGACGTGGTTCTCGGCCAAGATCTATCGTATCGGTATTCTGATGTACGGCAAGAAACCGAACCTGAAAGAAATTATTCGATGGATATCGTTTAAATAGTCTGATGTATCTGAATTTTCTATCTTTGCCCCTCGAATAACAAACAATCAAAGTAAAGATGAAGAAACAAAAACAAGGTACGGTCTGTGTGCAGGGAGGCTGGCAGCCTAAAAACGGCGAACCTCGTGTATTGCCGATCTATCAAAGTACGACATTCAAATATGAAACGAGTGATGAGATGGGCAAACTGTTCGATCTCGAGGCTTCCGGATTTTTTTATACCCGTCTGCAAAATCCGACGAACGAAAGTGTAGCTGCCAAAATCGCTTCGCTTGAAGGCGGTATGGCCGCCATGCTTACTTCGTCCGGACAGGCGGCAGTGTTTTATGCGCTGTTCAATATCTGTGAAACGGGCGGCCATCTTATTTGTACCTCCAAGATTTACGGGGGAACATTCAACCTGCTCGGCGTGACAATGAAAAAGATGGGGGTCGATGTGACATTTATCGATCAGGAGACGACGGACGAAGAGATTGAAAAAGCGTTCCGTCCGAATACGAAAGCCGTTTTTGGCGAGACGCTGGCTAACCCGGCCGGAGCGGTGCTCGACATCGAGCGATTTGCACGTATGGCACATAGCCACGGAGTGCCGTTGGTTGTCGATAATACGCTCGCCACACCCATCAGCTGCCGCCCTATCGAATGGGGAGCAGATATCGTCGTCCACTCGACAACGAAATATATGGACGGTCATGCAACAGCTGTCGGGGGGGCCATCATCGACAGTGGAAATTTCGACTGGAGCGCTCACAAAGACCAATTTCCCGGCCTGACCACGCCCGATCCTTCGTATCACGGCATTGTTTATACGGAAAAATTCGGAAAAACAGCTTACCTCGTCAAAGCAACGGTACAGTTGATGCGCGACTTCGGATCAACCGCTTCGCCGATGAATGCTTTCCTGCTGAATATAGGCCTCGAAACGCTTCACTTGCGTATACCTCGCCATTGCTCGAACGCACAAGCCGTAGCCGAGTACCTCGCCGGACATCCGAAAGTGGCATGGGTGAATTACTGCGGACTGCCCGAAAATAAATATCATACGCTGGCTCGCAAATATCTGCCCGAAGGATCATGCGGGATGCTTACATTGGGGCTCAAGGGTGGACGTGATCATGCAATCCGTTTCATGGATGCACTTCGGCTCGTATCCATCGTAACCCATGTAGCCGATGTGCGTTCGTGCGTGCTGCATCCTGCCAGCCATACGCATCGTCAGCTTAGCGACGAGCAGTTGGTTGCTGCAGGGGTAGCTCCCGATCTGATACGTTTCTCGGTCGGAATCGAAGATATCGACGATATCCTCGCCGATGTGCAACAAGCACTGGAAAAGGCATAGGTTCTCTGCTTCGGGAATGTGAAGTAAATCGGGCTTTCAGCCCTGCAGGGGTTTAGTTGTTTAGTTGTTGAGGCGTTGAATTGTTGAGGTGTTTAGCTGTTGAGTTGTTGAGGTGTTTAGCTGTTGAGTTGTTGAGTTGTTGAAATGTTGAGGCGTTGAGTTGTTTGCTGCCTACTGACCGCTGTAAAAGCCCTGAAAGGGCGTATTAATTCAGCCCAATGCGGAGCGAAGCGTTGGGAAAACAGGGCGACCCTCTCGGCGGAGGGCTGTTAATTCAATTGTTAATGGTCAATGGTTAATTGTTATGCCGCGTAGGGGCGAACCTCTGTGTTCGCCCTTTTTTGTGTGGTGTCGGGTTTATCCGAACGCAAATTTCGCAAATGGGCGCAAATCAACGCTGTACGCACCGTAGAGACGCAATTAATTGCGTCTCTACACCATGTACCCGGCATAACAATTAACAATTGACCATTAACAATTGAATTATGTTATGCCGGGTACACGGTAGCCTAATACCGTTCCATCCGGTAGCCTAATACCGTTCCATCCGGTAGCCTAATACCGTTTCGTCCGGTAGCCTAATACCGTTTCGTCCGGTAGCCTAATACCGTTCCGTCCGGTAGCCTAATGTCGATTCATTCGACAGCCTGCTCCATCAAAAAAGGAGGGCTTCCCTGTCCGGTTTCGCCCCCCTCTCTTCTTCCTGATCTGTCGGACGGTTCACTTCTTCCGGATTACCGAATCAGATCGACACTTCGGCGGATGAAGCGGCTCAACGCTTCCCCTTTGAGCAATCCGTTGCCGAGCAGGGCAAGGTCGATCAGTTGGCCGATGATCGGATTGCCGGCGGCATATTCGGCCAGAATGGCATTCTGTTGTCCGCGTAACTCGGTAAGTTTCCGGTTCGTATTCGTCAAGTCCTCTTTTTCGGAAGCCGTAATTTCGTCCTCTTTCTTTTTGTTTTGCGCTTCACGCAAGTCGCTTTGTCGGGCTTCCCATCCCTTGATATCGTTCCGAACAGGCTGTAACTTTTCGGCACATGCCTTTTCTTCGTCGGCCAGTACGGACTGAATCAGGGCATGATCGGTGTTGAGTACGAGGTTGTAACTGTCGGGCATCTCTCCGTAGAACGACATGCCGGGCTGCATAGCCGACATTTCGCGCATCCGTCGCATGTATTCGCTTTGCGTAAGCATCACCGGGTTAGCGCTCTGACCTAAGGCCTCGAACGAGACGGTAAATTCAACCTTGTCGATCCCGGGCAACTGGCTTGTGAAGATTTCCTGCAACGCCTCCTTCTGGCGGTCGTCGAGGTGAACCGTGTTGCCGTCGGTTTTACGGATCAGGCGGTCGATCGTATCACTGTCGACGCGCACGAATCTCGTTTTCTCGAGCTTCTGTTCCAACTGACTGATGGCATGCACATCCAACTGTCCGTCCATAACCAGCACGCTGTAACCTTTATCTTTAGCCGCCTGAATGTAGCTGTACTGATCGTTCGGATTCGTGGTGTAGAGATACGTCAGGAAGCCTTCCTTATCAGTCTGGTTTTCCTTGATCAACTGCTGATATTCGTCGTGCGTATAATATTGGTCGTCTACGTCTTTGTACAATGCGAATTTGGCGGCGCGTTCGTAGAATTTCTCGTCGCTGAGCATGCCGTACTGGATAAAGAGCTTGAGGCTGTCCCATTTCTCTTCGTACTGCGGACGGTCGTTCTTGAAGATTTCTTCGAGACGGTCGGCCACTTTCTTGGTGATATGCGCCGATATCTTCTTCACGTTCTGGTCGCTTTGCAGGTACGAACGCGAGACGTTGAGCGGGATATCGGGCGAGTCGAGCACGCCGTGAAGCAGGGTCAGGAACTCGGGCACGATGCCTTCGACCGAGTCGGTGACAAACACCTGATTGCAATATAGTTGAATTTTGTTTCGATGCAGGTCGATGTTGCTTTTGATGCGCGGGAAATAGAGGATTCCCGTCAGGTTGAACGGATAATCCACATTCAGGTGAATCCAGAAGAGCGGTTCGTCGCTCATCGGATAAAGCTCCCGGTAAAACGTCCGGTAATCTTCCTCTTTCAATTCTGAGGGTTTGCGTATCCATGCCGGCTGAGTTTCGTTGACGACTTGATCCTCGTCCGTGTCGACGTATTGACCGTCTTTCCATTCCTGCTTCTTTCCGAAGACGATGGGGACGGGCAGATAACGGCAATATTTGTTCAGCAGCGAGGTGATCTTGCTCTTCTCGAGAAATTCCTTGTTTTCGTCGTCGATAAATAAGATAATGTCTGTGCCGCGATCGTCTTTTGTCGTTTCCGTCATCTGATATTCGGGCGATCCTTCGCAGCTCCACTTCATCGCGACAGCGCCGTCTTTATACGACTTGGTAACGATCTCGACCTTCTTGGCTACCATGAACGACGAATAGAATCCCAGTCCGAAGTGTCCGATGATGGCAGACGCATTGTTCTGATACTTCTGCACGAACTCTTCGGCGCCGGAAAACGCGATCTGGTTGATGTACCGTTCGATCTCTTCGGCCGTCATGCCGATCCCGCGGTCGGAGACGATGAGCTTGCCGTCTTCGATACGGATGCGCACGGACAAGTCGCCCAGTTCGCCTTTGAAATCGCCGACCGACGATAAGGTCTTCAGCTTTTGTGTCGCGTCGATTGCGTTAGACACCAGCTCGCGGAGAAAAATCTCATGGTCGCTGTACAAAAATTTCTTGATAACGGGAAAGATGTTTTCGCTTGTAACACCGATATTTCCCTTGGTTTCGTGATTTGCCATATTGTTTATTTTCGTTTTTTTATTGTTTTCTCTATAGTCTCTTGTCCGGACAAAAAAAATGCCAGACCCTTCATGTCCGACATTTTGTCTGTCTACTTATACGCAACGCCGATCGTGCTTCACGCCTTTTTGATTTCGTGTGTCATTTTGTCGGTTGCCTGATCATACCCGATTACGATCGTATCACCCGGCGTCACATCTTCCTGCAGAAGGATGCCGGCCATCTCGTCTTCGATATATTTCTGGATCGAGCGTTTCAGCGGCCGTGCACCGAACTGGACATCATAGCCTTTCGAGGTGATGTATTCCTTCGCTTCGTCCGTAATTTCCAGACGGTAGCCGAGCTCGTCGATCCGTCGATAGACTTCTTTCAGTTCGATGTCAATAATCCGGTGAATCGAGGTTTTGTCCAGCGGATCGAACATGACAATATCGTCGATACGGTTCAGAAATTCGGGTGCGAACGACTTTTCCAGCGCTTTACGAATCACGCCGCGCGAATAATCTTTGTCCATCAGCCCCTGTCGCTGCGGATGGAAGCCGATGCCCCGTCCGAAGTCTTTTAACTGGCGCGTCCCGATATTGGATGTCATGATCAGAATCGTATTTTTGAAGTCAATGCGGCGTCCGAGGCTGTCGGTCAGCCGTCCCTCGTCGAGCACCTGAAGCAAGAGGTTGAACACGTCGGGGTGCGCTTTCTCGATCTCGTCGAGCAGCACAACGGAATAGGGTTTGCGACGCACCTTCTCGGTCAGCTGTCCGCCTTCTTCATAGCCGACGTATCCCGGAGGTGCTCCGATAAGACGCGAGACGGCGAACTTTTCAAGGTACTCGCTCATGTCGATTCGGATCAGCGCATCGGGTGTGTCGAACAGGAACTCGGCCAGTTTTTTGGCCAGATGCGTTTTGCCTACTCCCGTAGGTCCTAAGAACATGAAGGTGCCGATGGGTTTGTTCGGGTCTTTCAGTCCGACGCGGTTACGCTGAATGGCTTTAACGATCTTTTCTACGGCTTCATCTTGCCCGATGATCTTTTCCTTGAGCAGTGCCCCCATGTCACGCAGTCGTATGTTTTCCGTCTGTGCAATACGTTGCACGGGTACTCCCGACATCATCGCCACCACCTCCGCCACTTGCTCGGCATCGACCGTCTCGCGATGTTCCTGCATCTCTTCTTCCCATTTATGCTTGGCCGCTTCCAGTTCGATGATGTATTGCCGTTCGGTATCGCGATGGCTTGCCGCCAGCTCAAAATTCTGCGATTTCACAGCCGCTAGTTTGTCATTTCGGGTCGCTTCGATCTTCGCTTCCAGCTCTTCGATATGCCGGGGTACGACAATGGTCGAGATATGCACGCGTGATCCGGCCTCGTCCAGTGCATCGATGGCCTTGTCGGGGAGATTGCGGTCGCTGATGTAGCGTTCCGTCAGTTTGACACATGCTTCAAGCGCCGCATCGGTATAGATCATATGATGATGTTCTTCATACCGTTCCTTGATATTTTTGAGAATCTGCAAGGTTTCTTCGGGGGTGGTCGGGTCGACGAGCACCTTCTGGAAACGGCGTTCCAATGCTCCGTCCTTCTCGATGTTCTTCCGATACTCATCGAGTGTCGTAGCGCCGATACATTGCAGCTCACCCCGTGCCAGTGCAGGCTTAAGCATATTGGCGGCATCCATTGAGCCCGAAGCCGAACCGGCCCCGACAAGCGTGTGGATTTCGTCGATGAACAGGATAATATTCGGATTTTTTGTCAGCTCGTTCAAAACAGCCTTGATGCGTTCTTCGAACTGCCCACGATACTTCGTTCCGGCCACGATGGAGGCCATGTCGAGGCTGATCACTCTTTTATCGAACAGGATGCGCGACACCTTGCGCTGAACGATACGCTGTGCCAACCCTTCGACAATCGCCGATTTCCCGACGCCCGGCTCGCCGATCAGCACGGGATTGTTCTTTTTGCGACGGCTCAGAATCTGTGCCAGCCGTTCAATCTCCTTCTCGCGTCCAACGATCGGGTCCAACTTCCCTTCGGCAGCCGCCCGCGTCATGTCCGAGCCGAAATTGTCGAGCACCGGCGTATCGTTCGACACTTTCTGCGAAGTGCCGGCTGCGCCGCGCACCATGCCTCCCGGTGTCGACTGCCCCGAGGAAGACGAAGAATACGACGATGAAAAGGCATCGTCTTCTTCCTCATCATCGTCGGTAAACCCGTCGCGAACTTCTTCGATCTCCGCGATATCGATATCGGATTCACCGCTCACGCGACCGTAGACGGCGTGATAATCAATACCCGTTCGTCCCAAAATCTGTGCCGCCGTATTAAACTCCTCTTTCAGGAGTGCCAGCAGCAGGTGTTCGGTTCGCGTACGTTCGCTTTTAAAGATCCGGGCTTCGAGCATGCTCATGCGCAATACACGTTCGGTACTTTTGCTGATGGTAATATCATTGAGTGGCATTTCGCCCGTTTCATACGTATTTCGTATTTCGTGTTCGATCTCTTTTTTGATCTGTGTCAAGTCCGCATTCATCTCCTGAAGAATGGTTACGGCGTTCCCATTGCCTTCGCGCAGCAGGCCCAGCATCAAATGCTCCGGACCAATGTAGCTGTTCTGTAAACGAGCAGCCTCTTCGCGACTGTATTCAATCACGTCGATCACTTTTTTTGAATAATTGTTCTTCATACTTCTCATGCTTCGTCTGTGCAAAGTTAGTAATATCTCCCAATATGTCATACAAATTTTATGCCAAAACTCAACTCGGCCTCCAACAGGGTGAAGCCAGCTGGGCGAAAAAAAATTTTTTCGTTCGAAAGAAGAAGAGATTCCTGCTATGCATGCTTACGCACAAGCACCTTGTCGATGCGGGCACGATCCATATCGACAATCTCAAAGTCGAAACACTGCCAACTGAACGTCTCGCCCGTTTTGGGAACATGCTCGAGCAGCTCAAGAATCAACCCGCTGAGGGTATTGTAGTCATAGTCGGCATAGAGGTCGGCCATGTCAAAGTATTCGAGGAAGTTATAGAACGAATACTGCCCGTCCACGAGCCATCCGTTACCTCCGGCACGTTCTCTGATTTCAGGTTCTTCGTCGACGTCGGGTAGCTCGCCGATCAGCGCTTCGACGATATCCTTAAGGGTAACAATTCCCTGAATGCCGCCGAACTCATCAGTAACCAAACCATACTTAACCCGCGCACCTTTAAACTGTTCGAGTGTGTTATAGACGCTCTGGTTTTCGGGCACGAAGTGAGCGGGACGCAACACCTCCGAGAGCGAAAAGCCGGGCCGATCAATCTTCCCGAACAAGTCTTTGAGGAACACCACCCCGATAATGTTGTCAAATTTTCCGGCAGCTACGGGATAGACATTAAAGAGATGGTCTTTCACGGTCTGACGGATCGTATCGAGAGGCTCTTCAGTATTGAGCCAGATAAGTTCGCTGCGATGGGTCATGATCGAACCGACGTCACGGTCGCCCAACGTAAATACGCGCTCTACGATGTCTTGCTCCACATCCTGCACCTCGCCGCTGTCGAACCCCTCACGAACGATGGCTTTTATCTCATCTTCGGTCACTTTGTTTTCTTCGGGGCGATTCAGGCCGAAAAGGATCATCAGTCCGCGTGTGCTTTTGGAGAGCATCCATACAACGGGCGATGCGATTTTTGACAGTACATTCATCGGTCGGGCAACGAGCTTGGCCGCCTGTTCGGCAAAGTTCATACCGATACGTTTGGGCAGCAACTCGCCCAATACCAGCGTGAGGTATGTCACAAGTACGACAATCGTCAGTTTTGAGATCGCCAACGCATACGGTGCAAGCGCCGGCATGCTTTTCAGCACCCTTGCCAGGTCGGCAGCAAAGGCCTCACCCGAAAAAAGCCCCGTTAAAATGCCGACGAGCGTAATACCGATCTGAATGGTCGACAGAAACTTATCCGGGTTATGCGCCAATTCGAGAGCCGTCTGAGCCGACTTTTTTCCTTTACGAGCCTCCGATTCAAGACGCGCCTTACGCGCCGAAACGAGTGCGATTTCGGCCAGAGAGAGGCAACCGTTCAGTAAAATAAGTCCCAAAATGACGACTATTTCCATGGTGACAAAGGGCTGCTTTTTGCCAGCCCGCCTTCGGCCGTTTCTTTATACAGGCTGGGAATATCGTGTCCCGTTTCTTTCATTACCTCGACCACACGATCGTAGCTGACACGATGGTTGCCGTCGGAATAGATCGCATAAACGTTCGCATCGAGCGCCCGGGCCGCCGCTACCGCATTGCGCTCGATACAAGGCACCTGTACTAACCCGCATACGGGATCGCACGTCAGTCCCAAATGATGCTCTAGCGCCATCTCAGCCGCGTATTCGATCTGCCCCGGCGTACCGCCGAAGAGCTGACAGGCTGCAGCTGCAGCCATGGCACAAGCCACACCTACCTCTCCCTGACAGCCGACTTCGGCACCCGAAATCGAGGCTTTCTCCTTGGCGATGTTACCGAATAACCCGGCTGTAGCTAACGCTCTCAATATCCGTATCTCACGAAAATCGTGCGCCTTGTAAAGATGATACAGCACCGCCGGCAAGACTCCGCTCGACCCGCAGGTGGGGGCCGTTACGATGCGTCCGCCCGAAGCGTTCTCTTCGGAGGTGGCCAGCGCATACGCATAGATGTTGCCACGCGAATTGAGGCTCCCGGTATAGCCCTTGGCCTTGACGTAATAGGTGGCAGCCTTGCGACGCACCCCGATACCACCGGGCAAAACTCCCTCGTTATTGAGACCGCGATCTATCGCTTCGCACATCACATGCCAGACCTCCTTCAGGTAATCCCAGATTTTCGGGCCTTCACACCGCTCGACATATTCCCAAAAGGAGCAGCCGTCAGTCCTGCACAATTCAAGAATCTCTGCAATCGCCGTCAACGGATAGATGTCGTTCTCCATATGCTTCGTCTCCTCATTCGCCAATGCCCCGCCTCCGACACTGTAAATCGTCCAGCAATCTTTTACCTCCCCCTCCGAAAGAGCTTCAAACAGCATCCCGTTCGGATGAAAAGGCAAAAAGACCTCGGGTCTCCAGATTATTTCGGTGGGTGCAACCGGTTCCAACACCTCGAGGATCGCCCGATCGGTCATGTGCCCACGACCGGTCGCTGCCAGGCTGCCATACAGCGTTACTCGAAAATACGATACTCCTGAAGTGCGTTCCAGAAACAGACGGGCTGCCTTCTGAGGCCCCATGGTATGACTGCTTGAAGGTCCGTTTCCTATTTTATAGAGTTCTCTTAACGATTTCATATTTCTCTTTCGCGGCGCAAAGATATAAATTTATTTTTTACCTTTGTCGGCTGAAAAATAATCAGTACGCACGATAAGATGATTGAAAAAATTAAGGCGCTGATGCAGGAAGTAGAACGCCTGAAAGCTGATAATGCCGAAGAGTTGGAAGCGTTACGTATCCGATACTTGAGTAAGAGAGGAGAGATTAACGCCTTGATGAACGATTTCCGAAATGTGGCGGCCGACCGGAAACGCGAGGTCGGACAGTCCTTGAATGAACTGAAAGAAATGGCCCAACAGAAAATCAGTCAATTGAGAGAACGGTTTGAACAGACAGCCGAGAACTCCGACTTCTATGATATGACGCGCACGGCCTATCCGATTCCGCTCGGTACACGCCATCCGCTCTCGATTGTGCGCAAAGAAATATGTGATATCTTTGCACGACTGGGATTTACCATTGCCGAAGGGCCGGAAGTGGAAGATGATTGGCATGTCTTCTCGTCGCTCAACTTTGCCGAAGATCATCCGGCACGCGACATGCAGGACACCTTCTTTATCGGACATGCGCCCGATGTATTGCTGCGCACGCATACCTCGTCGGTACAGACAAGGGTTATGGAAAAAACACAGCCGCCCGTGCGTATCATCTGCCCCGGACGCGTTTACCGCAACGAGGCGATCTCGGCGCGCGCCCACTGCTTTTTCCATCAGATCGAAGGACTGTATGTAGACCGTGACGTCTCGTTTGCCGACCTGAAACAGGTCTTGCTTTTCTTTGCGAAAGAGATGTTTGGAGCCGATACGCAGATCCGCCTGCGGCCGTCTTATTTCCCGTTCACAGAGCCGAGCGCCGAGATGGATATCACATGTCACATCTGTGGCGGCCAGGGTTGTAACATCTGTAAACATACCGGATGGGTAGAGATTCTCGGTTGCGGAATGGTAGACCCGAATGTGCTCGATCTGTGCGGTATCGACAGCCGCACTTACTCCGGATATGCCTTGGGTATGGGAATCGAACGAATCACCATGCTCAAATACCGGATCAACGACATCCGCCTGTTTTTTGAAAACGACCTTCGGTTCCTGCGTCAGTTTGAGGCGGTTCATTATTAGAAGAGTCTCGCATGGATACATGATCGCTTATTTTTCGTAACGATGAGAAAAGAAGAACGATACAAGGGGGTCATCGGATGGTTCGAGGAGCATATGCCCGTTGCCGAGACGGAGTTGAAATATACCGACCCGTTTCAGTTACTGGTCGCTGTGATTCTCTCGGCACAGTGTACCGACAAGCGGGTGAACATGATTACCCCCGCCCTGTTCGAAGCTTTTCCTACGGCCGAAACGATGGCCGCCGCCTCTCCCGAAGAAATCTTCGAATACATCAAAAGCGTTTCTTATCCGAACAATAAGTCGAAGCATCTTGCCGGTATGGCACGGATGCTGGTTTCCGATTTCGGCGGCAAGGTACCTTCCGATACGGACGAGCTGCAAAAGTTACCGGGCGTCGGTCGTAAAACAGCCAATGTTATCGCCTCAGTACTCTTCGATCAGCCACGCATGGCCGTCGATACTCATGTGTTTCGTGTGGCTAATCGCATTGGGTTGACTTCTATGAGCAAAACCCCGTTAAACACCGAAAGGGAGCTCGTTCAACATATTCCCGAGCATCTGATTGCCAAAGCGCATCACTGGCTCATCCTCCACGGGCGTTACACTTGCATCGCCCGCCGCCCTCAATGCGAACGCTGCGGACTGACACCCTGGTGCAGGACATACGCGCAAACAAAAACCGTAACCGGTAATTAACCTAATATTAACGTTGAGATTGCGTAAGATAACATTCCGTTAACATGAACATTCACCCTCCATTTATACCTTTGCCGAAGTTTTTTTTAACAGATAAAATTCAGAACAGATGAAAGCACATTTCAAACACATGATGCTCCTGCTTGCTTTCTTTGCAAGCACGACTACACTCAGGGCTCAGCAGATGCCCCCGATCCCCGTGGACAAAGAAGTACGTGTCGGTCGGTTGGAAAACGGACTGACGTATTACATCCGCGCCAACAAACGCCCCGAAAACCGGGCTAATTTCTACATCGTACAACGCGTAGGCTCCATTCTGGAAGAAGAAAATCAGCGCGGTTTGGCACATTTCCTCGAACACATGGCCTTTAACGGTTCCAAGAACTTCCCCGCAGGCGATGACGGCAAAAACATGATCTCGTATCTCGAAACCATCGGCGTGAAATTCGGGGCTAACTTGAACGCCTATACGAGCATGGACGAAACGGTTTATAACATCAACGATGTCCCGACAACCACAGCAGGAGCCGTAGACTCATGCCTGCTGATCCTGTATGACTGGTCGAATACCCTGCTGCTACGCGAGAAGGAAATCGATAAAGAACGTAAGGTGATTCACGAAGAATGGCGTACGCGCCGTAACGCTTCACAGCGTATGATTGACTCCATCGCTCCGGCCATCTTCAAGGACAGTAAGTATGCCCATCGCATGCCGATCGGGCTTATGAGCGTGGTCGATCACTTCGAACCGCAGGCACTGCGTGACTATTACCATAAATGGTATCGCCCCGACTTACAAGGAATCATTGTCGTGGGAGACATCGATGCGGAGGAGATCGAGCAAAAAGTAAAAAACCTCTTCGGCAGCATTCCCCAACCGGAAAATCCGGCCGAACGGGTCTATGAACAAATACCGGACAACGATGAACCGATTGTTGCCATAGCCACCGACAAGGAGCTTCCGAACAACAACGTGATGATCGCTTTTAAAAGAAAGATTATACCTGCCGACCGAAAAACGACGATGGATTATCTCGTATTCCGATTTGCCACGCAAATGATCAGCCGAATGTTGAGCGACCGTCTTCAGGAAATGTTGCAGCAGGAAAATCCGCCGTTCGCCTTTGCGACGGTCATGGACGGTTCTTTTTACGGCGTACATGCCAATGATGCCCTGCAATTGATCGGTGTAGCCCGCCCCAAAGAAGCGGAGATCACCATTGCAACACTACTGCGCGAAACGAAACGCGCCCATGATTTTGGCTTTACCGAAGGCGAGTACGAACGTGCCAAAGCGAACTATCTGAGCGGAATGGAAAAATTGTACAACGAACGGGAAAAACAACTCAACGGCTTTTATGTGCAGAAATACATACAGCATTTCCTCAAAAACGAACCGATCCCTTCTATCGAAGACGAATACAACACCATGAGTCGGATGATCGTACCCAACATCCCGGTGGAAGCAATCAATCAAATCATGCAGCAGATCATCACCGATAAAAACAGAGTGGTCGTTCTGATGGGCAACGAAAATGAAAGAGCGACTTATCCGTCTCTCGACCGGATACGCGAAATCATACAAGAAGTAGACCGCGAAAAGTTGGAAGCCTATACCGACAACACCGTGCAAGAACCGCTCTTGGCACAACTCCCCCCCAAAGGCAGTATCACGAACGAAACGACGGATGCTGAACGGGGCGTAACGGTATGGACACTCTCGAACGGAGCAAAAGTAGCGGTCAGAGAAACCGATTTCAAACAAGACGAAATTCTGATGTCGGGCTTTGCCTTTGGAGGAACGTCTGTCATCGGGAACGAACATCTCGCCGAAATCAAACTGATGGATGATGTCGTTCCGGAAGGAGGGTTGGGCAATTTCAGCGCTACCAATCTTAAAAAAGCCTTGTCAGGCAAACATGCCGGCGTAAGCACTAATGTCGATCAATACAACCAGAATGTCAATGGCACAAGCAATGTTAAAGACTTGGAAACAATGATGCAGTTGCTCTATCTGAGATTTACGGCTATCCGTAAAGACGAAACGGCATATAAATCGATTGTTGGACGCCTGAAAGGGCTCTTGCCGATGTTAACGAGTAACCCCGATTTCGTTTTCGGAGACTCGTTGACAAGTACGATCTATATGAACGATCCGCGCATGTCTATCCCAACCGTCGAAGAAATTGAGAGTTGCAACTACGACAATCTGCTCGAACTGTATCGCGCCCGGTTTGCCAATGCAGCTGACTATACGTTCTCTTTCGTGGGGAATGTCTCTCCGGCTCAGCTCAAACCGCTGGTAGAGCAATATATCGCCTCACTGCCGGGTACCACCGCCACCGCCATGTACGATAAAAACCGTACCCCCGAACGCAAAGGCATATACAATAACCATTTTATGCGCAAGCTCGAAACCCCCAAAGCCACAACAGCCATCGTATATTCGGGCGATATGGTATACAGTCCCGAAAATATCATCTGTCTGAGCGCTCTGTCGCAACTCTTCCAGATGGAGTTCACAGATAAGATTCGCGAAGAAAAGGGTGGAACATACGGCGTGCGCGTACAAAGCGATGCCCGAAAGATTCCTTCCGAAGGCTTCTCTCTCCAGTTCAGATTCGACACCGATCCTGCCCGACGCACGGAACTCGTCAATGCCATCAACGATGTAACCCAACGATTACGGACGGAAGGCCCCGATGCCCAAATGTTGCAGAAGGTCAAAGAATATATGCTGAAACAGCATGCCGACAACCTGAAAGAAAACAGGTATGCCCTCCGAAACTTGCAAGAGTATCTGATTCACGGCATTGACCGCGAGAAAAACTACGTTAAACACGTAAACAATCTGTCAATCGCATCGCTGCAACAGTTCACCGACGAACTGCTGAAACAGAATAACCGCATCGAAGTATCGATGAGCAGCCAAGAATAATTTTCCGTAACAAGGAAAGCCCCGAAAGGCCGTCCCGCTTCCGTACGAACGAGACGGCCTTTTCCATGTAGCCGATGCGAGAGCTACTCCCTTCCAATCGAAAGCAGCCTATTATTCCCATTTATTCCCATTCGTCAATTCCGGATACAAAGATATGGACATATTTTTTCATGCTGAAAGAATCGATTTCGTATTATTTTCTACCTTTGCACCGTATCATTGCAGTTTTTGCCAATGCAACAAATAAAAAAATGAACATTGAAAAAAAGACGTTATTTTCCATACGTAACTGGATCCTCCGGACAAACAAGCCTGTATGGGGTTATTCGTCTGTAAAAGGTTTAACCTGTGTTTTTTAGAGAATCATCCGGATTACGTTTTTATGCCGTGAAGTTATTTATATAAATTCGAATATGTTATTTAGTTATGCCGTCATCATCCCTATGGCCAACGAAGAAAACGATTTTGAATCGTTCGTTTCGATTTTAAAGGATGAATTAGATCGTATAGGTTCCGGATCGGTTTATTTTATCGTAGATAAAGTATTGTTTTATTATTTTTTCAAACGTTTAAAATTCCAATCCATTGATATAAAAGAGCAATGAAAAATACTACTTTAATCATTACGTCTATTGCTTCGGATAAACATCCGGTGCTCAGTCGCTTTGCTCAAGAGGCAGCCTTACATTCGGTTCGCTTTATGGTCATCGGGGATAAAAAAAGTCCTACCTTTCATCTTGACGGGTGTGATTTCTTTTCCATTGAGAGACAATGTGTGATGCCTTACACGTTGGCTCGATTGTTGCCGTTTGGTCACTACGCACGCAAAAATCTTGGCTATCTTGAAGCGGCACGGCACGGTGCAGAAATTATTATCGAAACGGATGATGACAACTATCCGGAAACCTGCTTTTGGAGAGAACGAAATAAAATGGTCACTGCGCATTGTCTGAAAGAAAAAGGTTGGGTAAATATGTATGGATATTACACCCGCAGCATTGTATGGCCTCGTGGCTTTGCACTTGAACATATTCAAAGCGAGCTTCCGGAATTGGAACCGTTGCAAAAAATATTGGCTCCCATCCAGCAAGGTTTGGCAGATTTAAATCCCGATGTCGATGCTATTTACCGCTTAACACAACCCTTGCCGGTATGTTTTCAAAAAGAACCCAAACGTATTGCATTAGGACATGGAAGTATCTGCCCGTTCAACAGCCAAAATACGACATGGTTCCGCGAAGCCTTCCCTCTCATGTATCTGCCTTCGTATTGCAGCTTCCGGATGACTGATATTTGGCGTTCATTCGTGGCACAGCGAATTGCATGGACGTGCGGTTGGAATATTTTGTTTCATGAAGCAACAGTTTGGCAAGAACGAAACGAACATGCCATCATCAAAGATTTTAAAGATGAAATTTCAGGATATTGCAATAACCGTGAGATTATGGATAGACTTATGCAATTGGACCTGAAAGAAGGAGTAGAGGCTATACCCGAAAATCTGATACGTTGTTATCGTGCATTCGTTGAAATGTCATTAATAGAAGAAAAGGAACTGACTCTTCTTGATGCATGGATTACAGACATAAACAGTTAATTCTATTATGAACAGACGAGATTGTTGAAATATAGATGATCCTTCTTGGCTAAATGAAGAGTGGCAGTAAGTTGGATGCGATCTTCAGAAACTTGATGATAGGCGAACACAATGAATTGAAGAATCGATATATGGTTGTGAATCCCCCGTCAGAAAACTATCTGAATCCTGCCATGAAAGAAGGTCTTGTTACGATGCTCTACCCTAACAGTCCGAGACCCCCTCGTCAGAAATATCTACTGACAGTAAAAGGATTAGCTGTTTGTAATTCAAAGCAGACGGTAAGGTGATAGTAAGAGATGGAGAATAAAAGGGATCGTTTGGGGGCTGATTGCAAACCTGTGTGATCTTTCGATGGGCGAGGTGGAAGAAGGTGTTGGGATTTGAGATCCTTCTTATTAAAATTGCATTAATAATTGATATATGATGGATTTAAAAGGTGTATTTACGGATAGACATTATCAGGACTGGCCAAGCTGGCATATTGTATATGAATGGGAAGATGAATTGTCTCATGCGCTACATTTACCGTTAAAAAACAGTCCGGAAGGAAGCAAACATGTTTTGTATAACATGTTTAAACATATTGATCATAAGGTGTTTAATGGTGGAGTTGGCCGTATGATCGCAGATTGGGGCCATAGAGACAAGGGCTGTTGTCTCTATTTTGAAATGTGTGCCAAACGATATAAAAGCTTTTCCAACAGCCGGAGAACGATTCCGGTGATTATCGATTTTTGGGATAAAGAGGGTATAGAGCGTTTTAAAAAATTATATGCAGACTGTCCGTATCTTCTG
>ERZ772967.547-NODE-547-length-29817-cov-5.184161_pt1 | contig 29817 bp, 25 predicted proteins | sample MGYA00511677_ERZ772967 | MGnify/ENA primary metagenome ERZ772967 (study PRJEB29015, sample SAMEA2737931) | human oral metagenome | biome: human oral; feature: human-associated habitat; material: dental | place: China | collected 2146 ...
AACAATGGCTTATAGCCAAAGAACAAACCACCCGTTTTACGGGTGGTCATGATTTTTCCGTGATTACTTTTGTAAGCGGCACATCATGCGTCTGAGCAAGTATTCTCTCTTGCCTCTGGCAATCAAAGGCTACTCCTATGACATCCGCTGATTTTGCTTTTGCGAGGAACCTATCGTAGTATCCCCCGCCCATGCCTATGCGATTTCCGTTTTCATCAAAAGCTGCAAGTGGACAGATTATCAAATCCAGCTCGCTTGGTTTAGCCTCGCTGGAGCCGGCCTCACTAGGCTCTGATATTCCGAAAGGACCCTCTTTCCATACTGTGTCTGTACCTGGTTTTAGGGCAAGCATTTCTCCCTTACTCTTGCAGAGTGGGTAATATATCTCCTTGCCAAGTGACAACGCTTTTTCTATCAAGTCATCAAGCCTCACCTCACAAGCTACAGCCTTGTAAACGAATATCTTCTTAGCGTTTTGAAACTCATCGCTAGAGATAAGCTTTTCGCAGATTTTACGAGATGCCTGTTCTATATAGTCACCCCTGAGTGAGTTTCTTGCAGCTAGAGCTTCTTTTCTTTGTTTTTTCTGAAGGACTTTTGCAGCGCTTTTTCTAAGCTCTCCTGCAAGGTAGAGTGAGCCGAAGGTCATTATAGCTTGCTCACTTACTGATTCTAGAAGTTCTGATAGACATTCTTCACTTGAAGGGTAGCTCTTTGCGCTTAGTCCCTTTGACATAATCAAAGCTGCAAGCTCATCTGCCGGCATTGCTCTATCGCTATCCGGTGTCAGGCAGTAGAACTCGCTGACCTTAGGTGCAAGTATATCTATGACCTCGCTGACGTTCTTGTCTGCGAGCATTCCGATTATGAGTCCAAGCTTTTGCTTAGGCAGGTAGTCTGAGATTGCCTGAGCAATTGAACTTGCACACTGAGGGTTGTGCCCGCCATCTAGGATAAAGATAGGCTTAAGTGATAGAATTTCAAATCTTGCCGGCCATCTAGCATTACGAAGACCTGATCTTAGTGCATCTTCAGAGATCTTCCAACCTCTTGAGCGGAGCACCTTGACTGCATCTATTACAACAGAGGCGTTTTTGCATTGATGTTTGCCTAGTAGCGATATTGAGTATTTTGCGCCTTCATAGCTGAAAGATTGCGATTTCAGGCTACAGCTTAGGTAGTTTAGGCTGTCGAACTTTGATATGTGAAGAGGAGTGCTTAGCTCCTTGCATCTATTTTCTATGATTGATAGTGCTTCACTTGCCATTTCATAACACACTACTTCACAGCCCGGCTTTATGATACCTGCCTTGTTTTTGGCTATTTCAGCAAGGGTGCTTCCAAGAAAATCCGTATGATCGAGTCCGATGTTACAGATTATTGCAAGCTCCGGTGCTTTTATAACATTGGTGCTATCTAGGCTTCCGCCCATGCCAACTTCCAGGACAACTATGTCACAACTTTGGGTTTTGAAGTATAGGAAGGCTATGGCTGTTGAAATTTCAAACTGGCTGGGGTGATCTCCAAGTCTATCTGCAGCAGCTGCAACCTTTCTTGTCGTATCTATGAAATCCTCTTCAGAGATTTGCGCTCCGTCTATCTGAAAGCGCTCACAAAAACCGGAAAGATGGGGGGACAGGTAGAAGCCTGTCTTAAGACCTGACTTTGACAGTATGGATGAAAGCATGGCGCAGGTACTTCCCTTGCCGTTACTTCCGGCTACATGGACAAACTTAAGCGCATCCTGTGGATTTCCGAGCACTTCAAGAAGCTCGTAGGTTCTTGAAAGACCTGGACGAGTCTTGCTCCATGTATAGTTTTCAATATAGCTGAGCGCGTCATCGTAGGTGAGGATTTGATCAGCCTTCATTCTTTGATTTGTGTTTTCCATCGTACCCTAATATTATTTTGATATTTTTTGAAGTGGCTTCACTATCTGAGGTGCAATCAGTGAAAATGCAATTCCCTTTGCAATACAGATTCCAAGTCTTGGAAGCAGAAGTCCGACAATCAAAGCAGGATAGTAGTATCCATAGATATGGCTGTCTATGTAGAGTGAAATCGTGTTGATCATTGTAATTAAAAGTTCTCCTGAAATTACGATGAAGAATGTCTGCTTGGTACTCAGTTTGAAGCTGCAGCGCTTTGCATAGCAGCCCACATACAGTCCGTAGATGGTGTATGGGAGAATCCAAAGCGGTGTTGTAATGGTGACACCGAATTTGAGTAGCTGATAGATTACGGTACCAAGCGTGCCTATTGCAGCTCCACTTAGCGGTCCAAATAATAATGCACCTATGAGAACGGGAAGGCTCTCAAAGGTAATCTTTAATCCCTGTGTTGAAATTGCAAGGAAGGCGAGGGTCGCACATATAGCGGCCAGCACTGAATTCAGTGTCATCTGTTTTGTGTTTGTTTTCACTAAAAAACTCCTTTCACGGCTATGCCACAAAAGAAGAATCTAAAGTGGCAGCGGATGCGGAATTGGCACCGCAGGAATAAATTCCTTTCGTTCGCAGACAACTCCCATCCTGCGACACTTAACGCGCCAAATCCTACTCTGACATTAAAATATTTAGTTAAAACTTGTTAGTCTATCTAGAGCATGCATGTCTTGCTGCTGCTTCGACAAGATGCTTAACTAGTATGGTTGATGTAACGCCGCCCACACCACCTGGAACCGGGGTTATGGAAGCGACCTTATCGGAAACTGCATCATAATCTACATCTCCGCAAAGTTTCTGCTTTGCCTCGCTATAGCTGACACCGACATCTATTATACACTGGTTTTTGTTTACATATTTAAGACCTACGCTCTCAGGCCGACCTGTACATGCTATGAGTATGTCTGCTGAGCGCGAAATCTCATCTGCATTATTGGTTCTGCTATGGCAGATGGTCACGCTTGCATTCCTTCTAAGAAGCATCATCGCAACAGGCTTTCCGATTACTAGGGAACGTCCTAAAATAACGGCATTCTTGCCGCTAATCTCAATTCCGTAGAAATCCAATATTTCTATTGCTGCCTGAGCAGTGCACGGTGGGAAGCCGACTTCGCTATCCGTAAAGATTCCTGTAAGGGAAGCGTCGGTTGAACCATCTACGTCCTTTGATGCAGCGATTATATTACGTGCTTTATCACCATCTATGTGTGCAGGAAGAGGTCTAAACATCAGTATTCCGTGGACACTGCTGTCTTCATTCAGCTTTTCCAGTTCAGCATAGAAGTCATCTGCAGGAATATCATCGGCAAGAACTACCTGTTTTGCAAGTACGCCTATCTTGTCACAACGCTTTAGGATGGTGTTTTCGTAGCTTATGTCATTAGGCTTTGCGCCAACTCTAACTATGGCAAGGCAAGGTTTGATATTTTGCTTTGATAGCTCTTCAACCTTAGCGATTAACTCTTTGCAGAGCTTGTCAACGAGTGGTGCTCCCTTTAATATATCTGTCATTTAAAATCTCTCCAATATGTTATAGAAAATTTCCTCTGAAAGCTTGCAGTACCGGTTTGCAAGCGTTTCCGCCTCAGCATTGATCATATCCGCATAGCATCTGTCCTTCATCAGCTTGGTGTTTACTTTAACATTAACCAGTGCCCCCATAAGTGAGGCGCGGCAAAGCGCAACACCTGTCGCTGCATCTGAGACAACGAGTGGGCTTCCGACAATTGCAAACTCTCTTTGAATTTCTATAGCTTGAGCTGCTAATTGCATGATGCGAAGTGGTACCGAGGCAGCCTGCTGAAGGCAACCCTCCATTATTCTGTCTTTACCGGGCGTATCCTTTGGAAGCGCATAGCACCTTGCTAGAGGAGCAAAGGCATCTGCGTCCTTTTGAATACAATCTGTGAGGCTTCTCGTGAGTTCCTCCGCCTGCTTTAGCAGTATGTCGATTTCGCCCTGCACATTTTCATATTTTTTCTTTCCGCTGGTTAGAGCTCCTACCATATGCCCGAGGGATACACCGATTGCGCCTGCCAGAGCGCTGGCACCACCACCTCCCGGAGTAGGACTTGATGAAGACAATATATCGAGAAATTCTTCTATGTTATATGATTCTATCATTTAAAACCTATACCCTTCAATCTGAGGCGTAGAACAGCATCCTCAAATCGTACACAATGAAATATTTGCAAAACTATAAAAATCACCTCTGAAAAACTAGAATAGACCCGTAATCTTTCCGTTGTTATCGATGTCTATTCTCTCAGCTGCCGGTCTCTTTGGAAGCCCGGGCATGGTCATGATATCTCCTGTCAGAGCGACGATGAAGCCTGCTCCTGCAGATACTTTGAGGTTTCTGACTGAGATGCTGAAGTTCTTCGGTGCTCCGAGCAAAGCCGGATTATCCGAGAAGGAATACTGCGTTTTTGCCATGCAGATAGGAAGATTGCCGAAGCCGAGTGCTTCAAGTTCCGCAAGCTGTTTAGGCGCCCTCTCGACAAAATTCACTGAATCAGCGTGATATATCTTCTTAGCTATAGCTTCAATCTTTTCTTTGATTGAAAGCGAGTTATCGTAAGCAAATTGAAATTCGTTTGGTTTTTCACAGAGCCTGATTACCTCTTCTGCCAGTTCTTTTCCGCCGATGCCGCCCTTTGCCCAAACTTCACTTAACGCTACATTTACGCCCAGTTCCTCACACTTTGTCTTTATGAGATCAAGTTCGGCTTCTGTGTCCGTAGGGAAGGCGTTGATTGCAACAACTGCAGGAAGTTTGTAAACCTCAGTGATATTTGATACGTGCCTGAGCAGGTTAGGGAGCCCTTTCTCAAGAGCCTCCAGGTTCTCGTTATTTAGCTGAACCTTTGGAACTCCACCATTGAACTTGAGCGCTCTTACGGTAGCTACGATGACGACTGCATCAGGCTTAAGCCCTGCTATGCGGCATTTGATATCCAGAAACTTCTCGGCACCAAGGTCTGCACCGAAGCCTGCTTCTGTAACTGTGTATTCACTGAGAGCAAGTGCCATGCGAGTAGCTGTTATCGAGTTACAGCCGTGTGCTATATTGGCAAAAGGTCCGCAGTGAACAAAGGCCGGTGTACCCTCCAGTGACTGAACAAGGTTAGGCTTGAGTGCGTCCTTTAGGAGTGCGGACATTGCGCCCTGAGCCTTTAGGTCGCCTGCTGTTACCGGTTTGTTATCGTAGGAATATCCAACTATTATTCTTGCCAGTCTATTCTTGAGGTCTTCGATGTCACTTGAGAGGCAAAGAACTGCCATTATTTCACTTGCGACTGTTATATCAAAGCCATCCTCTCTAGGAGTACCGTTAGCCTTGCCACCTAGTCCTATTACTATGTTTCTAAGCTGGCGATCGTTCATATCTACAGCCCTACGCCATGTGATACGGCGAGGATCTATGTTTAGCTCATTTCCCTGCTGTATGTGATTATCAAGCATAGCTGCGAGGAGATTGTTTGCCGCGCCGATGGCGTGGAAATCTCCTGTAAAGTGAAGGTTGATGTCCTCCATAGGTACTATCTGTGCATATCCACCACCTGCGGCACCGCCCTTGACTCCGAAGACAGGTCCCAGGGAAGGCTCTCTAATAGCCATCATTGAGTTCTTACCGAGCTTGCGAAGAGCGTCTGCAAGACCGACAGTCGTGGTCGTCTTGCCTTCTCCTGCCGGGGTCGGATTTATCGCTGTAACAAGGATAAGCTTACCATGCTTCTTGTTAATGTCTTTTAGTAATTTATAGTTTACCTTTGCCTTATAATTACCGTATAGCTCCAGATATTTCTCGTCGATTCCGGCAAGTTTTGCTATCTCGGTTATCTTTTGCATTTTACATGCTTGAGCAATATCAATATCAGATTTGAAAGCCATCTAAATCCTCCGCATTTTCGACTGACTATAACGTTACTAAAGTATATCACACATTGTATGTTAATTAAACAGAAACTATGTATCAAAAGAATATAATAAATGGTATAATCAAAGTGTAATAATAAGTGTAGTAATAGTAAGATAAGCAATGCGATTTTTTATAAAATTTTTCGAGGTGGGAATATGGATATTACAAAGCTAAAGGTGATGTACCCGGTAGTTGCGGAAATGGCCGATGCCAAAGAGGTTTTTTGGTTAAACGAGAGAGCTGATGAGGAGATAAAGCTCGATTATGGAATGAGCGATATCGATGATGCGGAGGCAAGGCTTGCTCGCTTTGCAGCATATATACAGGCTGCTTTTCCTGAAACTGAGAAAACAAAGGGAGTCATAGAGTCTCCGCTAAGAGAAATTCCTAAGATGAAGAAGGAACTTGAGAAGATGACCGGTTGTGATTTTGATGGAAAGTTATTCCTTAAGATGGACTCACATCTGCCTGTTTCCGGCTCAATCAAAGCTAGAGGAGGCATCTACGAGGTGCTTAAGTTTGCCGAGAAAGTAGCTATGGAACACGGACTTCTTAATGAAGATGACGACTACTCAAAGCTCATGAGTGAGGATTGCATGAGGCTGTTTTCGGAGTACAGCGTTGCTGTAGGATCGACAGGGAACCTTGGACTTTCGATAGGAATAATCAGTGCTAAGCTTGGCTTTAAGGTGACAGTTCATATGTCAGCTGATGCCAGAGAGTGGAAAAAGGCTCTTTTGAGATCTAAGGGAGTTACGGTTGTTGAGTACGAAGACGACTACCAGAAGGCTGTTGCCGAGGGTCGCAAGATTGCAGCATGTGATGACAAGTGCCACTTCGTAGACGATGAGGGCTCGCTTGACCTATTCATGGGATATGCAGTTGCCGCAAAGAGAATCATAAAGCAGTTTGAGGATGCGGAAATAGTTTGTGATGATGAGCATCCGGTATTTGTTTACATACCTTGTGGAGTTGGCGGAGCACCTGGCGGAGTCACTTTTGGACTTAAGGAAATCTATGGAAAGAACATACATGTTTTGTTTGCAGAACCTACTCATGCGCCTTGCATGACTTTAGGTCTTGCTACAGGGCTGAACGACGGCATAGCTGTCTCAGATATAGGATTAGATGGAAAAACCGCTGCCGATGGACTTGCTGTGGGCAGGGCATCCAGACTCGTTGGTGATATAATGTCAACCTTGTTAGAAGCGTGTTTTACAATAGAGGATGACAAGCTTTATCCTTTCCTGACGAAACTTGCTGACTCCGAGAATATTTTTATTGAGCCTTCGGCATGCGCTTCCTTTACAGGACCAATGCACGTGACTAAAAATCTGGAAAGGCTAAGCGATAAGAATCTGAAATCAAAGATGAAGAACGCAACTCACATCCTTTGGGCTACCGGCGGAAGCATGGTTCCGGAGGCCGAGATGAAGAGCTACTACGAGCAGGGCAAATAGATTTATGAAAATACTTGTTATTAGCGACACGCATGGTGATATAAAAAGAGCAGTCAATCTTGTAAACAGCATTAAGGGCATAGATCTGATAATTCACTGCGGAGATAATAAAAGGGATGCGGAGAAGCTGGCAGAAAGGTTTCCCGATATCGAGGTTATAGCAGTAAGCGGCAATTGTGATATACATATGGGCACGGACTTTACGATTGTTAAAACGAATGCAGGGGACATATTTGTTACGCATGGACACGACTATGGAGTGGGATATGCTCTTGATGGTATAGTCGAAGAGGCAAAGAATTACGATTGCAGGGCTATATGCTTCGGGCATACGCATAAGCCTCTCTGTATGGTTCTTGGTGACATTGTGATTGTGAATCCCGGAAGCCTGAGCGAGCCGAGAGGCGGCAGCAAACCTTCGTGTGCGGTGATAACGACCGAAGGAGATAAGCTCTTTGCAAATATAGTTCTTTACAGCACTGTATGCGGTGTTAAGGAGGAACGGAGGAAGAGCGGTAATCTTAGGAATATGCTCAACTACAGCGACGGATTTTAGACAGGTTAAGGAAGAAGGAGTTTAGGGTGAAAAAACTACTTAAAAGCAGGTATACGAAGCTGATGCTCAGGTTTTTTATCGTTGGAGTGCTTTTGATTATCTTCAACCAGATTGTGGGAAATTACGATTCTTTTAAGGAAAGTCTGGACACAATTAAAACAATAATTTCACCATTTATCTACGGATTTGTAATGGCGTACTTGCTGTGCCCGGTATATAACGGTACGGTGCGCGTTCTATATAGAACTCTGGGGAAGCGCTTTAGGAACAAAAAGAGAATTTTTTCCATATGCAAGCTTATAGCATCGGTAGTTTCTGTAATCTGCCTGATTGGGGTAGTTGCAGGGCTTGTCGCTTTGATAGTACCTCAGGTAATAGAGAGCATTACGGGGATTTTGAAGACGCTGCCACAGAGACTTGAGCAGCTCAGCGCCTTTTTCTCGGATATTACCGCTAAGATGGAAAACAGAAGGATGGCGATGCGAATAACTGAGCTATACAGTCAGGTTCAGACAAATTTAGTCGAGCTCGCACAGACCAAGCTTCTTCCCGGGATGGGAACCGTGGTAACTCAGATTTCTACACAGGTGTTGCTCACTCTCAAAACCATGATGAATGTGATGATTGGAGTCATAGCATGTGTGTATATGTTAAACAGCAAGGAACGCTTTCAGGGACAGTTCAAAAAGCTGATAATAGCGATGCTGCCAAAGGAGAAGGCGGATTCTATATTTGATTTTGCCAGACATACTAACAGAACCTTCGGCGGATTTATCAACGGTAAGATAATCGACTCAATAATCATCGGAATCATATGCTTTATACTAATGAAAATCTTAGGCTTTCCATACCCGATTTTGATAAGCGTAATTATAGGAATAACGAATATCATTCCGTTCTTTGGACCGTTTATCGGGGCAATTCCGTCTGCGATTATAATTTTGCTCGTAAGTCCGATATACTCGCTTTATTTCCTGATTTTGATTTTCGTGTTGCAGCAGGTTGACGGTAACATCATAGGACCTGCAATACTGGGCAATACAACGGGTATCGCAAGCTTTTGGGTTCTGTTCTCCATCGTGATCGGAGGAGGCTTATTCGGGTTTATAGGAATGGTGCTCGGTGTTCCGGTCTTTGCGATAATCAACTATTATCTATCGCTAAGTATAAACAGGAGGCTTGAAGCAAAGGGTATGGATTCTGATACCATCAGCTATGAGGATTTCAGTAAATACAAAATTGATAAGGAGGAAATCCGTTAATGAATATAATAGACAATGCGCCTATGTCAAAATATACCAGCTTCAGGTGCGGCGGACGTGCCAAGAGGCTTGTAATTTGCGATAGCGTTTCTGAACTTGAACAGGTTATGAACGAGATTGCAGAATCAAAGGAAGAGTATCTGTTTTTAGGAAACGGAAGTAACACTCTGTTTCTGGACGGGATATACGATGGCACAGTTGTAACTATTGGAAAAGGTTTTGATGAGATAGAGGTAATCGATGATGGAGACGAAGTTCGTCTAAAGTGCATGGCGGCCACTCTCTTGTCAAAGATTGCTAAGAAAGCGCTCGAAGAGAGCCTCTCCGGATTTGAATTTGCTTCGGGAATCCCCGGAAGCATAGGTGGTGCTGTCTTTATGAACGCCGGTGCATACGGTGGTGAAATGATTGATGTTCTGGAATCGGTGGAACTTCTTTCACCTAACGCAGATGGCAAGTGGGAGCTAAAGACAGTGCCCACAGATAATCTAGGGCTTAGTTATAGACACAGCAGGCTACAGGAGACGAAGGAGATTGTTGTTTCGGCAACTTTGAGACTTCCGAAGGGAGATAGAACCGAGATAGAGGAAAAACTGGCAGAACTGACAAAGAAGAGAACATCAAAGCAACCTCTCGAGTTTCCAAGTGCCGGAAGCTTTTTCAAAAGGCCTGAGGGATATTTCGCAGCGAAGTTGATAGAGGATGCGGGCCTCAAAGGAGTAAGTGTCGGTGGGGCTCAGGTTTCGAGCAAGCACTGCGGTTTCGTTATTAATACCGGTAATGCGACGACCGATGACATTGTTGACCTCATGCATCTGGTCCAAAATACCGTTTTTGATAAGTTTGGAGTCAGACTTGAACCGGAGGTGAGGATAATTGGCTTATAGCGTAAGTGAGATAGAAAGCTTTATATCACAGTACCGCATGACTTTTGATTATCACACACACACAACTTTTTCGCACGGAAAAGGATCCATTGAGGATAATGTAAAGGTTGCGCTATCAAAGGGGCTGAAGGGGCTTGCAATATCTGATCATGGACCGGGACATTTGACCTACGGGATAAAGAGGTCTTCGCTTCCTGTGATGAGAGCTGAGATAGATAGGCTGAAGAACGTATATCCGGAAATCGAACTTTACCTCAGTGTAGAGGCGAATGTTTTGAACTGTGGCAATCATACGGATGTGAATGCAGAGGATTTAAAGTACTTGGATTTTCTGCATGCGGGCTATCATTACGGGGTTTTACATGGCTATTGTGTAAAAAACTGGCTGGATTTCAGACACGCTTACCCGGAGAATTGGGGAAAGAAGCTGCTCATAAAAAATACGGATATGTGTGTTAAGTGCATATATGAAAACGAACTTAAGATATTCACACATCCCGGAGATAAGGGTAGGTTCGACATTGATGAGATTGCAAAGGCGTGTGAGGATAGGGGCACATGGCTTGAGATAAACATGAAGCATCCATTCCTTAACGATGAAGGTATTAAGATAGCATCAAAGTATGACGTAAGTTTTGTTATAAGCAGTGACGCTCATATACCCGAGAATGTAGGACTGTATGAGGGAGGACTCGGCAGAGCCTATGTCGCAGGACTTGATTTTGATAGGATTGTAAACATAGAGCATATTTAAGAGGTTGTATAATGGAAAAGATGAAACTTGTAGTTGTAACCGGACTTTCCGGAGCGGGAAAGACCAATGCCATGGACTGGTTTGAGGACAGGGGATACTATTGTGTCGACAATATGCCTCCTGCTTTGATTACCAACTTTATTGAGCTTACAAAGTCGTCCAAGAAACAGATAGAAAAGGCGGTATTCGTTTTCGATGCGCGTGGCGGGGCCTACTTTTCCGATATGAAAGAGTATATAAATCTTCTCAAGTCAGATGAGAATATCGACTGTAGAATACTGTTTATCGAAGCTTCGGAGAGGGCTTTGATAAAACGTTTTAACGAGACCAGAAGAGCACATCCGCTGGCAACGGGAAGTACGACAAAGGAAGTAATCGCAGCCGAAAGAGAGGAACTTAAAGAGATACGAGATCTTTCCGACTACATCATAGATACTACTAATCTTAAGGTTGCGGAACTCAAGCAGGAGATAAGCAAAATTTTTGAGCAAGGAAGCGACAAGTCATCATTTTTGATTAATATAAAATCTTTCGGCTATAAGAGAGGTATTCCTATCGAGGCGGACCTGGTACTCGATATGAGATTTATTCCCAACCCTTATTATCTACCGAGTCTAAAGAGACTCACAGGTAACAATAAGAAAGTTTCTGCCTATGTTTTGAGACAGAAGATTACTCAGGATTTTATAAAGGCGGAGCTGGAAATGTTGGAAATGCTGATTCCGGCATATATCAAAGAGGGAAAATATCACCTAAATATAGCCTTCGGTTGCACCGGCGGGCAACATAGATCGGTAGCTATGGCGGACATTATTTCAAAGGAACTAAGGGCAAAAGGTTATAGAGTAACCCTTGAACACAGGGACATTTGATGTTATAATGAATCTATAAAAACAAGTGAACCAAAAATGAATCACTTTATGATATCAGGTTTAATTCGGTAGATTTAAGGAGAAAGAAATGGAAAAACTAATTATCAGCGCTTGTATCTGTGGTGCAGAGGTTACTAAAGAACAGAATCCGGCGGTTCCTTACACTGTAGAGGAAATCGTTAGAGAAGCCAAGTCAGCTTATGATGCAGGAGCTGCTTTAATTCACCTTCACGTTAGAGAAGATGACGGTACACCTACACAGAGTAAGGAGAGATTCCAGGTATGTGTAGATGCTATCCGCAAGGAATGTCCGGATGCAATCATCCAGCCTTCAACAGGTGGTGCAGTTGGAATGACAGACCTGGAGAGACTTCAGTCAACTGAAATCGTTCCTACACCTGAGATGGCAACACTGGACTGCGGTACTGTTAATTTCGGTGGAGATGAGGTTTTCACAAATACAAACACAACAATAGAGAACTTTGCTAAGATCCTTAAGGAGAGAGGCATTAAGCCTGAGCTTGAGGTGTTCGATAAGGGTATGATAGACCTAGCTCTAAGAGTAGCTGATCGCAAGGGGCTTCTAGTTCACCCACTTCACTGGGACTTCGTTCTAGGTGTTCAGATGGAAGCATCAGTTAGAGATCTGGTATACATGGCAACATCAATTCCTGTTGGTTCAACATGGACAGCTACAGGTCTTGGTAAGAATGCATGGCACATCGCAGCAGCGACAATTTCACTAGGTGGACACGTAAGAGTAGGCTTTGAGGATAACCTATACCTTGAGAAGGGTGTTCTGGCAAAGAGCAACGGAGAAATGGTAGAGAAGGCTGTTAAGCTTGCAAAACTGCTCGGAAGAGAAATCGCTACACCGGACGAAGCAAGAGAAATCCTTGGACTGCCAAAGAGAACTTGGTAATATAAACATACTTAAATACATGTGGATAAAAAAGTGGTGCTTGTAGTTTACGAGCACCACTTTTGCAATATTAAGAGCATGCCTTCAATCTAAAAGGAAATCTAAGCTAGACATAATCGTCTTATAATATCGGACTTGCTAATCAAGAATATTTTCCGCTCTTGTCCTCAATATTAGCGAGACTGTAGACATCACCAACTTTATTTAATATATATTCTTTGCCTTTGAGACCCAGAATTTGAGCTTTTTTGTTATATATTGAGATATAAATAGTGCCATTGTCCGTCTTTAATCGACATATGACATTCTTTTCTTTCTTAAACACAGTCTCATATTTACCGAAGGCGAGGACATTGGCAGGAGCATCTACTGTATAGATTATAATTTTATGGTCACTTTCTCGAACTGAAAGGGTTAATGTATCGCTTGGATTTTTTGGACGTGACTGGTAACATCCGGTGATGTCAACCGGATCGGAATAGACCATCTTTATATACGCGATGAATGCGCAGCTTGTCAAAAGAATGGATAAAACTATAACAAGGATTATCTTTGGTGCGTTTTTCTTTGATAAAAACATACTGAACCCTCCTTTCATAAGCTGGATACCTTTCTAATTAAAATATAACTTAATTTTAAAAAAATGCAATATTTTCTCAAAAATAATTTATAAATTTGATAAATGCTGGTAGGCGTATGAACTGTTAAACCTGTGGGTTCAGTAATTATCGTTTATATTATTCCCTTGCGGAAAAGGGGCTATAAGATATATAATATATGTGCGAATATGTGCAGCAAAACAGAACTTCCGGGAATACGGTGAGAATCCGTAGCAGTCTGCGCTACTGTATGGGGGACGATGATACAAGATGTCACTGTTTGGGAGCTTGCTGTGAGGCAAGATGCTTAGATGGGAAGACGTATCTCAGGATGAACCTAAGTCAGGATACCGGATGTTTTGCATTTAGATATTCAAAGCTTCGACAGTAAGGTTTTGATATTGTATCGCGTGTTTGTTCGGATGCAATTAAAATGTGGATACATTTACCAGATGACGGTCGAAGTACCGTTATTTATTTTTGGGGCAAGGGTATTTGAGATACTCGGTTTATGAAAAGGAGAGAACAGGTGAGAGATTTTAGCAAGGCGTTTAGAAGACTGGTTGTGACAGCGGTGCTAGCTGTTTTCATCATGGTTAGTGCAATTCCGTCGCTGGCAGCAACATATCAGGACGGAACATACAGCGTTCCCGTAAGTCTGAGCAAAGGAAGAATGTCACATAATGCCATAGTATCACCGTGTACGGTGACGGTATCCGGAGGACAGCTTTATGCAACTTTAGTATTTAAAAGAACTTCAGATAATGGAACACCAAAATATACATATCTAAGTACAGGTTTAGGAACTGTGTATCCGCAGCAATACGGACCACATGCACAGATATTCTACAATGTTCCTATTTCAGGATTAGGCAATATACCTGTGAAGATGGAGACGGAAGCGATGTCCGAATTATATGTCATTGACTACACAATTTATTTTGATGAATCGGCAATTCCCACAGTAGGTGGAGGAAGCTCGGGAACAAGCGAAAGCAGTACACCTGCTGTAAACAACTCAGATGGAAGCCACTCCAAGGCTTCGGAGAAGAAGGCTGAGGAGAAGAAAGAGGAAAAAGCTAAGGAGTCCGATAAGGACGGCAAGGAAAGCAAGAGCGGAGATAAAACGAAGGGCTCCAAGTCGAGAGACAAGTCTAAGAAGGACAATAAGAAGGGCAATCAAAACAAGAAGACGACAAAAGCAAATGCTGCAGCGGAAAAGAACAGCAAGCTACCGCTATATGTAGGAGGACTTGTCGTTTCAATTGCGGTTGCAGGTGTCGGTGTATTTATGTTGCTTAAGGGAAGGAAGATTAAATAGTATGGCTAAGAAGAATCGTGCTATTTTAATAGGAGTAATCGGTCTTGCAGTTGCAATAGCTATAGGATGTATGATTTTGATATTTGCCGACCTCGGGTCAGGTGATTCAAAAGAGGGCGGTGCTCCTGTTATCGAAGGACTCAAGTTTCAGGAAAAGGTAAAGCTGAAATATGCAAATCAGTTTTCGATATATAAGTACAAGGGTGGATATGCATATCTGGAGATTGTCGATGGAGATAAGCTGCTCGTTGTACCTAAGGGCAAGAAAGTTCCTAAAAATCTTGATAAGAATGTAATAGTTGTAAAGCAGCCTCTGCAGAATACATACCTTGTTTCTACTGCTGTTATGGCACTGTTCGATTCGCTAGATGCACTTGACAACATTAAATTTGTGGGAACGAATCACTGGTATATAGAAAATGCAAAGAGAGCTGTCGAGGAGAAGAAGTGGATAAATGCGGGTAAGTACAACACACCTGACTATGAGGCGTTGATTAATGGAAAGTGCGAGCTCGCCATCCAAAACACAATGATTCTTCATAATCCTGAGGTTAAGGAAAAACTTGTAGAGCTTGGGATTAAGACTATGATTGAAAAATCAAGCTATGAGTCACATCCGCTTGGAAGAACTGAGTGGATAAAGTTCTTCGGTGTACTTCTCGATAAGGAAGAACTGGCGAACAAGGTCTTTGATGAGGAAGCGGCAAAGGTTGAAAAACTCGAAAACACCAAGTCCACAGGCAAGAAGGTAATATTTTTCTACGTGAATACTAGAGGTAATGTAGTAACATATAAGTCTAAGGGCTATGTTCCTGAGATGATTAAAATTGCCGGAGGCAAGTACGCATTCTCAGACCTTGGAAAGGAAGAGGACAACAAGCTCAGTACAATAAACATGAGCATGGAGGAGTTCTACAATACAGCAAAGGATGCTGACATACTCATATACAACTGTAGCATAGTTGAGCAGATTCATACGCTCGACGAGCTATTTGAAAAGAGTCCGGTTCTGAAGGACTTTAAGGCAGTCAAAGAGGGAAATGCTTGGTGTACAAGCCGCAGCATGTTCCAGCAGACAAATAAGATGGGAAGCATTATACAGGAGATGAACGCAATATTCTCGGGAGACAAGGAAGCTCAGAAGAAGATGGAATACCTGTTTAAGCTAAAGTAAAGAGGAAGAACATGACACTTCAACAAAATCATAGAATCAGCGACAGATGGAGATACCTTGCGGTCTTCATCTGTCTAATAGTTGCCTTTATTATTTTGATGGTCTGGAATATCAATTCAGGAGCTGTGGATATTTCCTTCACGGAAATAATGAAGATAATATTCACAAAGAAAGGCAATCCAACAAACGTAAATATAATCTGGGAGATTAGACTGCCTAGAATAATAAGTGCCGCTATACTCGGAGGAGGACTTGCAGTATCAGGGTTTCTTATGCAGACATTTTTTAGTAACCCTATCGCAGGACCTTATGTTTTGGGCATATCATCGGGTTCAAAACTCTTTGTTGCCGTAGCGATGATTCTCGCACTAAAGTATGTTCACCATACAAATTCTTGGATGATAGTTATGGCGGCATTCATAGGTGCTTTGATAGCTATGGGCTTCGTACTACTTGCGGCTAGAGCGATAAAGCAGATGTCGATGCTTCTGGTTGCCGGAATCATGATAAGCTATATTTGTTCTGCGATAACGGAGTTTCTGATTACATTCGCTCAGGACTCGGACATAGTCAATTTACATAACTGGTCGCAGGGAAGCTTTTCCGGCGTGAGCTGGAGTGACGTTGGGCTTTCGAGCAAAATTGTGCTGGTTTGCTTTGTCATAGTGTTTGCTATGTCAAAGCCTATCGGAGCCTACCAGATGGGCGAATCCTACGCGCAGAGCATGGGTGTAAACGTAAAGCGTTTCAGAGTTTACTTGATTATGATGTCCAGCCTTCTAGCCGGATGTGTTACGGCCTTTGTCGGACCAATTTCATTTGTTGGAATCGCAGTTCCTCACGTTGTGAAGATAGGACTAAAGACGGCGAAGCCAATTCTGGTAATTCCTTGCTCATTCATGGCAGGAAGCGTATTCTGTATGTTCTGCGATTACATTGCGAGAACGGCATTTGCACCGGTGGAACTTTCTATAAGCACGGTAACAGCTATGTTCGGTGCACCGATAGTTATTGGAATGCTCGTGAAGAGGCATGGTACAAGGTATTAGAGAAAATAAATGGAAAAAATGTATTTTAGAACATCGGACCTGACGGTTGGATACAATAAAAACCCCTTGATAAAGGATATAAATATAGATGTAAATCTTGGTGAAATCGTGACGATGATAGGGCCAAACGGTGCGGGAAAGTCGACCATACTCAAGAGTATAACCAAACATCTTGAGGTGATTGGCGGGGATGCCTTTATTGCTGACGCCTCGCTTTCTAACCTTAGCTTTAAAGCGCTGGCCCGGCAGATGTCGGTTGTCCTAACGGAGAAGATTAAGGGTGAACTTTTGACGTGCTATGACGTTGTGGCAACGGGAAGGTACCCGTATACAAACTCGCTCGGCGTCCTTGACGAAAAGGATAGAATCAAGGTCTTTGAAGCGATGCAAAAGGCTCATGTTGAAGAACTGGCAGATAGGGACTTCAGCGCCATAAGTGATGGACAAAGGCAGAGGGTTCTGCTTGCAAGAGCTATATGCCAGGAACCAAAGATTATAGTTTTGGACGAGCCGACTTCCTTCCTTGATGTAAAGCATAAGCTTGAGCTTTTGAATATTCTGCACACGATGGCAAAGAAGGAAAACATAGCCGTTTTGATGTCCCTTCACGAAATAGATCTCGCTCAGAAGATTTCCGACAAGGTTATCTGCGTTCATGGTGACTCGATTGAGCACTTTGGCAGACCTAAAGATATTTTTACGGACGAAATCATTAAAGACCTTTACAATATAGAAAAGGGATCCTACAACATCACCTTTGGTAGTGTCGAGCTTCCTAAACCAAGTGGAGAGCCGGAGGTGTTTGTAATCGCAGGAGACGGTAAAGGCATTCCCGTCTTCAGGGAGATGACAAGACTCGGAATTCCGTTTTGTACAGGTATACTCCACGAAAACGATGTGGACTTCTACGTGGCTAAGAACCTTGCCGGCGAGCTGATATCGGTACCTGCATTTGAGGAAATCAGCGAAGAGAGTCTTGATAGAGCCCTTGAGTTCATCAAAAATTGTAGACGCGTAATCCTTGCTAATGATAAAATAGGAGTATCAAATAAACGCGTGGCGGCCTTGATAGAGGAGGCGGAAGCGCAGGGGAAGCTTGAGAGGGCATAGATGAACGATAGAATGCGTAAGCAGATGGAATTTGCTCTGCTTATGGACAAACAAAAGAATATCTTCAGGCAGAATCACATAGCGGATGGCAGCCGCAGGGAAAATGATGCTGAGCACGCATGGCATATGGCGATTATGGCCTACCTTTTTAGGGAATATGCGAACGAGGATATTGATATATCAAAGGTAATTCTCATGTGTCTGATTCACGATGTCGTGGAGATTGAAGCGGGAGACACCTATGCCTATGACGAAGAGGCGAAAAAGTCTCAGCGCGAGCGTGAGGAAAGAGCAAAGAAGCACATCTTCGGAATGCTTCCGAGCGACCAGGGGAGCGAGCTGGAGGCACTGTTTGATGAGTTTGAAACTCAGGAAACTGAAGAGGCTAAATTTGCAAAGGCTTTGGATAATCTACAACCTGTACTTCTTCACGAAGCCAATGGTGGCGGAGATTGGAAGGAACACCGAGTTACCAAGGAGCAAATCATGCGTAGGCAGGAGAAGACGAGACGAGGTTCCGATGAGCTCTTTGAAGTGATTAAAGGGATAATAGATAGGCACATTGCTGAGGGCAATATAAAGGAATAGAATTGCGCTTGCACCGCGTAGCCGAGCGCAGTCAGCCCAGAAGTGCCTTGATTTTGAATGCAAAAGCCGTATCTTGGATATATGTGTACGGACGCAAAAGCCGTGCCAACACGAATAATAAATATGAGTGCAGGGAGAAGGAACAATGAGCTTCGCAACAGAGGTGAAGAATGAACTTGCCAGAACAGAGATAGAAAAAAAGTGCTGCCAACTTGCTGAGTTGGCAGGTTTTTTACGTGTTTCCGGAAGTCTTCGCCTTGCCGGAGCGGGAAAATTTAAGATAGTTGTTTCCACTGAAATACCGGCTGTAGCAAGACATTATAAGCGTTTGATTAAAGAATATTTCAAGGTCGATGCAAAGCTTGAAATTGGAGAAGGCTCAGGTTTTAACAAGCAGAGAAGTTATCTTCTTACCATAGGACCTGAGGAAAGATCTGAGCAGATTCTGCGTGAAACGGGAATCCTGCTCGTAAGAGAGGGTAACAACTTTATTTCAGATGGTATTTACGACGATGTTGTCAGGACAAAGTGTTGTCGTAAATCTTATCTCAGGGGAGTTTTCCTCGCCTGCGGTTCGGTAAACAACCCCGACAAAACCTACCACCTCGAGTTCGTTTGTAACAGCGAGAGATTGGCTCTCGACCTAAAGAAGTTAATCAATGGTTTTGTCGAAATGACAGCAAAGACGATGGAAAGGCGAGGAAAATACATTGTGTATGTCAAGAGCCTCTCAAATATAAGGGATATGCTCGCAATAATCGGGGCGTATAGCCACGTTTTAAGCTTTGACAACACAGTGATAAAGAAGCAGATGAGGAACCGCACTGTGCGCATTACAAATTGCGACAATGCGAACATGGACAGGGCTCTTGACGCGGCGCAGCGGCAGCTTGCAGCCATCCGCGCTATCGAGGCCTGCGGTCTTTTCGACAAGCTGCCGCCGAGGCTGCGCGAAACCGCAAGGCTCCGCGCCGAGAACCCCGACGCCAGCCTCACACAGCTCGGAGAACTGTGTGCGCCGCCGCTCAAGAAAGCCGGAATCAATAGCCGAATTCAGAAGATACTTTCTTTCGCGGAAGAGCACGGATGCTTGGATAAATAAAGCGGGAAGGATTTTGTAGAAAAATAATGAACTCAAATGTTGGATAAGTTATTGTATAATATTTTTCATATAAAAAGCTGTAGGTAAAACATATTATATGAGGAGAAAGAACAATGAAAAGAAAACTTAGAGTGAGAGGAGTTACTGTTATAGCTTTTATCTCGATGGTAGTTATGATTTTCTGTGTAGGATGCGGTAATAACAGTGACACGGACAAATCAACTAAGCAGGAGACGGAAAAAAAGACGGAGACATTGAATAAGAATGCCCAAAAGGCGGGAGAAACATACAAACTTGAACAGGGTAGCTTTGTAATACCCAAAGGATGGAAACTGCACGAAGGTGATTCGACTGCGGAAAAACCGTTTTTTATTCCGGAAAACTCTGATAGCGACAATCCGTCCGGCATCATTTCTGTACAATATATGACAAATCACTACTCCAAGGATGACTCACAGACGCTTGCCGAATCCATACTTTGGCAGCTGAACATGCAGCTAAAAGGACATTTGAGCGGAGAGGTTACCGCTTCAGGAACATCAAGCAAGGAAGGCTATACTGTTTTGGTGTATAATTTTACTGCAGATGGTACTGCAAACACTCAATATTATATTCTGGGAGACCATTGTCATGTTATGGTATATGCGACGAACGTCAGCGGCACAGAGGATGTTGACACAGCGTCGAAGAGCATAGTAGATACATATAAGTGGAAATAGATTTTTAATGGTGTATGTCAAAAGCATACACTGTTTTTTTGTGTACTTTTTTGTGTATGCAAAATTAGGATATAATCTTTCAGTTTGATAGAGTATACTCTTGATATAACAGATGGAGGATAGTGAAAGATGTTTAAAGTAAAATCAAATGAGGAGAACAGAGGGTAATCTATATGTTAGAGTCTCAGATGACTGTGCCATGGATTTAGAAAGTGGAGAACTCAATTTTACAAGTGGTTGGGATAGCTATGAGGATGAGCAAGATGACCTTTGGTAGCTTTGTAATTAGAGTATGGGCAGCACTGTCTATCATATCCAAGATTGATATAAATTGTAAGCATAAAGGCTTTACTTATATAAATATACTGTTAAAATAGAAATGTATAAACTTTGTTTAAAGGTGGTGAAATTATGAAAGTGTCAAAGAAACTGTTTACAGTAGGAATCATCTGTATATTGGTGATACAGATGATATCAATAGGCTTTGTAAAAACTTCAAATGCGGAAGAAAAATCTCAGGCAGAGGAACTGACTGAGAAGCAGCAGCTAAAAGAAGACAAAATCGATAAGCCTAAAGATGAGAACAAGGCAGGTGAAATTAAAAACGGAGATGAGAATAATTATGTAAGTAATCCTGCAAGTAAAAATGAATTGTTTTCGATTGCCGGAACTGAGTCGACTCTGAGAGAAGACCCTACCCAAAAGATTAATCTGCGAGTAGGCTATTTGGACAACGGAGGTTTCGAAACGACAAAGACTGAATTTTGGACGGATGAGCCGGTTGGTGCAGCAGTAGATATGGGGATATCCGGATATGGAGTAAACATATTTAATGCAAAACTCAGAATTACGGTTCCCAAAACGGACGGAATTAAAAATTCGCTCAAATTTACTGACTCAGTTAACGCCAAATTAAATGAAAAAACAGAGGATGCCAATAATTGGTATATGACCTATACCTTTGATCCTTTGACAGGTGCGAATGCAGGAACGTATGCATTGCCGTTTACTTTTGATTCAGCTACAACCAATGAAAATGAAGAGGTAAAAGTCAAAGCGGAACTTTTTGATGGAGATGGCAAGCTATTGAAGTCAGATGAACATTTATATAAGTCAAAGGTTCATAAGATGGACTCAGAACTTAGAGCTGTAGAAACAATAAAATATGATTCCTCAGACAAGTCATATGTATATCGTGTATCACCCTCAGATGATCATCCCGGTGTTACTAATACAGTGAATGGTGTGCCAATCAACTCTTTTGCAACTATCGTAAGATTAGACATGAAAAACGGAGATATTAAAGGCTTGGGGCATCCGAATCCTAAAAATATTGAATTTGTCATATATCTTCCACCTGAAGCCAGTGCCAAGGATGATAACGGATGGAAGTATGATAAGGCTACGAATACACTAAGACTGTTGGAAAATAAGCCGACGCTTTTGGACGTAGGAAACGGCGAAGGATATGGACGCAGATTTAGCATGAATTTCAAGGGTGCGCCTATCAATAAAGTATATAAGGTGAGGGCTGAGTATACTGTAAACAAGGGCGAAAGTGGAGAATATAGACTTCCGGATCGTGAAGTAAATTTGAAATTCGAGGCTATACCTTTTTCGGAAGGTGGAACTATTCAGATATATAAAACAGGGCATGATCTTTTTAAATATAATACCGATCCCAGTGTGCATCCTGTTGATAGAGCGCACAACTACTACTACATGAAGGATGGTCGTTATTTTGTAGGTAATACTGAATTTACAGAGCTCGGGATGCGATATTTGACGAATATTACTGCCCTAAATAACGGAAGCGGGCCTAACGAACCTAATGGCGGTCGCACAGCACAAATATATGATATAACGACTGCTATAGACGATGATCGTGTGCATTTTGTCGGTTACTCTGTTGGAGGTTTTGTACCGGTAAATACTCATGAGGGATGGGAAAAATTAGTTAAAAAGGCCAATGAGAATTTCTCTAAAACGCCTAATACACTCTATGGTGTAGACAAGGATGGAAATTTGACCAAACTTGCAAGAAATATCAAAACACGGCTCGAAGCTCAAGGAGAAAAGAAATCCTATGTAAAAATAAAAGATCCTAATAGAAAATTTGTAGCTCTCAAACTCGTCTTTGATACGCCGTTGGAGCTGGATAATGTCCATTTAGATATTTATGATTATATAGATTTGATGTCTGCTGAAAAAGCCAAATGGAATAATAAGGAAAACGGAAATAAGCAGACATACAGCGGTCATTCAAGTATTACGGCAACGTTTAAGGGTGTAAATATGGCAAAAACCGTATACAATGATGTTAAAGGTGGAAAAGAAGGCTATCTTAATCTAATTCCTACCTATCCGCTTGCTTCGGCTGAACAAAATCCGAATCAAAATGTTGTATACGAATCGGGTGGTACTCAAACCTCATATATAGTGGGTCCGGATATGACAAAAGGAAATTGGGGCGCATATAAGATTGCCAAAAATGTAAAGTCCGTTACGCTTCTGCCGCCCGGATACACCTGCGGCAAGGATGAAAAAGGAAATGCTTTACCGTTGTTTAAAGATGCACAGATTGGTGATGGGCATGGAGGCTTTGATCCTTGGAGGGATTTTGATGCTTCAAAGATAAAAGTCATAGAAAACTATAAAAATACCGGTCGAACCGCTGTTATAGTTGATTATGGAGATGTTAATTGTAAGGAAACCCGAAGGGTAAAACTCAATATTGTGGCGACCAAACAGGTAAGACACGGTGAGGGAATTGTAGAAAACTATTATATATATGACGACAATGATTATATCAGCCCATATAAGGATGAAATGAAGTATGTAGATAAGCTTGATTTGGATAACGACGGCAATACGAATGAGACATTTACACAGATGAAAAGCATATTGAACTTCATACCGCCATATGAATTGATAATGAACAAGTACGTCAAACTGACGGATGACACTTCCACAGCTCTTGGAGCAAGTGGTGATCTTGGCGGGAATATCGATTATAATATTTCTATATATAATCAGACAATACATCCGGTAAAGAGGTTCAGCATGATTGATACCATGCCGGCAAAAGGAGACCACTCAATTGTCGAAAATGATGAACATAAATATTTACCAAGAGGTTCAGGCTTTTCAACTCCACTTCGTATGGCGATAGAAGATTATGCTCCGAATGCTGAAGTGATGGAGTTTTTCGATGTTTTCTATCAACTTTCTCCACAAGGTAAGGACTTGGCAAGTGTAAGAGACGGAGAGTGGTTGACAAAAGCCCAAATAAGTGATTTCAGCAAAGTTAAATCTTTCAAATTAGTGCTTAAAAACGGCAAGGAAATCGTTTCAAAGAGAGAGATGATTGTTGCCATACCGTCACGAATTCCGTTTGATTTAAACCTGAAGGAAGGAAGTGACAGCGGATTCAATACAGCAGCGATATCGACAAATGATGTTGATTACCTCGAAGGCAACACTGCGAAAGTAAACTTTGTAAAATATGGAATCAGCGGTAAGGTTTACTATGATCTTAACGGTAACGGAATCTTTGATTCCGATGATAAACCGGCAAAAAATGTAAGTATAAGCTTGATAAATAAAAATACCGGGGAAACTGCGGTTATTCCGGACGGTCATAATACTCCTATAACAGCAGTGACTGACTCCGAAGGTAATTATAAAGCAATGGTATATAACCGCGGTGATTATACTGTTAAATTCTCATTGGACGGTAATAACAAAAATGAAGAATTTAACAAAAAGGTGACTATAGGTCATGGAGTCTCCGATGTTGATGTCACCCAAAAGTCAGGAAATTCCATATTGCCTGAAAGCGTTTCGGCTGACGGAAAATCTGCGCTGTCAAGCAACTTCAGTCTAAATCCGGTTCAAAATAAATCGGTTCAAAATGCAGCACTTATCGGATATAACGATATAAAGATAACAAAGACCGGTAAGGACGGTAACAAGACTGAGAGACTAAAAGATGTTGAGTTTGCTCTTTACAAAATAGAGACTGTAAACGGCAAGGAAAAGGAAGTAAAGGTTGGAGAATGCAGGACAGACGGAAGCGGTGAATATGTATTTAAGAGACTTGGATTCGGACAATATATAGTAAAGGAAACTTCAGCAGCTCCATCATACAACAACGACAATGTCGAAGGAAAGAAAATATATGTAAACAGCTCTACAGCTGAGTACCGCATAGACTTTGTGGACACAAAAATTAAAGGAAATATCAAAGTTCATAAAGTCGATGAAAAGGGAAATTCCTTGCAGGGAGTGGAATTTACGCTTAGACAGGATAATCGCATAATAGCAAAGTCGGTGACTGATGAATCCGGATATGCTCAATTCAAGAACGTTGCATATGGAAGCTATGAGATTATTGAAAGCAAGGGTCTTGACGGCTATGAGGCAAGTAAGGAAGTTTATCAGGTTGAAATAAAGAAAAATGACCAACTTATCAGCTTTGAGGTTGTGAATAAGAAGATTCCGCGCAAGCCACCGGTAAATCCTCCTAAAGATAAGCCTAAGCGCCCTAACACGTCAGATATATCAGGGATAGTAAAATGGAGTACGCTATGCATTTTATCTATAGCACTGCTCACAACAATTTTCGCTAAGCGACGTAAAATTGATTAAAACAAATACGCTGAATGACACTGTTCCTGTCATATATAGGATGGGTAATTAAGCAAATGAAATAAACTCAAAATTAAACCGATACTACTGTTATTTCAACGGTAGTATCGGTTTTTACAGTGTACCGGGCATGGCACAGTTCTTACTGGTGAGAGTCCAGTCACGGGTATTTACCGCCAAGTGTAGCGAACCGCAAGCGGAAAGCAGTAATGCTCAAGTGAAGGAAGCGGTGTAGCAAAGCCATCGAGCCTACGAACAGAAACCGGATACAAGGCTAAACGGTGGGTGAGGTTGCCATACAAACCGAAGCCCAAAAGGTAAACGTATCACCGAGACAGTAAATCCGGAGGTTGTGTGGCGAAAGAACTATGTCTTACCCCGGGAGCCCCGGACGTACGGTGCAACGGGAGGGTTGAGGGCTAACGCCCTCACTCTATCCTATTGTTTATTTATTTATCTTTGCTATAATAAGCACAAGCCGGATTAATGATAAAAATGAGGTGCGTAAGGATATGTGTTCAAAAGAAAGCCTGTCATATGAGAGAATTTTTATGAGGAAAGGACTAATTTGTTTTCTAATATCAATAAGAGAACGTAGGATTGTTCAAATTGCACAGAAGACCATGGTCTCAGTTTTTCCGTTTATACTTTTAGCAACGGTGACTTCAATTTTCTCAGAAACATTTTTTAATAGAGGTGGTTATATTAACCATTTATTCAAAATCTCAGATTGGTTTCCTTATTTTAATTTGATAGGGCGTACTGTATCGAATTTTGCTTTGCTCATTGGAGGATTAACAGGCTCTGCAACATGTTATTTTGCCGCAAAATTTACGGTTATGAGTTATAAATGTACTTCAAGAACTGCAGGAATCACGACCTTGATATTCAGTTTAATTATAAATTCACGTGCAATTTTTGATGCCGACATTAATGATGGTGAACTTACCAGAATTAATCTAACTACTAGCTTCAACTTGTTTTTCACCATATGCATAGGATTTTTAATTGGACAGATTTTTCGTAGGCTTAGTCCTTCAGATAATCAAATGCTTGATGAAAATTCTGCTTATCGTCCTCGCAGCATACGTCCGATACTGATTTCATTTATCATAGCAGTAACTTGTAATATGTTATATACCATAGGGGCTCAGTACAATATTTTCAGTAGCATTGAAACATATCTAGGTGCTTTCTTTACGGTAAGTTCAGGTTTGTTTCAATCTGTTATCAATGCAATTTTGAGAAGTTTAAGCGCCTGGGTGGGTAATAGCAGTCCTTATACCGAGATTGTGTTTGATACGGATGCCAAGGCCTTAGCAAACCTTAATGCGGCGTTATCAAACAAGGGAACAGGAAGTATACCATATCTTTTTTCGGTGACAAACCTATACACATCCTATGGAGCTCTTGCAGGTCTAGGTGGCGTGCTTGCACTAGTTGTTGCTGTAATCTGGAAATCTTCAAGCGATAGAAATAAAAATATCGCAGTTAGGTGCATATTCCCTGCTTTGTTCAATCATGGATCTCCGGTTATGCTTGGAATTCCGGTTGCGTTAAATGTTATATATTTAGTACCTTTTATTATTGCACCAATTATCAACGTGCTGGTTGCAGCTATTTTGCTATACTTAAAAGTTATTCCGCCATCAGTATATCCTGTTCCTACAGGGACACCGAGCATTCTCTATGCCTTTGTCGGATCGGCAGGAAGCCTCAGAACACTGGCGCTAGCGATACTTTTATTTGCTATGGATGTTTTAATCTATATTCCTTTTGTTAAACTCGATGACCGTTTGCATGATATGATTTTAAGTAGTGAAATGGAAGGAGGAAACGATGAAGAACAAAGGTAAATTAACTTTGATAATCGCAGCCCTTTTCATAGTAGCGCTTGCAATACCATCCTATTCGTGGACTAAGAAAAATGTAAAAGCCATAGAGGCCTTTCACAATTCCAGGCTATCACCGATTATTATGATTCCCGGAAGTTCGGCAACGGAAAATCGCTTTGACAATCTCGTTACTAAATTGAACAGTCAGCGTCACGGAACTAAACATAGTCTTCTAAAAGTTAAGGTGTGGAATGACGGTAGTATCACGTATTCCGGCAGTATTTCAGGAAAGGATAATGAGCCTATAATAGTAGTCGGATTTGAGAATAACAAAGACGGTTACAGCAATATAAAGAAGCAGGCGAAAATGTTCAACTCAGCGTTTAAAGATCTGCAAAGCAAGTATAATTTTAATAATTTCAAAGGCCTGGGTCACTCGAATGGAGGACTGATATATACAGCTTTTATCGAGAAATATTTAGAAGACTATGATGTGGATTTGAAGCGCCTGATGACAATAGGTACACCATACAATTTCACTGAGAGTAATATTAACAACAAATCACAAATGTTGGTAGATTTTATTGCAGGCCGTGATAAAATACCAACTACGCTGTTAATGTACTCTGTAGCGGGAACCATTACTTATGATTCAGATGAACTGGTTCCGGATGCCAGTGTGAACGCAGGTAAATACATTTATCAAGGGCAGGCGGCTCACTATACGGAAATAACTGTGACCGGTGAGGATGCGCAGCATTCGGACTTGCCAACAAATGATGAAGTTGTTGCACTTATAAAGCAACACATTGAAGATGAGCAAAGACAAAATAAACGAGGGAAGTGAACATAGAAAGTAGATAAATGGATGTTATCCTGTAGATAGCAGGAGGCATCCATTTATAGTCCAAAAACTCGATAAACTCAAAATTAAACCGATACTACTGTTGTTTCAACGGTAGTATCGGTTTTTACACGTGTTTTTAATATATTTATCGTTTTACGCTTTTGCCCTATAAAGTAAACCTATCTTACTTTTTTTCTCCTGATAGTCATTAAAGCGACCAGACTGCCTGATGCAAGCAATATTACCGCTGCATACGGCAGATTTGTTCTGTCGCCTGTTTCCGGTGTCTTCTTAACTTTCTTATTATTAGTTGCACCCGGAGTTTTTACTTTATCATCAGTTACTTTTAATGTAAGCTGTATAGCTTTTTTATCTGCGCTTGCATCGTTTTCAAGAACGGAATCTCTTCCGGCTTCCGATTGAACAGCATCCCATCCCATAAACATCATAGAATATTCTGAAGCACCGACATTATCATATCTTATCCCACCATATTGAGGATTTGTCAGAAGCTCTTGTAATGCGAATCCGTCAATGTACGTCTCTACTATGGAATTGCGTGCTTCAAATTCTCGCATTGAGAGCTCATATAATCTTCCTTTATCCGTGTTTCCAAATTCGTGCGCGCGCTTTAGCATCTCTTCGAGCTTGTCTATTACGGGTTTATCTTTAGCCTTTTGTTCATCGCTTATATTTCTGCTCCAATGATTATATAATTTTGGAACTTTAGCGATATTATTTCTTAATAAATTAATCTCACCATACAGAGAATACGCCTTTGCAGGTCTGTTTGCTGCCTTGTTGCCGTAATCTATGTCAGAATGCCCGTCATGCTGATAAGTCCTATTATAGAGCCTATCTGTCATCATCTTAAAGGGTTCACCTGTAGGAAATTCAAAATTCTTGTCGTCAGAATAATTTTCGTAGAGAGTTTTATCATAAGGATCGTTATTGAGGTATCGGTCAATTACCGCTTTGTTATCAGCAACAAACTTATTAAATTCATCCCTTAATGCCTTTACTTCATCTGCAAGTTTTTGAATATCTTCTACGGCTTGACCAAGTTTTGTTACTTGAGTTTGGTAATCTTGGTATTCAGCAGGCATAATGTTTTTAAACTTCTCGACCTTTGACGGAGTCTTTAAATATTCATCTCGTAATGTTTTCATTCTAGGGTCATAATGAGCAGTAACAAGTTTTCCCATTTTATAATTCCCGGACAGTGCTCCTTTAACAGTCAGAACATCTCCGGCCTTCACCTTTGTTTTGTCAAACTTAACCCCCGGAATGGTAACCTCCAGATGGCTTCCAACCTTGTTTAGCGCATTGTTTAGATCCCTGGCAATATACGGCTTATTTTCTTTATGCGCTTTTTTAAGTGCCGGATCAACAAAGTCCATAGTTACTGTAACCTTCTGACCAGCCACCTTTACATCTGTTACTTCAAATATGTCTTTTGCATTTTTTAATTTCACATTCGCTTTGGTAAGTTTTTTGCCATAAATCATTCCATCCGGAATAACAAATTCTGCCACGAACTGACTGCTCACTCCATCGAGTTTTGCAAAGGCACCAACGCCCGGAGTTATCATACCTACCGCCTTTTTAATGACATCGACCCTTAGGGTTCCTGTGAAATTCATAGTATCATTAATGTTTACAGCCTTGATTTCTTTATGCTGCGTATCTGTGCCGAGCAGAATATCCCCATCCAGTCTGGTGAGTTTCTCATACTCCTCCTTAGCTTTCTCTTCACTATCGAAGGAACCGCTTAAAAGCACTGCAAGTACTTCTCTTAAGTCGTACCATCCTTCAGGTGTTTTGCTCACAGCGTGTTTTCCGGCTCCGGGTAATGCCTGATTATCATCAGCATGTACTACTGCTGCCGACGGTATTGCAGATAAGACCAGAATTGCACTCAATGCGATACTTAACACGTATCTTGTCAGATTCTTCATGTGAAATGTCCTTTCTCTAAGATTGTTTTTTAAGCTACTTAATTAGATGAATATAGATTTGTATTATTATTTATACATTATGTCAGTATATTAACATGTTTTGAGACATAAAGATAGGGCAATTTTTAAAGCCCAAGAACCGAGAACACATTACGCTATGTGCTATCAGGATTCTCTTATGATCTTTCTTTAAGGTGCAGTATTAATTTTATGCCTATTTGTCCACATCCCGACTTCCGCAAGCGGATGCTAAGCTTAAAAATACCGTCAGTAAACAAAATCTTTTA
>ERZ772967.551-NODE-551-length-29698-cov-6.803124_pt1 | contig 29698 bp, 21 predicted proteins | sample MGYA00511677_ERZ772967 | MGnify/ENA primary metagenome ERZ772967 (study PRJEB29015, sample SAMEA2737931) | human oral metagenome | biome: human oral; feature: human-associated habitat; material: dental | place: China | collected 2146 ...
GGATGAAGACGAGGAAGCCGAGGAGATAGACGTAGAAGGGCTCACTGCCGCCCTCATCGATGGAGTCCGGCACGGCGACATGAGCCTTCTCGCACAGGCGCGCGCCGACCATGGCGTAGCCCTTTCGGATCTCCTTGGAAATATCGTCCTTGTCGAAGGGGAACTCGGAACGAATGCCGTTGGCAGCGAAGGTTGTGTCGTGCTCCTGCTCCATCTCGGTCAGGGCAGACCCGAACAGGAAGCACACCTCGCGCTCCTCTTTGGCGATGAAGAGCAGCGCCGTGTTTCCCTGTGCCGCATCCTTCAGCTGCCAGTCGGCAAAGAGCTGCTGCGCAAACCGCCGTGCATCCACACCCCTCAGCGTCGGCATGGTGACAACAATCATCTGTGCGCCCGTCGCATTCGTGAGATCGCCGCCCATCTGCTCAATCGCTGCCGCGTCCTCGGGCATCAGCATGTCGCCAAAGTCAGCCACCGCGCCGAGCTGTGCGGGCTTTGCGGGGATGCCGAGCGCCGCGCCGAGACTCTCCAGTGCTACGCCGTACTCCGCACCCGCCTTTTGGGCGAGCGTGACGTACGCCGTGAGGATCGCGGGGGAGTAGTTCTCCTTGCGGAACTCCCCCTTCATCGCGTCGAGCACACTGCCCGCATAGCCGTCCGTGATCGCGCCCTCCAGTCCGTAGCCGACCTCGATGCGGAACGCACGGTCGTCCTTTGCTATGAGGAGGAGCACGCCGTTGTTCAGCCGCGCGTCGCCGATGCCCCAGCTGCGAAAGAGTTCGTTCGCATACGACTCGATGTCCGTGTCACCGAGTGTCGGTACGGTGACGACGACGATCTCCGCCTTTGTCTTTGCACGCAGCTCCGCGCCGATCTTTGAAATCTGCGCAGCGTCCTCCGCTGCGACCATGCCCGCCGTGTCGACAACGTACGCCCGCTGCGCGGGCTTTGCGAGCAGATCGCGCGCCGTGACGGACATCGTCCCGCGCAGCCTGCTCTCAGCGGCATCCGCCTGAGGGGCACCGCCGAGGAACAGGAGCGTGAGTGCAAGGAGGAATGCAAAGAGCGCGCGTGTTCCTCTGTTGCCGTTCATACCTTCCACATCCTTTCATGTGTATATCATTTTAATTTTATTGTATCATGTTTTTGAAGATTATGTAACTGTCATAAATAACAGGTTCAAACGTCCTTTTTGTCGGAGGAATCGTCAAGTGCAGCTTTTTTCTGGCGTTTTGCACTCCTTGATTTTTCGCCGAGATTTTCAGCCTTGACAATGGTTACCGCAGTGCATACTATGATAGTAGAACGAACAAGGATGGGGAGGATATCGACGCAGTGAGGATTATCAAGAAGGATGTTCCTGCGGAATATAGCGTATTGATTCAGAAATTCCGTCTGATTGATGATACGTTTTTCAACGTATGCTTTGACAACTATACGGAAGGAATGCAGCTCCTGCTGCGTATCTTCTTTGGACGGGATGATCTCATCGTCAAACGCGTTGTCACACAGCAGAGCGCAGACAATCTCTATGGACGTGGCGTGCGCTTCGATGTGTTGGCAGAGGACAGCGAGGGAAAACTCTACGACTGCGAGGTTCAGCGGGCAAATGAAGGAGCAACCCCACGTCGGGCACGCTATAACAGCAGCATGATGGATTCACGGGAACTGGCACACGGAGCGGACTTCTCCGAACTTCCAGAGACGTGGGTCATCTTCATCACGGAAAACGACATCTACAGAGCTGGCGATCCGCTTTATCATGTGGAGCGGATTGTTCAAGAACTTCAGCGACCGTTTGATGATGGGGCGCATATTCTCTACGTCAACGGGGCGAACCGTGACGATACGCCGCTTGGACGGCTGATGCAGGATTTTTTCTGCGAGCGTCCGGAGCAGATGAATTACAAAGAGCTTGCCAAACGAGCCGATTACTTTAAGGCGGAAGCAGAGGGGGTAAATGCCATGTGCGAACTGATGGAAAAATTCGGAGAGAAGAAATTGGAAGAGGGGCGTCTTGAGGGGCGAGAGGAAGGACATCGTGAGGGAGTGATTGAGATGGCACGTTCCCTGCTCACGTTAAACGTTCCGATCGAAGTGATCGAGAAGTCGAGCGGGTTGACGCGAGCGGAGATTCTGGCGCTGTAAGATGTATCCGCCGCGTGCCGTTGAGAGCCGTTGATCTATTCAAAAAATCACCCGAGGCAAAATTCGCCACGAATATTTGATGCGCGGATTTCCTCGGGCTTTTTCATGCCCGCGCATAATGATGCTTTGTTATGGCAATTTTTTGCATTAAACATTAGATGAAAAAACTTTACCATATCTGAAAATTACACTATAATAGAGAACGAAAGCTTTTCACATCGTGATAATTTTTCTTGTAAATTTGAAAAGGTTGCCTGGCAGGTGACCTTTTTCCTCCTTCCATCACTTATACTGGACATAGTTTCGGTCAACTATTTAAGGAGGAGATCACTATGTCATGGGTAAAGAACGGTCTGTTACTTGCGGCGGGCGGGGTCATCGGACTCTGCGTGGCTGCGGCGCTGGAGGTAGATGATGATGGTGCGGAGCGCGGCTCCGAAGGACTGCGCGACGTGGACGGCATCGCCCTCCTCGGAGAGAAGCTGCGCCGTGAGGCGGAGTGGGCGATGGAGGAGTGCACGAACGATGAGGAGCGCGCTGCCGTCTATGCCGAAATCAAGACATCCATCGGCGCCTTGCAGGAAAAACTCGCCGAGCGCGGCGCGGAGATCATTGCGGAACTGGAATCGCAGTTTGCAGAGGGGAGAGATGAGGCAGATCCGATGAATGAACCGCCTGTGCAGACGACGTATGTGCAGAACATCCGCACGGCACTCGATGAACTGGCGCAGTCCATGGACGAGACGCTGAAGGGCTTGCAGCCCGTGAAAACGACGGTGTAGAGGAGGAAGCCGCATAGGAGAGATGTTCCTATGCGGCTATGTGAAGAAATGGAGGAACTTTTGGAAAAGGGGGAAGAGATGGAGCATCAAGCGCAAACGATTGAAACTCGATTGACAAATTGCCTGACATTGGATGAACTTCATCATGCCTTTACGTTACAGGAATTGTTCGCCTTGGCGAATGACGGACTTTTGCAGGAATGGATGAATGCGCATCTTTTGGAATCCCAAGCCAAAATGATTGACGCGAGCGTACGCGAGCAGGGCAGGGATGCTCTCTTGTTGCGTCTTTTTGAGGCGTTGTCGCTGGATGTCCTGCGTTTGCCCGATTGTGATGCCGCACTGCTGACGGAGGCAGTGGAGCGGGAACGAAAGCGGGTAAAGCGGGTGCGTGAATGCGGCTCGGATGGCGTGATTGTAATGAATCAGGGAGAGCTGGTCGAGGCACTCACGGATCCCGATGTCCATAAGGTGTATCTCTACAACGAAATATTTTCGATTCCTCTGCATCGATCAAAAATCACTTACGATGGCAGGGACAACGCCGTTATTGATATATTTGCACAAGGCGATGAGGTCTTGGATTTTGATGCCGAAGAGGTGTTTTTTTATAATCTGACCCTGGTCTTTCACTATCTGGAACCCCATCAGGTCAAGATCAATTACTCCGCTCAGAATCACAATCATATCATTTTTCTCCATGCAAATCGCATGACACGGGACAACTCTATTTCCGCGCACGAAGTAGTGGATCTTTTGGCGGGGCGGGGTTCCTTTGAATCGTCGCAGAGCTTTGCCCAGAGAGCAAAGCGTTTTCACGGCATTATCGTGGGGATAGTTCATCTGTCTGATGCGGATTATGATATGGAACACGGTGCGTTTTTCCTCAGCCCGATCTGGCGCGTGGATTTCATTGACGTTGTTCGTCGCTATGTGGGTGGGGCGCGGCTCGTGTTTCATGTGGATGGCACGGAGGCGGCGGATCTCTACGAACGGGAGCGGGTGCAGCTCGTCTATGCCGATTTCGGAACAGAGCGGGACGATGCTCTGATCGTGCGGATGTATCTCTATACGGATGGCGGAAATGGGAACGTGTATCCCGTTCATCGACTGACATATACATCCTCTTGGGCATTCGGTTCCGGCGGCGGAGGATACGGACTCGAACTGATAGCCATAGATGCACAGCACCGCCGCGAAGTCGGTTAGGCATGATGTATGAGGAAACGGGCATGAACGCTGTTCACACGCTGCGGGTGCGCGGACAAGATTTTTCCCTGCATGATTTTGAGATATTCATCATGCTCCTGTCTGCACTGGAGTGGCGAAGGCATAACGGAGCAATCAAGCTGGTCACGGATCGCATCGGTGCCGCATACATCCATGAACACGGAATTTCGGATGCATGGGATGAGATTGAGATCCTTTTGGATGAGATGGATGCCCTAAAGATCGACGAGGATGTGTTCTGGGCGGGTGCTAAAATCTTTGCGCTTTCCCGGCAGACAGCACCATGCGTGATGATGGATCTGGACTTCATCCTCTGGCAGCCGATGGACTTCGCGCATGATGGCAGCGATTTAGCTGTCATTCATCGGGAGGAGATTCAGCCGTCGATCTATCCGTCCAAGGATTTTTTCCGATTTTGCGACGGCTGGAAGCTGCCCGATTGGCTCGACTGGACAGTTCGTCCCTGCAATGGGGCGTTCGTCTATTTCGGATCGCAGCGATTCATACAGACCTATACGTCCTTCGCACTGACATTTATGCAGAGGGCAGATGCAGGGGGTGACCGCCTCTGCTATATGGTCTTTGCCGAGCAGCGATGGATGGCAATGTGCGCGGCGCATCTGTTCGTTCCCATCCATGCGTTTTCATCGCTCAAGGGGCTTTTTGACGGCAGACAGAAATACTTCACCCATATTTGGGGCAGCAAACAACGCCTGCGCGATCATCCGCAGGAGGCGACGGACTTTTGCCATACGTGCGCGGAGCGGCTGCGGCACGACTTTCCAGAGTTTACGGAGCGGCTCGCACATCATACGTGGGTGTCGCAATATCTTTGACAGATAGACATATATCGTCCTTCTGTGTGGGTATACTGGACGAGAAAGGAGTGCGGAGGTGCAAGGAGAGATCGAGAAAAGCATTGCCGCGTACTTTGAAGATGAGGACCATCTGCATCAGCTGCGTGCAAAGCTTCTGAACTTGGAGGGCTACCGACGACAAAGCGAGATCGACAGGGAGTGGTCAGCGCGTCAAGAGGAGCATGACCGAAAGATCGCCGAACTGAAGCAGCAGTATGCGCAAGAAATACGACGGATGGAGGATGCCCATGCTTTTGAAGTTCAAAAGCTGCAGGAAACATCTTCGGCGGAGCTGCAGCACGTTCAGCAAGACTTTGAGGCGTATCAAACTCTTGTCAAGAAGCAGATGAAGGAAGCCTCTCAAAATAAGACGGAACTTACGCACTGGCAAAGCGGCTACGGGGAGCTTGCTGCAGCGTATACGCATTTCTCCAAACTCCCCACAAAGCAGCAGGCAGGGCTTGCGGGGATCTTCGGCGGCTGCGCATCTCCGATTGACTTCTTCTTCGGGGCGGTGCAAAAGGGGCATCTCGAACAGCTCTGGGACTATATCAGAGATGAACTGGATGCGGGCGAGCTGGACGAGGCGGATGCGGCACGTCTGTCCACGCTCTTTGATTTCTCGTTTGCCGCAGTGAACCGCAGCCAGTATGAGAAGCCGTTCCGTAGGCTGACCGTCTCGGTCGGCGCCGCTTTTGACGGCGATACGATGGGGCGCGCGACGGGGAGTCCGCAGCTCGGACGTGTGGCGTGCGTGATCTTTGCGGGCTTTGCCCATGCGGTAACAGGACGTGTGGTACGGCGTTCCCTAGTACGATTGGAGTAGATGATATGAGCCGGATAACAAAGACCATCACAAAGATCCATGTTACCCCAGAGGAGATGGCAGGATATAGGGAAGCGGAGCTTAACAGCCGCATTGAGACATTCGCAGCACAGGTGCAGGAGCATGCGGATGCTCTTTTGGCGTGGGCAAAGAATTCGGATGTCCAAAATACGTGGACATATATGTCGAAAAAAGATGTTTTCTATATCCCGAAGATTGTCGGTGTGATGCCGAATCTGGGGAATTTTGATGTGACCGTTCAAGGATGTTCGAATTCATTAGTTAAGTACCCTACTGATGAACAAATGAAATTTGCTGACTTTGAGGGAGATTTTCCAACGGAATCTGAGGCAAAACGGTGTTTTGATAGCACAGATATTTATTGTCGGCAAGGAAAGTATATCAGAGTAAAGAATAAAGATTATGATGGTGTAAGTGTGAGATCTAGAAACACACTTGTCTGCTATAATCTGTACAGAGGTGGAAAGACGGAGAACTACGGTGCAGGTTCCAGCAGTGATAAGGGGGCGAATATCCCCATCCACCGCTTCAACGGTAAAAATAGTTCCGCTGTTTCTCTCGCACAGACCATCCTATATTGGTTGAACTACAATCTGCGCCCAGCAGCACTTAAGGGAAGTAATGATATTATCGCTGCTTTCAATTTCCTTGCGGCATGCCATAAATATCTCATCGCAGAGGGAGATACGCTTCATTTGAATGTTGCAAAGGTGCTAGAAGCCATTTACGCAGGAACAGAACTCAAATGGCTGCCGGAGGGGACAGCGGACATTTTTTCTGCCAAAGTCATAACGGCAAGTGAGGAGGTGAAGGAAAGATTTAAGACAGATCTCCTTCATGCAGACGAACGTGTTTTTGCTCTTGATCCCTATGATGAAAAGCTTCTGACCGATCCGAACCGCGGGCATTGGGATCTCTGGGGATTGGACGAAGACGCAGGGGAGGATCCGCTGTGGCTTGATCTCGGCGAGGGACTTACCGCGCGGAATCCGGCGGCAGACGTATCGGATGGGATTGTCGCCATCGACTTCGGGACGAAGAGTACTGTTGTGGTCTATGAGGGGGACGACCAAAAAATCGAGTCCCTGCAGGTGGGCAGTGGCACCCAAAGCAAGGGTCTGCAGGCGAAGGACTACGAAAACCCGACCGTCCTCCAGTTTATCAGTTTCGATGGCTTCATGGACGCATACACGGCGCAGGCGGGGCGCCCCGCTACGCGCTGGGATGATCTGACAGTGTCACACAATGCCTTTCAGAATCTCAAGGATGCCAGCAGTGACAAGCACAATACATTCTTCGATGGGCTGAAGCAGTGGTGCGGCACGAGCGGACAGTGGCTCAAGCTGCAGGATGAACAGGGAAAAATCTGGGAGCTGCCGCCGTTTATGGAGCTGGATGAAAATGACATGGATCCGTTGGAGATCTATGCGTACTATCTGGGGCGGTACATCAATCACATGCGGCGCGGCAAGATTTTTCTCCACTACATCATGTCCTTTCCCGTGACCTACGAGCACCGCATACGGGAACGCATGGGAAATAGTATCCGCAAGGGGCTGAGGAAATCCTTCCCGATGGCGCTGCTCGCGGATGAAGCGCGGATGAAGGATTTTTGGGTTCGTGAGATTGCCTCCGAGCCGGCGGCATACGCCATTACGGCACTTGATGAATATGGCTTTGCTCCGAAAGGGGACGAGCAAAGCTACTATGCTGTCTTTGACTTTGGCGGCGGTACAACGGACTTTGACTTTGGAATGTACCAAGAGGAGAAGGATGTTGATAGCCGTTATGATTATATTCTGACACATTTTGGTGAAAATGGAGATCGTACTTTGGGCGGTGAGAATCTCCTGCGGCTCCTTGCATTCGAGGTGTTCCGCGCGAATCGGGACTATCTCCTGCATCCCGATGGGGAGGAATCTGCCGTATCCACAGGTGCGTATATTCCCTTTACGATGGCACCGGATGCGGAAATCTTTGCCGGACATGAGAGCCTCATCAGGAACTCCCGCGAGGCGCAGCAGAATATGCGCAACCTTATGGAGAAACTGCGTCCTGTCTGGGAAGCGCCCGACTCCGAGGAGGCAAAGCAGATCAGCTCAAGTGGACAGATCCAGCTGACGCTCTATCGGGGAAACGGAGAGAAAAAGACGGATGCCAGCTTGAAACTCAAGACGGGTGACGCTGAGATCGATCTGCAAGAAATCCTTGAAAACCGTATTGAGCAGGGAATCAAGCGGTTCTTCACCGCTCTTGCCGAGGCATTTGACAAGAGTGCGGGCGGTGACAGCCGCATCGCACCGCTCTCGGATGTGCGTGAGATCTCTGTATTCCTCGCGGGGAACTCCTCGCGCTCGCCGCTGGTCAGTAAGCTGTTCCAAGATTACCTGAAATCTGTGGAGCCGTCGGATACCAAGGAGGCGCTCCAAGAGAATGATACTGATGCCAAAGCTGCTCACGTGCAAGCTATTGCAAAGATGCTCTCTTCACTGAGTGCAGAAGAAGGCTTCATGACCGGCAATGTAGAAATAAACTCTGTTCCCGCTGACGGAGATGGGAAAGAACGATGCACCGCACGGACGCTTCTACAGTTCGGTGATGAACAGGCAATGCCGAAATTCGTTATTTTTCCTCCCTTGGGCACGCAGGAAGCCGATGAAAAGCGGAAAGAACGGGGGGCTGCTGCCGATGGCAAGCGGGATCCGATGATGCGGCCGACGGGCAAAAGTGGAGTCGCCTATGGTCTTCTCAAATGTCGTGAGGGCGGAGTGATCAAGGTGGAGAGCATCACACCGGACGGGGCACGCGTGCCGTTCCAGTACTATATCGGACGTCGCAAAAAGGGGAAGTTCCGCCTCATCATCGACCGCAATGCGAAGATGAAGACATGGTACAAATTCATTGATGCAGGCGGGGCATTCGACATTCTCTATACGGATCGCCCCGAGGCGGCGACGGGCAATGCACCTATGACGATCGCCAAGCAGAAGCATATCTCAATCGAGCATCCCGATCCGAATGCGTTTGTATATATCAGACCCGTTGAGTCGCGGGTGATCGAGTATATGATTGCCCGCGATGAGAGCGAACTTGCAGCGGGTGGCGTAGATAAGTGTGACCCCGTTCGTATCGAATTGGAGTAAATCATGGGCACGGAGTATTTAACCGAGGCGGCGGTGTTTCAGTGTACGCTTGGAATGCAGTTTCGGGCGCAGGAAGTGGCAAACGGAAAAGCAAAATATAAAGGGAGGAAACTCCTGACATCGGCGGCCATGCTTCTTCCAAAGCAGACGCCCATTCCTTGCAGCTTCCTTCAGACGCCAGCCGGTCCTGTTCCTTGTCCCTGTACCATAGGTCCTTTGCTTGATGGTGTCATACATTGTGCCGGGGAGCCTCTTTTGACAACGTCCGCCAAGGCTGTATGCCCTGCCGGACAACTGGTAACACCATCAAGCTCCGGCTCCGACAACCACATCATCTACGGTGCAGCGCGTACCGCCAAAGTCCCTGCGATTATATGGCCTGTGCGGGAAAAGACCAAGGCGACGGAACAGCCAATGCAAAAGGAAGCTGGCACGGGGAAAATGACCGCCGCATCCGCTGCTGCCGTCCCGTTGACGCGGGAAAATCCTGCTCCCGCGAAGAAGGACGCTCCGCAAAAGGAGGAAGTTGCCGCTGAAAAAACATCGGCAGCTCCGACGGAGGAAGATGTTCCCTCGTTCCGTGCGGGGATGCTTTGCTCGTGCAGTCCGCGTAAAGCGGAGTGCGTGAACTGTACCTATCGTCTGGATAACGACCCGCCAGCGGTTGACAATGACTCCATGATCCTGCGGAAGAACTACAATGCCGCCAAGCCCCACACGGATCGCTATGACCGCTATTTCGATGAGGTGGTGGAGCCACTCGGTGACAGTAAAAGTCGCCAATGGAGCTATGCGGCGCATCATCTGATCTCCGGGAATCAGGTGTTCAAGCAGAATGCCGAGCTTGTGCGGCTTGCACGTTTCTGTGGGTACGATATCAATGCCTATGTGAATTGCATCATGCTGGTCGGCTATCCCGAGGGCTATCCCTTCGACGCACACGGGAAAAGTGTCTCAGCCTATGAGGTGATGAGCGAGGGGCGTGTACAGTGGCATGTGGGAGGGCACAGCTATCGCTTTGACGCCGACGAAAAGACGATGATCTGCAAGCAGATCGGCATCCGCAACAAGATCAAGCTGACCCCGCCCGACATCAAGACCTATGCAGAACTCGTGCAGAAGGAGATCGAAAAGCTGAAGGAACGGCTTACGTCCAAGAAGGATCGCCGCATGACCTGCTATATGGAGACCACGGCAAAGCGCGCCTTCTGCGAGCGCCTGCATCGGATCTCGCGCAAGATCAAGGATAAATTGGCGGCATTCTCCGATGTCGGCAAACCCCATCACAGCTTTCCCTATTTCGTATCGAGAGAGGCTTATCTCTACACCTACGCACTGCCGCGCACCGCAAAGGTCGTGACCGTATGGCGGGATGGGACGCAGCTCAAACTGGAACGGTATCGGCTGGAACATTTCACCGAGGCGATTGCCGATCAGCACAGGAGCTTTATCATCAATCCGAAGGGCAGTACGGTACTCGACCTTACGGCAGAGGGATGGCGGGAGGACTGCATTGTCTTTTGCGAGAATGTCGAGTTCTTTGTATTTCTGGTTGATACCCCCCGCGACATCCTGCCCTTTGCCGTGGATGCTGCGCATCAATTTCCGCCGCCCGGCTCGCATACGGGGACGGAAGGCTTTCGTTACATAGAGGAGTATGACACGGACATACTCGTCTGGCTCAGAGATCATATGAACGCTTCCTATGTGAGTCCCGCGCAGATGGCAGCCCGGCGGATCAGCGCGCTCAGGAAGCAGACGGAGGAGGCGTGCTGATGGCGAATTTCTATCGTATGACGGCAGATACCAATCTCGAGGAGTGGGTACAGCCGGGGGAGGCGATCCTGACGATTGCTTCTGCCTGCCGTACATCATCATTTCAGTTCTTGGATCATCAGCCGATGCAGGTGGAGATTGCAGAGGACGGGGGTCTGAGCTTTCCCGATTTCCTCTATTATGCGGGGGTTCCGCTGATTTCACGGCGGTTCAAGCGCGTGCTTGATGCGCAGGGGGTGGACAATCTCTTTTATAAGCCGATTGTGCTGACCTGTACGCCGTTGGGGCAGCGTGAGGCGTACAGCCTTGCCCTACCGCCGCGCATCCGCGCGGTCAGAGAGGAGTATATGCAGCTGCTCGATCCGGATGGGGACGAGAGCGAGGGGAAGGAGTTGGTGAAGGATGAGAATGGTACCGTCCGCTACAGGATCAATGCGTCTGCTGTAGGCAACTACCGCATCTTCAAATTGGCGGATGTTGCGGATACGGACATCATTGTCACAGGAGGCTTGCAGAAGGCAATAGCCGATGCCAAGCTGAACAATGTGTTTTTTTCTGAAGTAGAGGAGGATTAGAACATGGCAGAGAATACCTATCGAACTATTTTGTTCGAGGAGTTCGATCTCAGCAAACCAAATCTTTGTGAGGACATCTTGGCTCATAATGATGCAAAACATCCCGCGGGCGAGGCGGAATATCGTGAGATGCAGGAGAAGCTGGCTGTTCATACCTTTGACGAGTTCTTGGAAAAGTTTGCTCCGAAAATCTATGAAAAATATGAACCCTCCCCGGACGGTGTGGGCGTTAATGTCACATACTCTGCGGATTATTCTGATGGTGCCGTCGAAGTCGATATTGTACATCATAGCTACTACAAGATGCTTCTTGAACTCTATCGCTCCAAGGAAAAGAGCAATAAATCCAATGCGGAGTTTAACTATGAAGAGCTGTTTGAACGGTTAAAACCAAAGCAGGCAGTGGAGGATGTTCGGAGTCTGCGCATGCGCCTTGAGAGTGCATATAATAAATATTATGCGTGTCTGGAAAAGGGCGAAAGTACGGATGAGGCGAAACGAAATATTAACAGATATAGGAAGCAGGTGCGGGATCAGTATATGAAATCGCAGATTGATCTTCTGCCAATTGCCATAGCGGATCTTGACAAGAAAATCGATCTTGTGCAGAAAATCCAACCGGTGATCGAGGGGGAGGGAAGTAATCAAAGAGCGTTGCCGCCCGCCGGTTATCAGCTCTCCTTCAGAAACGATGGGACGTTGGAGGTCGAGGAAGTCGTGCGTGCTGAGCCGGTGTATTCCGCCGAGGTCGTGGAGGAGGGCCCTGTCAAGCGATTGCCGGGAGAAGGTCGAAAGCTCCTGTCGGATATAATTGCGCATGATTATGATAAAAGCGAACACCAGAATGCCTTTGTACGCAATCTTGTCATTTCCACCTATGCACCTAAGCCGGCAACGTGGACGCCAAATATGTCTTTGATGGAAAAGGAGGAAATGGAAGACCTTAAAGCATCTTACGAGAGGACGTTTCGAAATGCGAAGGCAAATTTTGTCCAGACCATGACGGAGACGGTTGAGAAGCTCCTTGGCGTACAGGCATTTTTTGATCATGCAACGACGAATGGAGAACTGACCGACGGCTTGATTGTTGCAAACTGCTCCGTCGACCGTCTGATGAGGGAATGCAAGGATGTGTTCGCGCAGTTCATGTGGCGCGTCGGTCACGATACGGTGAGCAAACGCATATGGTTTGCCATTGTGCCGCGGGTGTCGGAGACCGGTGATGATATGGATCAAGTCATAGATGACAGCTTCTTTGAAGATGAAGAAGAATGGGGCGCTGATGAATCTCCTGCACCAAGTCCGGTATCCTCTGCATCGGTAAGTATGAATAATCTGCGCCAATTTCTGTACATTATGGACGGTGCACGTATCATGACCATATTCAGCTTCCAGACCAATAAGGAGAACAACTTCCTGATGACACCAAAGTATGTGGAGGACAAGCGGGAGACCCTGGGTGACCTGAAGAATAAGCACGCAGTCTATGCCTATCCGAACTTCACATTAACACGCGAAAGGCATATCAAGCTGTTTGAAGATGATGTGACAGAAAGCTTGGCGATTCCAGGCGTCTACATCGACGCCGCCTATGTTGCGGGAGGGCTTCTCGTGGGCAGTCAGCAGCCGAAATATTTGGAGCAGCGTGGTCTGCGTGTGCATCGCAGTCTGCCATGCGTCCGCATCGACTTTGAGAAGAGCGATATACGAAAGAAGCTTGTTACGAAGTTCAACAAAGAGGCAGATTTGGGGGTCAATGAAGAGCTGCGCAATGCGATTAATGTAGACCGCATGGGCTTTGTATTCTCCGGGGATGAGATGGGCGATATGCAGAACACCTATGTATATATTGCCAATACCCTCTATAAGAGTCACGGCAGCAATGTGTACCGTCCGATTTATGCGGTTCTGGTTGAGGACTATGTACGTGCCGCTTACAATCGCGTGTCAGATAAAAGTGCAACAGGGGTGAATACGGAGTTCATCAAAGGGACGGTGGCGGAGTGGAAAAGGTACTCCGATGGCACAGCGCATAAGAACGATGTCAACATCCTCCTATATGAAGATGAATACATCAAACCTGAAACAAATCCTGAAACGGGGGAGAAGGAATTAAAGATTAAGCTGAGAAATCTGGAAGTTACGCTGGACAATATTGACATCAATGTCGAGCAGAATTAATAAGGAGGAAATATCATGCACGGATTCAAGATTGCGATTGCAACGAGGGACGGAGATCAGAGCAATCTGATTACGATTGGAACTGATATAGGGGATAACCAAGATGATGGAAGCGAAGAGGAAGCAACGATGATTGAATCGGTGGAAATCTTCTTCGATACCACCGATAACAATGTGAGGCAGAAGTCCGGCAGCATGCTCGCAAAGATTGAGATCAAAGGGAAAATACCGAAGGCACCCGGATTAACGACAAAACTTCAACAACTCAGCGAATGGGCGCATGACCGCAGTTCGGAAACTACCTATCGGGACATCTGCATTGCTGTAAAAGCGGGATCGGATAAATTTCAGATTGTCTATGCGATCAAGAATGTCTTTGTAGTGGACTATAAAGAGGTATATGTTTGCGATGGAAACGGCGGCGATGAAAAGGATCATTTTGAGCTGCGTCTGACACAGAAGGAGAACCATTTGGATAAGATTGACATTAGCCGTCACTGGCCTACGGATGGAAATTTTGGGCGTAAGGGCTAAGGTAAGAGAGTGAGGGCTGTCGGATGCGGATCAAGGGCTTTGAAAACATCTACTATTTGACGGAGTTCACCGTGACAAAATCCCGCGACGCGCACAGTGTCTGCACGTTCTGTGCCGCGATCAATCCTGCGGAGGAGGACACGTTCCTCGTCTTGGCGGGCGTGGAGATACAGGCAGAGTATGACGAGAACGAAAAGCCCGTCTGCATCTTTGTCGGCAGGGTCGAGGAGGTGCGTCTGCGCAGGACGCTGCACGCAGCGGAGATCGAAGTGCGTGCCGTATCCAACTCCGTCGCCGAAGATGAGGAAGCCCATACGCGCATCTGGCAGAACCCTCAAAAAAAGTTGGGAGCGGTGCTTTCCGCTGCCCAACTCGCACTTATAAAAACGGATTTACGATTATCCAAATCATTGACTGCACAGCAATACGCACCGCCGGTTCTGCAAAATCAGGAGACGAATTTTGCCTTCCTGCGGAGAATTGCCGCCTATATGGACACCCCCCTCTGGGTCGAAGATACGAAACAGGGCAGAGGGACGATTGTGCTTGCGGAAACGCTGTCCGATGCCGTGCGAACGATTGCACCGGATGATATGATCCGTTACGAGGCGGTCAAGGATCAAAGAGGTCGAAAGCATATTACGCTGAACCTTAAAACATATCTGCCGCTCGGCGCAAAGGTGAAAATACCACAGGAAAAAAGCGACTTTGTTATCTCCGGGCTGCGCATTTACCTTGAGCACGCAGTCTATGAGTTTTGCTATCAGCTGGAACCGTATGTCCCTTGGAAGTATGAATTCCGCAAAGTGCCGCATTTGGAAAAAACATATTATCTGCAAGCAAAAGTAGAAAACAATAAAGACCCCGAAAACAAGGGGCGTATACAGCTTTCCTTCTCCAAGGAGGAGATTCAGGACATGGATCGGGAACGGCTGTGGATTCCGTACCAAAGCCCCTACACGGGGAAGGCGGGCGGCATCGTCTTTCTGCCAGATGTCGGCGATGCGGTTCAGGTCGTTGTTTCCAATGAGGGGATCTATGTGTCATCTGCTCTGCGCGAGCGTGCGTTGGACGAGGAATGTCAAAAGACAGAGGATAAATACATTGGCAACAATACGAAGCAACGCATCTTTTTCCAGGAAAAGGCGTTAAAAATCGCCTCGGGAGAGTATACGGTGCTCCTAGACGAGGAGGGCATAGCGCTTACCGTTGGGGAAAGTAAAATAACGATGCGAAAGGATCGGATCGTTCTGCATCAAGGGAAAACGGAACTGACGCTGGACGCCAAGGGCATCTATCTCAATGCGGGCGGAAGTAAGATGACCTGCGGAGATCAGGGCATCATCGGGCAGTCAGGCAAGGATGTCGGACTGGATGCGCGCGGAGCGGTTCAGATCAAAGGAACGGGCAGGATCAATGTTTCTGCCGGCAAGGAGCTTTTCTTGAAGGGGAACGTCGTGCATATCGGCTAGGGGGCACATAGATGAAATCGGATCGTGATGAATTGCAGCGTATTGTAGAGCGATCGAAGCTTTCTGACGAATGGAAGAAGATTCTGCAAGACACATTTGCAGAGTTATCGAAGCGAAACGATGTTGTTCTCGATGAGATTCGGAAGCGTGCCCTTCGTGAGGACGGCAATCTGCGCGCGGATCTGAGTGGCGGATGGGATGTTGTGACGGCATTGGTATCCTCGGATCAAGCCGGCGAAATGACAGGAAAAGGATTTCGCGAGGTCATCACAATACGTGAGCAAAGGACGGATGCAGAGGATTTTCTTGCAGAATCGCTCTATATTGATTTGGAGGACGATTATTTCCTCGACTGTTCTTATGCGGAAGCGAATGCACTTTGTGCAGCTGAGTTCGATACGGCCTTTCCCTATCGGGGATATATCGAGATGGATGGGGAGAGGATGCCCTTTCACTATCGGCTTGTCCGCAATCTGCGCTATATCGAACGGGAGCGACAGCTTTGGGACATGGCGCATCTGTACCATATAGCACGGCCTGCGATCTTCTCGCCCTATGCGCGCCGTGCCGTGAAGATACAGCTTCCGCAGGAGGAACGTGAGATTGCCGATCATCTGCGAGAGTATCCCGGGGATGCTGCGCCATTCTGTTTTGCGGACAATGATCTGGATGACAAGCTGCTGTGCGATCGGCATCTCCTGTGGAATGTAATCACAGAAAAAAAGGAACTGCCGTCCTATGGAGGCTTGGAGGGCGATGAGCGATCCTATTTCGCGCCCTATGGAGATCAGGAGATTTATCGCTATGAATTTTCCAATGTGAAGGAGAACGAATTTATCTGTGCCGCATATGAGGAGCGGGCGGCGGTCATTGCCGCCGAAAAGGATCGGGAGAATGGGCGTATCACGCTTATCACGAAGTCTCGGTTACAATCAGAATGTATGTCCATGCGTATCCTTCCCCCTGCAGAGGATCCTGCGAAATACTGCGGAGGGTGGGGCAAGGCGGCTTTTGCCAATCGTGATGCGCACAGAGAGAGCACCTTTCCCAAGGAGCGGCTCAGAACGCAAGGCGATCTAGAGCGCGTGCTTTACGCATTGTCGATGCCCGATCATGATTTTGCTTGCAGCTTTGGCGAGGTCAGCTCGACGGTCAAGACGTATCCGAAGCGTATTGACCGATATTCCAATGAATTCCAATACGGGGATGCCGACATTCTGCGCGAACAGCTCCTGTATGGGAAGACCCGCCATTTGCCCTATTGCTATCTGAGGTTTTCGGGTGAGCCGAAATTTCTGAATGATTATGCGGAATTTGTGCTCTCCTTTCTCGAATACCGTTATCCCGACGTTCAATGGGTGGGGGTGATGTGATGGATTATTTGTGGCGCGGATATCGCCCGGATCTATGCTATCGGATTGACAGTGACGGGAGAGAATCATCGCCGCCGCTCGAAATCAGCCGACGCACAGGGATGACGGTTGTTGTAAATCCGCGTCCGCGCTTTTCCGTCCTGTTTCGCGCCCTGTGGCAGGTGCTGCGGGGCGCGAATGCAGAGGATGCGCAGGCACTCACCAATGTACTGCTCCATTTCCTTGCACAACTGGATCGCCTGACAGGTTTATCGACCGGACTCGTGCGCGAGGACGAACTGCATCGCTCGTTGACGGAGGGGTACTTCGGCGCGCAGGTGCAAAGGACATACGGCAATTTGGAGCCGATGCGGCAGCAGATGATTGTTTCTTTTCTGCGGAAGCAGGAGGAGGAAGATGGGCGCAGACTATATTTTCGCGAGGCTGTCAAGGCGATCTTTCCCCGATCATTCCTATATTTCTACCATCCCGATCAAATCTTTCTGATCTATCTGCCACAGGCGGAAAATGCCGCCGACGAGGATTGTATGCAGCTTCTCCGCATGCTCTTCCTCGATGTAACGGCGCAGATGCAGCTATACTGGAAGTACCCCTTCGGCATCATAGGGCGCAATGCGATGATGCGGATGAATCATATGAAATTATATGGTGAAGGAAAGGGCGCATAACAATGGATAAGCGAGTTGGAAAATCCATCGGTATTGATCTCGGCACGACGACGACGATTGTCACCTATGCGGGGAAGAAGAACGGCAAGCTGAAACAGCTTAAGTACAAAGGGGAGAAGATCATTCCGTCGCTGATTTACTTTGAAAACGAATCGGAATGGGTGATCGGAGAAAGTGCGCGTGCGCGGATGGCGATGAATCCTGAAGCGGGGGTAGCAAATTTTAAGGAACGCCTGTCGGATCATGGACATACCTATTCCGTGCATCCACGGGAGGGTGCCTCGTTTCAACTGAAGCCGCGCGAAGTGCTGAAACGATTCCTGTATACCATCGTCAAGGAGATGGAAGCGACCGTTATTAAGGAGTTCAAGGACGAGGACGGAAGCATCGAACGTGCGATTATCACTGTGCCGGCAAAATTTCCCATCACCTCGAAGAATGCGACAAAGCGGGCGGCGCGGGACTGCGGCCTCGATGTCAAGATCACAAAGGAGCCGACGGCGGCGGCGACGGACTACCTCCACAGCTACAGTGAGTTTGATCGCCCGGGAGCGGCGGTATTGGTCTATGATTTCGGCGGCGGCACCTTTGATGTTTCCGTTGTGCTGCGCCAACAGGACAGCTTCAAGGAGGTCGCAAGCGGCGGGGATAATGCGCTCGGGGGGAATCTCCTGACGAAGCGTATTGAGCAGTATCTGATTGAACGCATTGAGGAGAAGTATGCGGTGTCCCTCCCCATGGAAGAGGAGGATGCCGAGGAGTTGGAAGGCGACGCATATATCGAGTATCGGAAGAATATCGCCGCCATTCAGCGTGCAGCCAACGACATGAAGGAAGCCCTTTCGGATGAGGATGAGGTGGAGAAGGATATATGGCTGTATTTTGATGGTGTAGAAAAAATCTTTGAGACCTATCTCTCGCGTAGTGATTTTGAGGAGATGATCCGCCCCGACATCGAGCGTACGGTGGAGATCGTGCAGCGTACCTTGGACAGAGCAGCGGAGAAGGGAGTCGAGCGCATCGACACCGTTGTTCTGGCAGGCGGCAGCTCCAATGTTCCCTTGGCACGCGCGGCATTGCAGGAGAAACTGCCCCATTTGGAGATCGATCCTGCGACAAATGCAACCTTTCTGATCTCGCGCGGCGCGGCACTGCTCGCGGAGCGTGTCGAAAAGCTCGATCGCATTGCACTCATTACGAATACGCAGATCGGCACGCAGGCGAAAGAGGGAATGGTATTCAATAAATTTCAGATGCTTATCCCGGAGAATACACCGCTTCCCGCAAGCGGAAGCCGCACCTTTGTTCTTGACCATGACGGGCAGGAGCAGATCGTGATTCCCTATTTTGAGTACGATGTTGACAATTATCCGGGGATGACGAGAACCGATCAGAACGGCATGGAACAGGTGGAAAAGTTCGTGGTGGAGCTTCCTCCGGGATTGAAGAAAGCAGATACGGAAATTGAAGTGATCTTTGCGATGCAGGCCGATGGAAGCATGGAGATCAAGGCGGTCATCAAGGATACGGCAGGCAATGTAATCAGCGATAAGAAGCTGAAAATCAAACATGAGGCAGATTGGGAGTGAGAGTCATGAGCGAGCGAACGGACTTTTTGACCCGTCTGCGGGGCCTCTTTGGCACCTGTGGCCGACTGCACTTTTTGCAGCGTTTGCGGGAGAAATTTGCTGCACCTGCGGATACCCCCGAGGTGCAGGAGACTCCGCGCGTTTTGCCGCAAGCGACTGCGTATCGGGCGATCGACATCAACGGCACGGACGCATGGCACAGTCATGTGGAGCGACTGAAGGATATTTCCGCACTGGAGGATTGTCTGCATCAGGCAGATATGCTGGCGGAGAAGGAGATGAGCGGGGATTTTGCCGCTTCCGTCCGCTCCATGCAAAAGACCCTGCGAGAGATACCTCCCTATGTGGAAAAAAACTTCAAAGAGCCCTTGGAGATTGATGAAGATACGAGCGAGGACGTTGCCGCCGCAACAGGGAAATTTGTGAAGAAGCATATATTTTCGCTTTTACGTGCCTGTCATCAGAGTTGCGTATATAGACGTGGGGAGCAGCAGGTGTTTTATAGAGCCTTTGCCGAACATCTAGCGGAGTATCTTGCATCTGTCTGCGTTTATCCCAAGGATATTGCACCGGGGAGCAATCTGAGTGACTACAGCGATTGGTTTGCATCGATGATTCCGAAGGAAACGGGCGATGCAAATCTCATTCATCGGATTGACGAAATTGACTGCCCGCCCCAATTCGTCTGTTATCGAAATGAGGACGGGGCATCCGATGAGCTGAAAATACAGGGAAGCTGTATCTACTATGCCGCAGCAAAGAAGAAATAGGAGGCGTGCCATATGGGACTGCGTTGGGACTTTATTTCGGATGAGGATGCCTTTATCAGACGAATGCAGCAGGAAATGCGGGGGTCTGAAATCATTCTCGAGATCGAGCGTAAAATCAATGTGCCGCTGCTCAGGTCTCCTTCGGATACAATCAAGGAGGAGATGAAGGAGCTTTTACGGGAGTTTTCTTTGGCTTCCAGTCTGCAAGAGGTTCGTCAAAAGGCAGAGACGTTGGAGCGGGAGCTGAACGAGGAAAAAAGACGCATTCAAGGCGGACTTGAAACGCTGGACAGCCGCCTCTTCCGTGTGGAGATGGAGCTGAAAGCAGCCGCATCTCCTGCATCGCCTACGGAGGTGTCTGACGCACGAATTGCACAACAGGCGCATGAGATTGTCGAACTAAAGGGGCTTTTGCAGCGGCAGGCACAGATGATTAACGCGCTCAAAGCCGATGTTGCTGCACTGCGGGAGGAGCGCAGGAGGGACACGGGGACATCCGACGAGGATGCGCTGCGGCGGGAAAACCTTGCCCTTAGGCAGCAAGTGGATTTTCAGGCGCAGCGCATGAATCAGTTCGCACAGCAAAGTGCAGAACAGGCGCGTGCGCTCGATGAAATACGGCGTCAGATTGCCCTGCTTGCACGCCCGACTGCCCCGCCGCCCCCCGCAGATATGCCGCCGTCCCTGCTGGTAAAATCCCGGATCACAGCCTTTGCACTCCCGCAGGCATCGGGCGAGGTGTACTTTCACGGGGATGGGAAGGCGATCAAGGCAAAATTTGCACAGGGCATAGCGGCGTTGGAGGCGCTTTCCACCGAGGTCGCGCGCTTTCCAATTGCGCAGGATGCCGCGCGCAGCTTCTCAAAAAACCTCCTGCGCGGGAAGACCGCGCTCGAAAAGTTTTATCATAGATTTGACTTTGAAGGATACGATGCGGAGGAACTTTCGGAGGAGGTCACGCGCAAATTCTTCGGCGTTATCGCTGAAAATGTGCTGGACAATATCGTTGTCGGCATCTATCGCGGCGGGCAGGATGCCGGGGGCTATGCGGAGTTTTTGAAGAAGGTGAATGACTGCCTTTCGAAGTACGGCATCTATACACGCGAGGTGCTTCCGGGCACGGCGTTCACGAGCAGTTTGGCCGCCGATATTGACCCGCCGATTCCCAAGAAAACCATGGATGCCTCCAAAGATGGGGTCATCGACGAGGTGGAACTCCTGCCGTACTTCATGGACTATGAAGACGAGGACGGCAATCGGGAGTTCGTATGCAAGCGGGGAAAAATTATCTGCCTGAAATATGAGGGGTGACAGCGTGGAGAAACTGGTCGGCATTGATTTCGGTGCCTGCAATATCAAAGCCGCATACTGGCGCGGCAGCGATGCGCGTATTGTGCGTCTGAGCCAGAATGCGGATCAAAGCTATATTCCCAATGTGATCCTCTATGATCTGACGCGTGCAGGCAATGTGGAGCAAAAAATCGGGGATGCTGCGAAAAATGCGCAGGATCCTGACAACAGCGTGGCATATGTGAAGCGCAAGCTGGAAGCTGAAACATGGTCAAAGAACATCCCCAACCTTCAGCGCGAGGTGTCGGCAGTGGATGCTGCGACGGATATTTTCCGGGAACTGAGCGAGCGTCTGCAAAAAAAACTGAACTGCACTGCGCATGAGCTGCGGGCGGTCATTACCGTGCCTGTCTGCTCCTCCGGACTTCAGCGCAGCCGTATCTACCAGGCTGCCGTCGCTGCCGGGATCACGGTGGAGGAGATTATCACGGAGCCGTTTGCCGCCATGTTTTCCGTACAGGAACTGCTCGATGATGAGGAGCGCGACGAGGTGGTGCTGATCTTTGACTTTGGCGGCTCTACTCTCGATCTCTCCCTTTTGCGGATTGTGCATGAGGACGGCATCCGCATCGAGGAGCTGGCTTCGGCGGGCTTGCCCTATGGGGGCATTGACATCGACACGGCCATCTATACGGAGATCTTTGCCCCCAAATACGATGCGGAGATTCGTGAGATTATCTCCCATGACGACACGGTGGGACAGGCAAAGACACGGCAGGAACTGCGAGATGTCGTCACATGGCTCAAAGAAAAGCTCTTTGAGGAGGATGAGGAATCCATCGAGCACTCCTGCACCTTTCGCGGCAGCGCCCAGAACTATACGTTTGAATTAACGTGCGATGAGATGACGGAGCTGTTTCAGCGGCATCATCTGCGCGAGAAGATATTTGACCTCATGGACGAGCTGTTTGGTCAGACCGATCTGCAAAAAGACGAGGTGACGAAGGTTCGCCCCTTTGGCGGAACGTCGCGTGTGAAATATGTATTGGATTTGCTGACGGAGTATTTTGGAGCAGATATTTTCGACAGCGATGCGTATGAGCGGGACGATGGTACCGTTGCAGGCGTTGCCGTCGGCGCAGCGCGGTATTTCAATATACACGAGGAACGCGATGATATTGAGTTGGTGATCGATCGCAAGATACCGCTCAGTCTCGGCATTGCGCGGGGAGATTCCTTTGTGAAGTGTACGGACTATCATGCGCTCGGGCGCTCCATCCGTAAAACGCTGACATGGCAGGAGCTTCGCGCGAACAAATGCAAGGTAGCTGTATACCAATGCTTTGCCGACTCCGAGTCTGTTGCAGTCGGCGGCAAGGATGGTGCGGTATATGTGGGGAGTGCAGTGCTCGATCCGACGCTTTATCAAGAGCAGGGGAATCCTCTGCTGGAGATGGAGCTGCGGGACAGCAGGATGCTCCATCTGATCTTCTCTCAGCTACGGGACGACGAGATTGAAGAAATCGAGCGTCATGTGATTGATCTGAGAGGTGCGGGAGAGTGATGCCTGATGTATGAGGAGGCTGATGAGATGGATGAGCGGGAGCAGGAGCTGAGCGAGCTGCGTGACTACGGGACGAGGCTGCTCAAGGAAATGCAGTATCCCGAGCTGCTTGCGATGCTGCACGAAACGATCACGCATCTGCATGATATAGCGTCGGAGTATGCGCGCGATGCGGAAATGTGGCACGGGAAATACGAGGAATCTGCGGATCAAAACGTGGCATTGCAGAAACGCTTGGCAGATCTCCCTGCGGCATGGGAGTCGGAAAAGAAGGAGCTGCGAGGCGTTATAGAGCACCAGTCTGGCGAGATCAACGCTCTGAACGCACAGTTCCAAGCGAAGCTCGAGGCGCTTCGTTCTTATCGGGATGATGAGATTGCGGCATATAACGAGCGCGTGCAGGAGATGCTTTCGGCTCAGAGCGCATGGGAGCAGATGAAGCAGGCGTATGAAAAAGAAAAGGCGCAGTTGGAAGAGGAGCGGCAGAACTGCGAAATATTGTCTCAGGAGTGCCGGCAGAAATACAATGAGTATCAGACACATCTTGAGACCAATCAGGAAAAACTAAACGAATACGAAACGCTCTTTAATGATCGGATGAGAGAGCAAATGCGCATCAATGAGGTGCAGCACAAGGCAGATGCACAAATCCGTGCAATACGTGAGGAGCGGGATGATTGGAAGGGAAAATATGAGAAAGAACGCTATTGGCGCGAAAAATTTGAAAACGAACTTACGACACTAAAAAAATGTCAGCAGGAAAATGCAGCAATAGAGCGCATGGCGCAGCAGCCTCCATTGCCGTCTGTGGAGGGGCAGAAAAGCGATGTCCCCAATGAGGATGCAGATGAGGATGGCGTATGAGCGGGCGCAAAGAGGGAGACAATTCTATGGAAATAGTAACCATCGGCATTGATCTGGGAACGACAAATACCCTGGCGTGCTATATGAAGAAGGGAAAGCCGACACTCTTCCGCTTCTCCGGCAAATCCATGCTCGACTCCATGCTCTATGTGAATGAGGATGGAACGCATCTCCTTGGAAATGAAGCGCGGGTCAGGGGGGAGATGGATCCCGACCATCTCATTCGCTCCTCGAAGACCTATATGGGCGATCCGGCTCAGAAATGGGAGCTGCGTGGAGATACTCTGACGCCTACGGATGTGGCTGCCGAGATTCTGGCAAGGGTCAAGGAGACCGTTCTCAAAAAATTGAAGAAAGATGCCGCCGATGCGACGGTACAGGCGGTTATCACCGTGCCCGCCTACTTCAGCGGCAAGCAGAAAACGGAGACGAAACGAGCAGGTGAGCGCGCGGGGCTTACTGTGCTGCGTATCATCAGCGAGCCAATGGCGGCAGCGGTGGCGGCAGGGCGAAGCAAGGAACTCAACGGTAAGATTCTCGTGGTAGACATTGGCGGCGGAACCTTTGACCTGAGCATTCTTGCTGCCGATCCGCAGGCAGAGGATTACAAGGCAATCGCCACGGACGGCGACCACCACCTCGGCGGGGATGATTTCGATCGTCTCTTATATGCGTATTTCCTGGAGCGGCTTGGAGAGAACACGGGCATTGACTTCTCGTCATGCGCCTCATCCGGGCTGGAAGCATCCGTCTATGCCTCCCTCAGAGGGCGTTTGCTCTCCGAGGTGGAGAAAACGAAGGAAGCGCTTTCTGAAAGTACGGAGGCGGAGGTCAGCATTGCGAACCTCTTCCCCTATAAGGGCGGACTGTATACCTTTGACATTATCATTGACCGCGGCCAATTCGACGAAATCTGTGCAAAGGTCTATGAAAAGATTACGGGACGCCTGAAGAACTTTTTGGAGCGGCAGAGCTTTCGCGTCGATGAAATCGAGAATGTCGTCCTTGCCGGCGGCAGCTGCTACATTCCGCACATTCGTACTGCTGTGGAGCATATTGTCAACCAGCAGGCGGATACGGAGCTTGATCTTGAAAAACTGGTCGTCATCGGTGCTTGCATTGTTGCAGACCATGAGGCGGGCGGTCTCACGGCAAAGGGCGGCTTTCAGGATATTATCTCGCACTCGATGGGCGTCGGTGTAATCAATCCGGATGGCAAGTATGTCCTCTCGAAAATCCTGATGCAGGGCGATCCCTATCCGTGTGAGCATACGCGCACCTATACGACCTCCTTTGACAATCAAACTGTTATTGACATCAATATCTATGAGGCAGGCAGCGATGCAGAGGAGATCGAGGATGTGGAGCGGCACGAGCTCTATGGCGGCATGATTCTGGACGGCATTCGTCCCGCGCCAAAGGGGCAGACGAGCATTGATGTAACCTTCAGCTATGACAAGAATCAGACGCTCAAGGTCACGGCACAGGAGCAAGGGACGAATGTCCGCAAGCAAATCCTGATACGCGAGAATGAGAAGGTCGCCATCAAGCCGCAGCAGATGCCCGTCGACTTCATCCTGCTGCTTGACAACTCCGGCAGTATGGACGGTGCGCCGCTGAAAGAGGCGAAGAAGGCATGCAGAGCGCTGGTGAATGAGGTGATTGACCTTTCCACGCATCGTTTGGGGATCATTTCCTTTGAGTCACGCGCTGCCTTGATTTGTCCTCTCGGCAAGAAAAAGAAGGAGATGTGCAGGAAGATCGATGAGATTACTGCAGCCGGCGGGACATATATGTTAAAGGCGTTCCGTGAGGCGGAGAAGGCATTGGACAGCAGTACGAATACGCAGGTCATCATCATGGTCTCGGATGGGGAGCCGTTCGATCCCGATGAGACCATGATGAAATCGCTTTCACTCAGGAAAAGAGGGGTGCGCATCATTGCCATCGGCGTAGGCAACAGCATCAATAAGGATTTCCTGAAGATGCTGGCGGGTGATGGTCTGTACTATACCATCAACAATATGAATGAGTTGGAAGGTACGTTCCGCACGGCGATTCCTGCCATTATGGAGAAAATCTAAATACAGGGAGGTACATACTGATGGACGAACAGAACAAAAAAGAGCGCGACTGGTCTTTCCTCCTGCCCGGCGGCAAACCCGCGCGCAGACAGCGGATGGAGCTGAAGAAGATCAGGGACACGTTGGAGGAATTGGAAGTTGACATAGAGGGTGTCGCGCTTGATACAGAGCTGGACTTTCGCGATTTTGTCACGCGAAAGGAAACGCCGGGCGACGACGTGATGACCTTCCTCAAAAAGATCCTCGGTGATGCGGGGATCGACTATGCAGAGCAGGGGTTTCGCCGCATGGTCAAAAAGGACTGTTTGGAGCTGTTCTTTGAAGTATTCACCATTGGAATCGGCGAAGGTGATACTGCTGCAGCAACCGAGGTGGAAACGGAGAAAGCAGTACAGACAAAGGAAGCGGTACATAAAGAAATTGTGCCCGATGATGGGGATGAGGCGTCCTCTGAGGAAGAACCTCTGACAATGGCACTGATGGATGCGCTCTACAAAAAATGGAAGAAGGAGTCTGTTGCCTCCATCAGCACGAAGAAATGTATCATTACGGAGCAGATGCCTGTGCGCGCGCAGGATGATTTTACGCTGCGCATGGATGACGATGCCCCCGAGATCTCGCACACGAGGGCAGCTCTCTTTAATATACATTTTGGGAAGACGGTAGCGGTCGGTCATTTGGAGGGAGATCATCACCAACCGCACCTTGTATTCTCCGCACAGGATATAGACTACAAGAGCATTCAAAAGAATGAACTGCATGAAATCATTCTTTTCTCTAAGGATGCAAGTGCACCTGTATTCTATGCTGTTCCGTGTAAAGTGAAATTTCATCAACTGGAGGAGTCAGAGAGGACGCTTTGCATTGACTTCGGTACAAGCAACACGACTGCCGGCAGCTATGGCATATTGGATAAGCAGGCGAATCGGACGGAGATCGTCCTATTTCCCGTGGATGCCGCAACGACCAGGCGGATGATTCCGACCCTCGCCTATGTGGACTCCTGTGCAGAGGGACAGCCTGTTCGCTATGTCTTCGGCTACGAAGCCAAGAAACGGATTGCAGCGGATCACTTTGAGAACAAGGCGACGGTATTCCATGAGCTAAAGAGCTGGATGAATGATCTGGATCATAAAGAGCCGATTTTCGACGCACAGGGAAATAATGCCGAAGTACGTCGAGAGGATGTCATAAAAGCATATTTGAGCCATGTCATTTCTCTGTCAGAGCAGTATTTTCACAAGCGGTTCAAATACATTCACTTCTCCGCACCCGTCAAGCTGAAGGAGAGTTTCCTCGGAAAGATGCGGGATATGTTTCCGCAACCCGATTATAAGGTTCTGTCGGATACTGCCAGTATCGATGAGGGCATTGCTATTGTATACCGGCACATTGCCGATCGTATTCAGGAGATGAAGGATGGCGAGAGCGAGACTGTCTTTGTCATCGACTGCGGCGGCGGTACGACGGATCTCGCGCGCTGTGAATACAGCCAAAGAGAGGCGGAAATTGGCGACGGGAAAAAGATCCTCTCTGTAAAGACGAGCTTTGAAAATGGCGATTCTGCATTTGGCGGAAACAATATTACCTATCGTATATTGCAGATGCTGAAAATAAAGATCGACGCCTATCTCCGCGAGCAGCCGAATCCCGATATGCTCGCACTTCTTGCAGACAACGAAATCGATATCATGACAATGTTGGATGAAGGTGAGCGGCGTAATGAGCTTTTCAAGGTGAAGGAAAAGCTTTACCAAGCCTTTACCCATGCCTACGAAGCGGCGGAGGAACGGATTCCGACCCACTATGGGGACGAAGATCTTTTTGATAAGGATATTCGTTTCATGCGTCGTAATTATAATTATTTGTGGCAGATGGCGGAATCCATCAAGATCGAGTTTTACAAATCCTCCAATACGGTTTCCGTGGACTTCTCCAAGGAAGAAGACCGCAATATCTGTATCGGCGGTCAGGAGGACTACTACCTCTATGTCCGCAGCGCCAAGGATGCTCCATGGGAGAAGAAAATGGCGCCCCTTGGGGATATCCGCATTACAATCAAAGAAATCAGCCGCATCATCTGCCCCGATATCTACACCTTGCTGAATATTCTGGTAGGGGGGGATAATAGCAATCAGACCTTGCAGGAGGTCAATTATTATAAGTTTTCGGGTCAATCCTGCAATATCACACTCTTCCATGATCTGATGAAGGAATTCGTTCCGGGCCGTTACATCCGCCGTGACAGTCGGAGCGTGAATGAGGAGGATCGCAGTGAGAAGCTGAAGATTGCCTGCATTGAGGGCAGCATTCGCTATCTGATGGAAAAAGATTTCAGCCGGATTCAACCCAAAATCGAGATGGCGCCACCGGAGCTTCTCTATCAGGTGTATGAAGTCCCTCCGGGAGGCTCTGAGAAGTTGGCGCTTGGCAGGGAAAAAGGTGTGCTAAATGGTGTGGAGAAGGCAAATCTGTTGCCTAATTTTATCTCTGTGCATCAGGCGCGTTTTGTCGTTAAGGATATGTATGGACAAGAGAAAAACAATATTTTCTATGAATTTGAACGCAAGAAGGAGAACCGTAAGGAAGTCAGCAATCTTGGTGAATTGGAGAGGGAGCTTTTGAATGATACCTATTGGGATCTGGAGATGCTCCAAAAGCACATCACCACACCTCTAGATAATATCACATTGAACAGCAAGGAGGAGGAACAGCAGTGCATCTTCCTCTTACCTGCAAAGAACGGCTATGGATTCCGCATCTATCAGGTGCGCATTGGTTACGGGGCGAACGGGGTGACCAAGTACGCGCTCGTCAAAAATGCTAAGGATGGTCATAACTACGGTGTCTACCATAGCTTTGAGCAGATGGCATCGTTCTTCGACGGTCAAAGGTAGGTGGCAGTATGTCTTTTCGTGACCATACCGAGATCGTCTTTGCTGCGGGAGAACTTCTATCGGCTGCTATGCTGGAGGAGAGCTATCGCTATCCACGGGAGTTCCTTCAGCTTTATCATGCGGCCTCCCCCGACGGCATCATACGGGGGCTTGACTTCGTTTCTCGCGAGGACGGCGTATACCTGACGGCGGGCATTGTGAAGCTGCGCGGCATATACTACACAATGCCCTGGGATATTTCTCTGGGGGAATGGATCTCGGAGCAGAAAGAGCCTCTGCTTGAGGGCGCAGAATATTTTTTCTGCATCAAGCAGGAGGAGGTCATGACCTCGGAGAATGACGCCCACGGTATCGCTGCGCGCGGTCGGATCGCGCTGAAAGCACTGCGCGATCACCCCGAAGGAGCTCTTCTGCTGGGCAAATATAAACACCGTGCAGATCGACCTCTGCGGCTGCCGACCTTACAGATGGGCGATGCCGATCCCTTTGCGGAGTTTACACAGGCGAGCTATGTGCAGCTCTTGGAGAGCGAGTATGCGCATCCCCAAGGGACGACGACCTATCATCCGCTGCTCTTTCGGGCGATGCAAAGCTTCTTGGAGCAAAAGAAAACGCTCTCTCCGTACGACTTCAGTCTGCTCACGGCGCTCCAAAATAATGGCATTGTGGCGCTCCGCACACTCCTGTCGTATGTTGCTGCGAGTCGGGAAGTATCCCCCGCATCGCTGCAGATGAATAGGGAGAAGCTGTTCCATGAAGTGACTGTATGTCTGACGAAGCCGTATCAGCCTGCTGTTTATCATGAAGCACCCGTTGCAGAGGCGCAGGAGGTTCGACGGTTGACCCGTGGGAACAAGCTGATTGACGACTAGAGATGTAGTATTTTGCCGCGCAGAGGAAAGAGTTCTTTGGCAAGCACCGATTCGCTGTATTTTCTTATCGTTAGGATGAAAGGAGCGTCCCATGGCACGATTCTATCCCGCATTCGTAGGGGATTTCCACGGGAGCGAGGGGGAGCGGCTGGCGTATCATGCGCTCGAGATGCTCGGGGATG
>ERZ772967.554-NODE-554-length-29546-cov-13.856126_pt1 | contig 29546 bp, 23 predicted proteins | sample MGYA00511677_ERZ772967 | MGnify/ENA primary metagenome ERZ772967 (study PRJEB29015, sample SAMEA2737931) | human oral metagenome | biome: human oral; feature: human-associated habitat; material: dental | place: China | collected 2146 ...
GATCGTGATCCTTCGGGGCATGCGGAGTTTTCCGCCATGCGCGCCGCCGCACAAACCCTCGGTCGCTGGCGACTTTCGGGCTGCACCGTGTATGTGACGGTCGAGCCGTGCATCATGTGCGCAGGGCTCATGCATCAGGCGCGCATCGACCGATGCGTCTGGGGAGCGCCGGATCCCAAGGCCGGAGCGCTCGGATCCCTGTATGCCATCCATGCCGATGAACGGCTCAACCATTGATTCGAATCGACTGGAGGCGTGTGGGCGACGCAATGCGGGAGCCTCATGCGGGACTTCTTCGCGTGCCGCCGCGATGCGTCCGACCAAGGAGATGCAGATGCCTAAGACCGTGCGCGTGTTCTCGCCCGCCAAAGTGAACCTTCATCTCGAGATAGGCCGACGTCGACCCGATGGATACCACGACGCGTATTCGATCATGCACGCCCTGACGCTTCACGATATCGTGACGATGTCCCTTGAGGAGGCGTCTGAAGCATCGGGCCTTGCGGTCGAGACATCCGCGACGTGCCTAGGCGGAGTCGCGGCGCTCGATGTCGCAACGGAAGACAATATCGCGACCAAAGCCGTGCGGGCCCTTGCGCGGGAGTTCGGCCGCGCGGCAGACGAGAAGCTGGTCATAGCCATAGAGAAGCGCATTCCCCACGCCGCCGGCCTTGGCGGCGGGTCGTCCAACGCAGCGGCCGCGCTCATGGGCGCATGCGCGCTCTGGGGGCTTCCGTCGGCCGATGCGCGCGTCGAGCGGGTGGCCGCTTCTCTGGGGGCCGATGTCCCGTTCTTCTTGCGCGGGGGCTGCGTCGCGCTTTCAGGCAGGGGCGATGCCTTCGATCATGAGCTTGTCCCGATGCGCCGCGGCCTTGTCGTCGTGCGCCCCGATGCAGGCGTTTCCACCGCGAAGGCGTATCGGGCATTCGACGAAGCCGCGGATGCCGGCGCAGCGGGGAAGGAAACCGCCCCGGCGACTGGTTTAGGTACGCAGACGAAAGCAGCGATGGATGATGCCTCGTCCGGCACGAGGGATGGTTCGGGCTTACGCCTGGGCGTCCAGGCGGCGTATGTGACGAACGCAGCCGATGTCGCGTTGTTCAACAATCTCGCGCAGGCATCCGAGCGGGTGCTTCCCGAGCTTTCCGAGATACGCGCATGGCTCGCCGCCCAGCCAGGCGTCGGCGCTTCCGCGACGGGCGCGCCGGAAGTCCTGCTTTCCGGAAGCGGATCGGCCACCTTCGCCATGGTCGACGATATCGCATCGGCGCTGGCCATCGTGTCTGCGGCGAAGCTCAAGGGCTGGTGGGCGCGCAGCTGCGCCTGTTCGTCGGCCGGCGTGCGCGTGATGCCCGAGGAACGCTCTTCGAATCTCGGCGCCCAGAAGCGGGCGCGGTAAGGGAGCGGCGCGATCTCGTCTCATGTCGAATTCGCGATGCAAATCTGTATGCGTTGCGAAAAATATACGTGCAGATGGATATTTCTCCTTTCATCACCATGCATGCGTGCATAGAATTGCGCATTCTATAAAACGATGCCTCAGACGGGGCGCAGGTGAAAGCCGCCGCGTCGCGAGGCTGCGTTTCCGAATCGAGGAATGCGCATGGACAACGTGGAACTGGTTACCGAGCTCCGTCACGAGCTGCACGCCCATCCCGAACTCTCGAACCATGAGGTCTGGACGCGCCGGCGCCTGATCGATTTCCTGCATGCCCATACGCGCAACCTGGAGATCATCGACGAGGGCAAAGGATATTTCTACGCGCGTTACATCTGCCACGGTTCGAGCGAGACCGTGGCCGTGCGTGCCGACTTCGAGGCCGCAGGCGGCGCTGTCGATGTCGAGCACTTCTGGGGCTGAACCGATCTCGGTGCGGAGTATGACCGATCTCGGTGCGGGTTGCGACCGATTTCGGCGCGGAAGCGGACCGATCTCGGCGCGGGTTGCGACCGATTTCGGTGCGGAGTACGACCGATCTCGGCGGTGCCAGGTGCTAGGCGAGGGCCTCGCGCAGGACGTCCAGTCCCACGCTGCCCAGGCGCAGCGCTCGGGCATGGAAGTCCTTCAGACTCGCCCCGCTCGCGAGCGCGCGATCCCGCGCGTCCTCCCACAATCGCTGCCCGACCGCGTACGACGGCGCCTGCCCCGGCCACCCCAGGTAGCGGTCCAACTCGAAGCGCAGAAAGGACTCATCCATCGCCACGTTGTGCCGCAGGAATGCCCAGGCGCTGCCCGCATCCCAGATGCCTCCGCCCACGCCGGGCAGATCCGCCAGCTCGGGCGGCCGCTCCTTGCCCAGGTGCACACCGATGTCGAGGACGACCCGGGCCGCGCGCAGGCGCTGGGAGTCGAGCATGCCCATGCGGTCGCCCGGATCGTCCTGGAAGCCCAGGTCCGTCATGAGCTTCTCGGCGTACAGGGCCCAGCCCTCGCCGTGCCCGCTCACCCAGCAGACCAGGCGGCGCCAGGAGTTGAGCTCGTCGCGCAGGAGGGTCTGCATGCCGATCTGCAGGTGGTGGCCGGGCACGCCCTCGTGGAAGACGGTGGTGCGCTCCTGCCAGGCGGCGAAGTCCTCGGTCCCCGCCGGCACCGACCACCACATGCGCCCCGGCCGGGAGAAGTCGTCACTCGGGCCGGTGTAGTAGATGCCGCCGGTGGCCGACGGCGCTATGCGGCACTCCAGGGTTCGCAGCGGGGCGGGGATGTCGAAGTGGACCCCGTCGAGAGCCGCTATCGCAGCGTCGGAGGTCTCCTGCATCCATGCCTGCAGCGCCCGCGTGCCATGGATGGTGCGCTCGGGGTCGGTGTTGAGCCGGTCCAGAGCCTCGCGCACGCTCACCCCGGGCCCGTAGAGCTGCTCGGCGATCGCCCGCTGCTCGGCGTCAATCGCGGACAGGCGCTCCCGGCCCCATTCGTAGGTCTCATCCAGATCGACCACGGCGCCCAGGAATCTCCGGCTGAAGCGCTCATAGCGCTCCCGGCCCACGGCGTCGGAGTCGCCCGCATGAGGCAGGATCTCATTGGTCAGCACCTGGGCGATGCGGACGTAGCCCTTCCGAGCGGTGGCGGCGGCCGAGCGCAGATCCTCGGCCATCACCGCCGACAGCGGTGCGCCGTCGGCGGTGATAGCGCTGTCGACCAGGGCCGTGTAGGAGCTCGTGTCCTCCGCGGCCTGGATGTGCGCTTGGGAAATGACGGCCTCGACCTGGCGCCGCGCCGCGACATCGCCGCAGGAGAGCGCCAGACGCAGGCACTGGGCGTACTGGTCCAGCGCCCGGGGGACGTCGCGCAGGGCGGAGGCGAAGTCCGCCCAGTCCTCCTCAGTGCGGGTGGGCATGTTGTCGAATCCGTCCCGCAGGCTCTGTACCGGCGAAGCGACGACGTTCAGGCAGCGCAGCTCCTCGCCGGCGTCGGCCAGGTCCACGCTCACCCCGAGGCGCTCGCGCATGGCGGCCACGGTGATGCGATCCACGTCGTCCGTGGGTGAGACGGCATCCAGCTCGCGCAGGGTTGAACGGTCCAGGTCGCTCAGGGCAGCCAGGCCTTCTGGGGAGTAGTCGTCGAGCTCGCCGCGGCGGCCGGGCAGCCCGTTGTAAACGGCGAACTCGGGGGACAGGTCGGCAAGGCGTGCGACGTAGCGATCGGCGATGGCGTCCACGTCGGTGGCGGTGCGGGTGGTGCTGGGGGTGGAGGGTGTAGAGGAAACAGCGGACTCAGAATGGGACCGGGTCATGGGTTGAGCCTATGGCACGTACATTGTTTTCGCATGATTCCGCGGTTCTGTCTGGCGCAAGTCGCACCTGGGCGTGCAACACACGTCCTGCGCGACTCTTTGATGCAGGAGGCGCCCCGTTGTCAGACGACGAGCAGCCACGTCAGCCAGGCTCCCGCCCCCAGGTAGGGGCCGAAGGCGATTGCCGTCTTGCGGTCCGCCCGGTGCAGGGCCATCAGCACGAGAGCGGCCAGGCCGCCGGTGAAGAAGCCCAGAATGATGCCCATGATGGGCGCCTCGGCGCTGAGCTGCCCGAGCCACAGCGCGCAGAGCGCGCTCAGCTTGACGTCCCCGAATCCCAATCCCGAGGGCAGCAGCGCCATGACGACCATGACTATCCCGATTCCGAGCGCGGCGAGTGCAGCGCGGCCCACGGGCCACAGTGCTCCGAGTGCTCCGGCTGCCCCGGATGTCTCCGTTCCTCCAAGGGCCGACGAGAGCATCTCGGCTCCGAGATGCAATCCGGTCGCGGCGATCAGCCATAGCGCCGCCCAGCCGAGCAGTCGATTGGGCAGGCGGTGGCTGACTGCATCGACGCAGCAGGCCACCCCCAGGACGGCGACCAGTGGGAGCGCCACAAGCGTGTCCGCAAGGGCTCGGTCGACTCCCCGCCAGAGAACGGGCACCGTCAGCACGAGTGCGATCACCGCCTGGAAGCGCCTTTCCAGGAGCCAGGGGCGGCGGACCTGCGGCGCGGGTGCGGAATCCGTCGAAGCGGCGAGACGGGCCACGTACTCTCGGGCGGCAGAAGCGGCCGGTCCGGCCGCCAGGACCAGGGCGGCGATGGCCACTACGGCGGCGGTCAGGGCTGCGATCAGGGCTGTCGGCATGGGTGAAGCCTTTCACGCCTAGCCCATGCGCGGGCGTTCTCAGTTCCGGGAGGGCTTGTTGAGGGCATGCGGAGAAGCTGAGGCGGTGAGGCTGAGGTCTCTTCAGGCTCTGCTGCCCGCGCAAGTCGCTTTGACGAGGTTTGATGAGACCGCTTCGATCGGCTGAGAGAGCCTGAGAGAGCCTGAGAAATTCATGGAGAGCCGGCTTGCCATGGGCGCTCCATGAGCGAGAGCCTGGCCCGCATGCCCGTCACTATTACGCCATCCGACCTGCCGACGCCCCGCCACGGCGACGCCCCTTACACGATCTCCATGGTCTGCACCGGCAACATCTGCCGCTCGGCCATGGCCGAGATCGTGCTCATCGATCGCCTGACTGCTGCCGGAGTCCCCACCTCGGGGCGCACCGGCGTCGTCGTGACCTCCGCGGGCGTCTCCGATGAGGAGCGCGGCAACCCCATCGACCGCCGTGCTCGTCGTCTTCTGGCCGAGCGGGACTACGGCACCGGAGGTGACGCCGCCGCCCGTGCGGTCACCGTCGCCATCGCCGGCCACGCCGCCCACCGGATCGGGGACGCCGAGCTCGCGGGCGCCGACCTGGTGCTGGCCATGACCTCGGCCCACCGCCGCGAACTCCTGCGTCGCGCCGAGCGCCTCGGCGTCGACGCCGATCGCATCCGCATGTTCCGCGAACTCGACCCGGCTGCCGGTGCGGAGCGGCACTGGGCCGGCGCCGATGCCCGCTACGAGCTGGATGTGCCCGACCCCTGGTACGGGACGATGGAGGATTTCGTCGAGACTCTTGATGTCGTCGAGCGCGTGTGCGATGCCGTGGCTCCCGCGCTGGTGGAGCTGTCGGAGCAGCGGCAGCAGCGTTGAGGAGCGGCCGGGCGGCGTGCTGAGTTGGGCCGCCCCGGCGCCCGGGCGGCCCGGCTCACTTTCTGGGTTTGCTCGGGCCTATCCCAGGTGTTCGTCCAGCCAGTCGGTCACAGTGGCCAGGTACTCCTCGCGCGCCGGTGAGGGCGAGAGCGCCAGGTCGTGCACTCCGCCGGGGATCTGCCGGACGGTGACGTCCGTCCCGAGGAAGGCGGCGCGCTCGATGATCTGCTCGACCGACAGCACGATGTCGCTGTGCAGCGCCTCTTCCGGACTCGCCTCGGGGCTGCTCGACGTCGTCGAGCAGCACACGAGTACGGGCGCCTCGATGCCCAGCCCGTGGCGCACCTCCCGTTGGAGCCGGCGGATTCCAGCCAGGAATCCGGCTCTCACCGGGAAGGCCGGCGAGGGCTTGAGCCGCAGGTCCCAGTCCCACTCGCCGCCCCAGCGCCGGTGCAGGACCCGCACGTAGAGGTCGGCCTCGACCGGTTCGGAGCCGCCTGCCTCTGCGCCGTCCGGGCCCGGGGCGCTCGCGGCTTCGGCGGCCAGGCGCTTGCGAGCCTTGGCCTCCGCCGGGTTGTCGATGATCCGCTCCGGGCTGCGCCGGGAGAGCACATCGACGTAGGCGGACCCGTAGGAGCGGATGAGCCCCGAGGCGTTCAGCTGGAGCCAGGGGGAGTTGAGGACTAGCGCCTCCACGGTGCCGGGGTGGTCCGCCGCCCAGATGACCGCCTGCAGTCCGCCGGTGGAGTGGCCGTTGAGGACGACGACGCCATGCCCGTGCTCGGAGCGGATGATCCGCAGGGCTTCGCTGATCTCCTCGTCGTGGATGCGCAGGTCGCGCACGTCGTGCGGGGAGGGGTGGCCGATGCCCGCCCGCCCGCAGGTCCGCAGGTCCAGGGCGTAGAACTCGTAGCCGGCTTGCAGGAAGGCGTCGGCCAGGTGGGTCTGGAAGAAGTAGTCGTTGCGGCCGTGAAGGTAGAGGACGGCCCGTTCATGGCGGGGGGCTCCTTGGGCGCCGGCTGCCGGGGCGGCCCCGCGCTGGTGGACCAGGACGGCGTGGTCCGCGCTGGGGGCCGCAGTTTCATTGAGGGCGACATCGATGCGACGAGCCACCCACGGCTCTCCCAGGATGTCCGTGCTCACCTTGGGTGCGGAAGACGCGGGGGGCGCTGTAGCCGGGGTGGGAGGCGAGGCGGAGCCGGTGGGCTCAGCGTGCGCGGCATGCGTGGCGGGCCCGGTCGGCCCGGAGGGCTCGGTGGGGGCGGTCTCGGTCATGTGGAGCATCCTGGCACGGTCTGAGCGGATTGAGTGAGGGGGGCGGCGGAACAGCAGCGCGGCAGTGAACGGTTTGACGTGCCGCATGCGATTCAGCGCGGTTAGATGTTGATGCGGCGTAGGAGGTTGGGGGGTGGGGTTTGGCCGGTGAGTATGTAGGCGCGGAAGATGGGGACGGCCTGTTGGCCGGTGAAGACCTCTTCGGGGTGGACGTGGGTGGTGAAGGGCTCGTCGCCTCCGTTGTTCCAGGACAGTGGCACCCATGTGTTCGGGTCCCGAACCGGCTCGCGGGCCACGACGTAGTGGGCATAGCCCTCCGTACTGTCGGGCACTCGCACCTCGACCGTCATCGCCCGGTTGGAACCAGCCGCCTGCATGTAGAACTCCCCCCACTCATCCTTGGAGACCTCGTCGGGGTGGGTCTTGCCCTCGGGCAGCGCCCACACACCCAGGGCGAAGCGCTTCTCCCCAGTGAAGAAAGTGGGATATGTCAGCATGCGAGAAAATTCATCGGCTATTTTTTCCGGGGTTTGGGGTAGGGTGAATCCCTCGGAGTGCCCAAATTCATTATCTACCGTCCAGGTGACCAATCGTCTCATCGCTCTCTCCTTATTGTGGGTATTCTGGGAATTGTTGTTTATCCACGTATTCTACGTGGACTTGGGTGATTTTGATGGTTCGTCCGTCGCTGAGTGTGACGTATGCTGGATTGTCCGGGGAGACCTGTGCGTCGAAGGCCCTTTGATCCGTTTCGTAGTGGCCGCCTCCCGATTTGACTTCCAGGCCCTCCCAGGTGCCGTCCTCGGTCAGGATGAACCTATCGTAGAAGCGCGGTCTCCCGGTGCCGTTGATCCGCGCAGCGCGCTTCTCGTTGACGATCTCCTGCAGCGGGTGGCCCAGCTCCTCCATGTTCTTACGGTATTGTTCGGTTCCTTGCCATTCGGAGGGTTCGTAGGCATGGGATCCCCCGTTGCCCTCGGCGTACTGGCCCTTGTGATCCCTGCCGTCGCGGGGGTCGATGTCGGGTTTCGGTTCGGGCTGTGCTTTGCGCCGTCCGCTGCCGCCGTATCCGCTTCCCTGCTGGGCGCGCCACATGGCACCGTTGTCGGGCCTGCCCTGGGGGCGCGGGGTGCGGCGGGGGTCGGCGTGGGCGGCGCGTGGTCCAGACATACCCCGGGCTGCTTTTTCGGCTTGGTTCCAGCGGCGAGATTCTTGGGCTGCTTGGCGCCCATAGCGGGCGACTCCGCCGAACACGCCGGCCATGGCGGCCGCCCATACTGTGGCGTCCAGGACCATCTCGGCGGGTGTATGCGAGGAGACATACCCGGCAGCCGTTTCCTTGGGATCACGCACGAACCTGGCAGCATCATGCGCCGAACCGAGCATGGCCATTCCCATGCTCACCTCGAATGCCGCCCCCAGAGTACCCCCGGACAGCACGATCAGCGCCCCGGCCGTCACCATCAGCAGATCCTGATCCACAGGCGTCATGGAGTCCCACAGATTGCCGAACATATCCAGAATCCCGGCCAGGGTGCGCCACCGTCAGGCGCCGATACCGCAGCAGCGGGTGGTGCGCAGGCATGCGTGAGATGCATCCCTTCACGGCCTAGGACTTGCGTCCCTCTGCTGGTAGCGCTTACTGTTCAACCGACCATCTAGAGCAGCCGAGAGACCTGGCTCATCGACGTTGCAGCAACCTCCGCTTAGCGGTGCAGGTGCTTCCGCCAGGACCGATGGAGGAACGAGTGAGCGTGAATTCCGCAACCACTGGCGAGCCGGACGAGATCGCCGCTCCGACAGGCGCCCCTGACGCGGACGAGTCCATGATCTCCCTGCGCGACGTCCACAAGGTCTACCGCTTGCGCGACGGCTCGCAGGTCCACGCCCTGGACGGGCTCTCCCTCAACATCCCGGCCGGCTCCATCCACGGCATCGTCGGCACCTCCGGCGCCGGCAAGTCCACCCTCGTGCGCTGCCTGACCGCCCTCGAGCGCCCCACCTACGGCGAGGTGCGCGTCGCCGGCCAGGACCTGACCACCCTCAGCGCCAACGAGCTGCGCAAGGCCCGGCGCGCCATCGGCATGGTCTTCCAGCACGCCAACCTCCTCGACCAGCGCACCGCCGCCCAGAACATCGCTTACCCCCTGGACCTGGCCGGAGCCCAGAAGGGCCAGCGGCACGAGCGGGTCTCCCGGATGCTCGAGCTCGTGGGCCTGGCGGACCGCGGCTCCTCATACCCCGCTCAGCTGTCCGGCGGCCAGAAGCAGCGCGTCGGCATCGCCCGGGCCCTGGCGGACGAGCCCGCCGTCCTCCTGTGCGACGAGCCCACCAGCGCCCTCGACCCCGAGACGACCCGCTCGATCCTCGACCTCATCCGCGACGTCCGCGACCGCCTCGGCGTCACCGTCGTCATCATCACCCACGAGATGAGCGTCGTCCGCAGGATCTGCGACTCCGTCAGCCTTCTGGAGGCCGGGCGGATCGTTCAGTCCGGCCCCATCGAGGACGTCGTCTCCGACGTCGATTCCCGGCTCTCCCTCGAACTCGTGCCGCCCCCGGACGTGCCCAAGGCCGCCCTCGTCGCCGGCAGCACCGAGGACACCGATGACCAAGCCGATGGAGCCGGCGGGGCGGATCGTGCTGGCAGTACTGACAGTGCCGTCATCGACGTCGCCATGACCGCCCACCCGGGCGAGCCCGCTGCTGCCCAGGTGCTCTCCCTGGTGGCCGAGCAGGGCGCCGATGTGGCCGGGGGCGTCTTCGAGACCCTCGGCACCGCTCAGGTCGGGCGGCTCGCCCTCACCATTCCCGCCGATCGTGCCCAGGCCGCCGTCGCGGCCCTGCGGGAGGCCGGCATCACCGCGGAGGTGCGCTCATGATTCCGACTGCTCTGACGGCCACAGCCGCATCCGCCCTCGCCGTCAGGGCGCCGGGCCTGGCGACCGCGCTGGCTGCCGGCTCGAGCCCGAACGGCACCTGGTTCAACAACTCGGCCATACAGCGCAGGCTGTGGCCCGCCACCATCGAGACGCTGGAGATGACCCTGCTGTCCGGGGGACTGACCATCATCCTCGGGCTTCTCCTCGGGCTGGCGCTCATCTCCACCGGCAAGCGCGGCCAGCATCCCAATCGCTTCGTCTACGAGGCCCTCTCCCAGATCGTCAACATGGGGCGCTCGATGCCCTTCATCATCCTCATGGTCGCGATCATCCCGCTGACCCGCATGCTCGTGGGCACCTCCCTGGGTTGGCAGGCCGCCTGCGTGCCGCTCACGGTCGGGGCGATCCCCTTCTACGCGCGCCTGGTCGAGACCGCCATCAACGACGTCGAGCACGGCAAGGTCGAGGCCGCCCTCATGATGGGGGCATCCAGTCGTCAGATCACCTGGGGCGTGCTCGTGCGCGAGGCTCTGCCCACGCTCGTCCGCTCCGCCACCGTCACCATCATCACCCTGCTCGGCTACACCGCCATGGCGGGCACCGTCGGCGGAGGCGGCCTGGGCGACCTTGCCATTCAACACGGCTATCAGCGCAACGACACCGACGTCATGGTCATCGTCGTCGTACTCATCGTGGCGATCGTCGGCATCATCCAGGTCTGTGGCGACATGCTCAGCCGGCTGGTCGACCACCGCTGAGCCTCGACCAGCCGGAGTGAGTGCTCGCTGATGCGGCCGTTTCGGGCTGCGCGCGCAAGTCGCTTGGGACTCGGCATCACCTCATCAGTTTCTCCCTGCCCTCAAGGCCCCCGAGCCGTTCACGAACAGGAACCACTATGACCACCAGCATCTCCCGTCGCACCGTCCTCGCCGGAGGCCTCACTGCCGCCGCCGCTCTGACTCTGGCCGCCTGCGGCAAGTCCTCCTCCGGAGTGGACGGCATCAAGGTCAGCGGCGACACCGCCACCATCACCGTCGGCGCCACCCCGCAGCCCCACGTCACCATCCTGCAGTGGATTCAGGACAACCTCGCCGCCGACGCCGGCCTGAGCCTGGAGATCAAGGAGATCAACGACTACCAGACGCCCAACTCCTCGCTGAACGATGGCGCCCTGGCGGCCAACTTCTACCAGACGCCCAACTTCCTGGCCCAGCAGATCCAGGAGAAGGGCTACAAATTCACCTCACTGGCCGACGTGCATGTCGAGCCGCTGGGCATCTACACCTCCAAGGGCTACACCTCCGTCGATCAGGTGCCCGACGGCGGAAAGGTCATCCTCAACTCCGACCCCGCCAATACTGCGCGCGGCCTGAAGCTCGTGGAGTCGACGGGCCTGATCACCCTCGACCCCTCCGTCGAGCTGCCTACGGAGCTCGACATCACGGACAACCCGAAGAATCTCGAGTTCACCAAGGTCGATGGCGCGCAGGTGGCCAACTCCAGGGCCGACGCGGACCTCGCCGTCATCAACGGCAACTACGCACTCGACGCCGGCCTGACGCCGAGCAAGGACGCGCTGGTCCTCGAGCAGGCCAAGGACAGCCCCTACGCCAATGAGCTCGTCGTGCGCACCGCGGACCAGGACAACGAGTACCTCAAGAAGCTCGCCGAACTCATGACTTCCCCCGAGCTCAAGACGTACATCGAGCAGAACTGGACCGACGGCTCTGTGCTTCCGGCGTTCTGACGGCGATGGGCCGGGCGGCCGGGTGGCCGGGTTGCGGGCTCACTGCCGAGTGCCGGCCTAGCCTCCCGGCCCCACATGCATCGAGGTCGACTTTTTCGAACGAAGTTGGCGGTGGCACCGTCGATCTCATTCGAAAAAGTCGACCTCGATGGCTGTCCGAATGCTTCCTCTTGGAGGTTTATTCGTGGGTCTCTACGTGTCGTTCTCGGGGGGGTGCCCCTATGTGGTGTGTCAAGCGGTGGTGGTTAGTGGTTGGGCTGGTTGGGGGTTGTAGAGGGTGCCGTTTCGGATCATGGCGTGCAGGGTGAGGATGCGGCGGTGGGCCAGGGCGAGGATGGCTTGGTTGTGGCGTTTGCCCTGGGCTCTTTTACGCTCGTAGTAGGTCCTGGAGACCGGGTCGGTGCGCAGGGAAGCGAAAGCTGAGAGGAACATGGCCCGTTTGAGGCGCTTGTTGCCACCATGAGAGACGTGCTCACCGCGGATGGAGGACCCCGAGCGTCTCGTGACGGGTGCCAGGCCGGCGTAGGAGGCCAGGTGCGCGCCCGTGGTGAAGGTCTTGCCCAGAGTCCCGGCCAGGAAGACAGCGGCGGTCCTGACCCCGACCCCGGGCATGGAGGTCAGGACCGGGTAAAGAGGGTGGGCCTCCACCAGAGCCTCGACCTGGGCGGCGATATCCGCTCTTTGGGTGTGCAGGGCGATGAGCTGGCGCGCCAGGTGCGGCAGGACGACACCGGCCGCGTCGGTCCCCGCGACGGTGACGGTCTGCTTGCTCAGGGCCTCGACGATGGCCTGGGCCCAGGCGGCGTGGCGCCGGCACCCGTTGGCCTTGAGTTTGGCATCGATCCGGGCTCTACCTGCCTTCCTCAACGCCGCCGGGGTGGGCCAGGTGGCGATCACCTCCAGCACGCTGTCGTGCTCCAACCAAGGTCCCAGCACTCCTTCGAGGGCGGGATGGATTTGGGTGTACAGGCCGCGGATGCGGTTGGAGACCTGGTTGACCTGGCGGGCCAGGTCCAGATCGAAGCCGGTGAGCATGCTCAGCGCGGCGGCGTCCTCGTCGCTGGACGTGATCGACCTCAGCGTGTGCGGCATGGTGCGGGCCGCGCTAGCGATCACGGCTGCGTCGCGTTGGTCCGTCTTGGCAGACCCGGGCGACAGGTCGGCGATGCGCCTCATCGACAGGCCAGGCAGGTAGCCCACAGTGATGCCCATGTCCTGGGCCACCGCCACTGCCAGGGCCCCGATAGTGGCGGGCTGGTCGACGACCACCAGCAGCCGGCCGTGCTCGCCGAGATGCTCGTAGACCTCGCGCAGGCGGGCCTCGTCATTGGGCAAAGGCCTGTCGTGCAGGCACTCGCCCGCCGTGGTCAGGGCGGTCGCCCAGTGCTCGCTCTTGCCAACATCGATACCGATGAAGACGTCGATGTCGTCCACCTGCATGACAGGCTCCTCTCGTTCGGCGCGTGCGGGGCCAGCCCTCGGCGAGCGGTTCCGCACCCACGTTACGAAAGACCTCACCAGCAGCGGCGGGTCGTTCCCCTTATCAGCGGTCACCAGTTCGCCTCGCGACGGCCGGTGACAACACCCCCCGGATCATTCGATAGACAGGGGCAAGACATCATGCCGACCACCGCTGGCCCAGCCGCAAGACTCCTCCCTGCGACCACCACCAAGGTAACGGGCGACGGGGAGCGACAGGGAATGACTCGGCCCGCGGGCCGAGGTATCTCCCCCGGCCCGCGGGCCTGCGTCATCAAGGAGCCCTGCCCCGGAGTTCCCAATCCCCGGGGAGTGCACCTCCTTCGCCGGGACGGTCAGCGATGGGCTCCCTAAGACCCATCCTGACCTCGGCGACGAACCGGTCAATGGGCTCCCCAACCCTCGCGGTCCGCCCCGCCCGGCGGTAACGATTATGTAACAGTACCGGACTGGAAAGTCGCTCCGGTAAGCCTGAGAAATGCCTAGGAAACCGATCTCCCGGGTCGATCCGGGCCGTCGTGGCGCAGTCATTCGTCGCGCATTCATCGTGAATTCCAGGGTGAGCGGCTCGTCGCACGAGCGGGGGCGCTCCGCCCTCGAGGGGACCGGGCCCGCGGCACCGGGTTGTCTCTCCCGGCCCGCGGGCCTGCGGCGTCGAGGGGCTCACCTCCGGGTTCCCTGATATCCGGGGAGCACGTCCTCCTTCGCCGGAGCGAATCCGTCAGGGCTCCCTGTAAACCCTGGCGATTCTCGGTCGGGCCCGTCTGTGGGGAATCCTGTTCCTCCTCACGACCCGCACCGTCCGGCGGCAGTCACTATGCAACCGGCCGCACCTGAACGCTCGCCCCCGCGCAACCTGTGAATGCGCTACGAATCCTGCCGTCCCGCATTCCCGTATCCTCCCCGATCCGCGTGATCCCCCAGATTCCCCGGCGCTCGATTAACCGGCACTGCCCGGGGACGCCCCGGCGTCGGGCGTGCCTCGGCGTCTGCGATTCAGGAACCCGCGTACGACGACACCCGGTGGCCGGTGCGCGATCTCCTGGTGATCCGGGTGGGTCCGGCCGGGGCTGCGGAGGATGCGGAGGCCGTGGAGGATGCGGAGGCTGCAGAGGCCGCGGGGGCGGCTGCGGGCGCAGGCGTGGGCCATGCCTGCCAGGCGCCGCGCTCGATGTGCACGGCCGCCCAGGTGCGCAGGTACGGGTTCAGTCCCCACGCCTCCAGGAAGCGCCAGGGGCCGCCATCGCGGTGCCGGGTCTTGACTGAGACGCTGAATCTGACGTGCTCGAGCTCGTCGAGGCGGATCGGCCCCTCCAGGGCGTCCAGCTCGGAGAGCCCGGGCTGGCGCGCCGGCCGTGGGCGCTCCGGAATGGTCTCCAGCTCGCGGACGTAGGCGTAGGCGTAGGCCACATGGCGCACCTCCACGTGCCTGCCCCGCCACACGGCCCGCACCCGGGCCACGGAGAACGTCCCGTCGAGCTGCGAGGTTGCGATCGGATCGGTCATCCACCACTTCGAGTAGTTCCGATCGATGCCGAAACCCTGCGGGCACGGGTAGTAGGGGTCGGCCTTCAGGAGAGTCACCGGCTCGGGGTACACGTGGTCGCGGTCGTGGAACTCCTGGGCCTTGAACGGCATGCCTCCGAGCACCGCGAACGTCTGCCCCGACGCGGGCACCGGCCCGACGTACGACGGCGTCCAGCCCTCCAGCGGCGCCTCGGGCGCAGAGCCGGAGGTCCCGAGCCCGCTGAAGCCCTGCGGCAGCACCACCCGCCAGTCCATGAAGCGATCGGGGACGGAGGCCGTCAGCTCACCGCCGATCGCCGTCAGGGAGCGGGTCTGCTCCACGACCACCCGTGTCAGCCTCGACAGGTCCACCCAGTCTCCGAGCGCATCGCGCTCATCCGCGCTCACCCGCGCCTTGTCCCCCCACACGTCGAGCAGCCGCACCGGCGTGCGGTCGAGCATCGCCGAGGCCGCGGCCCGGAAGCCGTCAACAGTGGCCTCCCGCGGCAGCCTCCGCCCCCACGCGCCGTGATCGGCCCAGGTCGAGAAACCGCTCGGGCGCTCCACGGTCTGCGGAACCAGCAACGACCAGGCTCCGCCGCTGGGGAGCGTGTAGCGATCGAAGTCGCTTCCCCAGGACTGGCCGGACGACTGCCATGTCGCCGCCAACGTGTCCCACCGCGCCACCGTGCCCGCCGGGAGGAGTCGTTCCGCCGAGGCGCCGCCGTCGCCGAGGGATGCCGAGCGCGCGTAGTCGCCCACCCGCACCGGACCTGAGAGCGGTGGCACCACGACGCCGCTCACGGTCTCACCGGTTTGTCCTGCCTGTGAGCGTCCTTGCACCTGTTCATCATCCTCACGTGCTCGTGCCTGTCGTGCTCGCCGCGCGGGGCGCTGGAGTGGATCACTGGGTTGCTGCTCGCCGAGCTGCTGGACGGCCGCTGCCGATGCCCTCCGGCGTCTGGGCGGATGCTGCGTCGGCGAAGAACCCGGTGCGGTCGGTCCGGCCCCGGTCCGCTGAGGCCGCCTCGGCACTCCTGCGCCCCGCGGGTTCATGCCGCTGCCGTTCCCTGACGCGGGTGGGCGAGCGCGGCGCCCAGGTTCTGGGCGGGGCCGCCGAGCAGGCCGTCCTGGCTGCAGGCGTCGATGGTGGACCTGATGGTTTCGATGGTGGAGATGAACCGACTGTTCCACGCCTCCTGATAGGCCCCCGTCGGTACGGGGCTCGTCTCCGTCTCGGGCTCAGGCTCATCGTCCGGCTGCGATGTGATCCGGCGGCTCCCGACGCCCGGGTCCAGGTCGACGGCGGCCCGGACGCGGTCCCAGGCGCCATCCGGTGCCGTGTGCTCGCCGGTAGTCGCGCCCCGGTAGACGTCCAGCGCCTCGATGAGCGCATCGGCGACCGGGTCGGCGCTCAGGCGGCACAGCCACTGGTCGGCGGCGCTTCCTGATCTTTCGGGGTGAAGTCCCAGGATGTCGAAGAGCCTGGCGTGAAGATCCGCCAGGCCGGATTCGGAGGATGTCGGGTCGGGGCGCTCCGGCAGATGATCGATCTCGAGTCGGTGCAGGTCGAGGGCGAGGGTGTAGAGCCGGCCGAGCCCGGTGGCCAGGCTCGCCAGCACCTGATCGCGGTTCGTCGTCGACAGACGCCCATCGCGAATGGTCTGCAGCCCGTCGTCGATGAGGTCGCTGGAGGAGGACGCCTTGAACTGCAGCTCAAGGTGCTGCTGAGGCGTCAGGTCCGTCGCTACCGCATCGTGTGTTACCACATCGTGATCATAGGGTGGTGCAGACCTCCCTCGCTGACGACGCGCGGCACGTCGCAGGTGTTGCGGACCCCACCTTAAGCGCTTCTGGTGGTTCTCGCGGTGCGGCGCGCTGCGTCGTGGGCGGCTTGCCGCAGGTGTCCGCGCCGTCGCGGAGCCGGGTGCGGCGGATGCCTCCGCCGCATCGTTGGCGTCTTCCGTGTCTTCTGTATTTTCCGTGTTTCCTGTGTCTTCGTGTGTGTTGCGCGTGCTGCACGCTCCTCGGTGCGAGTCGTGGGGTGCGGATCCGAACGGGGCCCGTCTGTAGCCCGTATATATGCAGTTAGGGAGGAACCCGGCGCCGTTGACGGGTCCCTGAGGAGCAAGGCTCTCATGACCAACGTTACCTTTCTGTGACGAAAACCACTAACTAGGGGGAAACTAGGGAAAGTCAGACAACCTGTCAGCTTTTGACATCACTCCCGACGCGTCTTCCAGGGACTGAGGTCCTCATAGAGCCGCTTGGAATCTCTTCGGCCTTCTTGGCGGTCCTGCTGTCAGGCGCGCGCGGAGCGCCCGCTGCACTCCTGATGCTCCTGTGCTCCATGTACTCCGATTGAGGAACGAGCGGCACGCGTGAACAGACCGAAACAATGACTTTCGCCTTCCTGTGGCTACGCTGGCCCTGTGAGTCCGACGCCATCGCATGAGCCAAAGCCCGACCAGTGCTCTGAGCAACGAGTGGCTGTCATCATTCCCGCCAAGGATGAGGCGGATCGCATCGCCGCCACCGTGCGGGCCTGCCGGTCCATTCCCCGCGTCGATCTCGTCGTCGTCGTCGATGACGGCTCTGCCGATGGCACCCAGGACCATGCTCGAGCCGCCGGTGCGGTGACGGTTCGGCACTCCGTCGGCCGTGGCAAGGCCTCCGCCCTGGAGACCGGGGCCAGCGTGGTGGGAATGCGCGACTACGTGGACGGTCCTGCCCGTCTGCTGCTCTTCGTCGATGCCGACCTGGGCGACTCCGCCGCCGCCTGCGCCGAGCTCGTCCCCCCGATCGTCGACGGCGTCGCCGACATGGCCATCGCCGTCCCCCCCAAGCAGACCGGTGCCGGGGGGCGCGGCCGAGTGGTGCGGCTCGCGCGCTCCGCCATCGCAGTCGCCACCGGCTGGTCGCCCGTCGCGCCGCTGTCGGGGCAGCGCTGCCTGACCCGGCAGGCCTATGAGGCGGCGGCGCCCCTGGCTGAGGGGTGGGGGGTCGAAGTGGGCCTGACCATAGACGTGCTCGTGGCCGGAATGACCGTGATCGAGGTCCCCTGCGACATCACCCATCGGGTGACCGGCAATGACAGCGCCGGCCGCCTGCACCGCGCCTCCCAGTACAAGGACGTCCTGCGGGCGGTCGCCGGCCGCCGCCTGCGCCGACGCCGAGTGCCCGCCAAGGCCATGAACAAGGAGGCCGTGCACGACCAGTCGCCCTTCCGCGCCTACAAGGCCTGGGATGGACCTGGCGGCCCGGCCTCCTGATTCTCTACTCGTCTCTACTCGCCGGCCGCCGTCGGGAGGGCGAGGCAGAAAAGGCAGAAGCGGTTGCCGCCTCGGCTGGACCCGCTGCGGCGAGCCTGGCGGCCAGAATCGCCGTGAGTGCCGGCGCCGCCGCCGCGGCCGAGAACCAGAGCATGACGAGCCCCGAGTCGTTGACGAGAACCTCGATGACGGCCAGCACGGCCAGTGCCCGGCCCAGTGGACCCAGCCATCCCGGCAGCAACCCGGGGCTTGCGAGCCACGCGTAGGGGCCGTTCCCCTGCCGGGCCTCGTGCACCGCGCGCATCGCCCACCGCCCGATGAGCACGATCACGACCACCCCGACGGCGAGCGCCACCGTCGCGAGCCAGTTGGAGATGAAGGGCGTGACCAGGGCCGTCGCCTTGCGGGTGAGGGTCGCCCCCGCAGTGCCGGTGAGCAGCTGGTTGAAGAAGCCTCCCAGATGCGTGCTCGAGCCGCCGAACAGGAAATCGATCAGCCCGAGCAGAAGCACGATCCCCACGGCGACCGCTCCGACGGCCGCCCACCGTCGCCACCCCAGGCGGACGCCGGCCAGCCCGGCCCCCAGCGCCACCAGGGCCGGCACCAGGGTCAGGGCCCCGCCGATGTCGGCGCCCATCTCAGGCGCCGCGTCCAGGATCAGCGCCATGACTCCGGGAACCGCCACGAGCGCAACCGCTGCGGCGTGCCTGCTTTCGTTCGACCTCCGCTGTGCGGCGACCAATGGACCCGACCAGGAGGCTATCGTCACCAGAAGGGAGGCCGCGGCCAGTGCGAAGGCCGTGTTGGACATGCCGTAGAACCGGCCGGCCACGACGGCGTTCATTCCCAGCGGCCCGTTGAAGGCGATAGGTGCCCGGTACCCGGCGTCGTAGAAGATGACGACTGCTGTGAGCGCCGCCAGCAGCAGTGATGAGATCAGCGCTGCGAGATCCTGAGGCGTAGTGGAGGTGGAGTCTGAGCCGCGGCCGTTGCCCGCACCCGCGATCCCGAGTTCTGTGAGCAGGAGCCGAGGCGCCTGCGGCCGCAGGCGCCGCATGAGGGCCAGCGCCCCTCGTGCCGCGGCTCCCGTCACGGTTACGGACGCCACGGCGAAGGCGAGCGCAAGGCCGAGTGCCGCCGCGGTGGCGTTTCCGGTTCGCCACCAGGGCAGCATGTTGGCCAGCCACAGCCCCGCCGGCAGCGCCGTGATCAGGCAGGCCGCCCAGGCCAGGGCGCGCAGGCGCTTCCTCGGAGGCCCGGTAAGGGCGGTCCCGGTGCTTGATGGGGTGGAGCCTGTGGAGTCTGCGGCCGGCGAGTCGCCCTGGGCTTCTGAGGGAGCCGGGGCGGTCACCGGCCGGGGTCGCTTGCCGCCCGCCCGGCTGCGCGCTGCGGGCTGTGGTTCCTCGCTCGTTGCGGCCTGTGGCTCCTCGTCCATTGCGGCCCGCGGGGCGCGCAGCACCCGGGCCGCCGCCAGCCCCAGGGCCAGGGCGGCGCCGATGAGCACCAGGCCTGCCGGAACGTTCGCGCGTTGGGAGGCTTGGGCGTGAAGGGCGTCGTCGGCCAGCGGCCGGGCCTGCGAGACCCCGCTGCTGACAGAGCCGGTGCCCAGCGCGCCGTCGGTGGGCTGCTCACGGAGCTCGGGCGCTATCTCCAGCGGTTGCGACCAGTATGGGCCCGGCTTCTGGCCGGTGACGCCCAGGAACAGCGCGGGGGCGAGATCGGTGAGTTGGATGAGGCCCCGGCGGTGCGTGGATGGGCCGACCAGCAACCCCGTGCTCGTCTTCAGCGGAGAACTCGTTCCCGGGGGCAGGATCGCCAGCTGCGGGCCCGGGTCCGTGGCGTCGGCGACCGAGGCGACGACCACACGCGTGCCGGCAGGGGCATCGGCGAGCGGCTCCAGGGCGGCGGCCAGTGCGAGGATACGGTCGGCGTCGGAAGCGTCGGAAGCGTCGGAAGCGTCGGGGGCGGAGCCTGCTGTGCTCGCTGTGCTCGCTGGATCCGCCGCATCTCCCGTATCACCTGGGTCCTCGGACTGCGGGACGGTGTCCGCAATGATCAGGTCGGGCGGATCCTCCCGGGCCAGGAGCTCGCTCGCGGAGTCGCCGACGTCCGGGATCGTGTCGCCGTTGGTCAGCGCCAGGACGCCTCCTCGCCCGACCGCCGCCGTGGTCGCCTCCGTGCGGGCCAGAACTCCGGTGAGCGTGCCGGCTTGCGCGTTGATGGCGTTCGCCGTTCCCGCGGTCCCCGCCGTTCCCGCTGATCCTCCCGCCTCCGCGGCCTCCGCCCAGTCCGCCGGCCAGCGGCATCCGGCGCTCCCGTCGCCGGAGTGCTCGGCAGCCCGCACCCGGGCTCCCGCGCCGAGCGTCAGCCAGCCGTCCGCCGGGCAGGTGCGCTCCCCGACGGTGCGGGTGACCAGATTGACCGGCCGTCCGGCGCCCGCGTAGGCGAGCAGGGCCTTGGCCGCGGGCGACAGGGAGGGGTCGTCGGCGTTTGCGGCGGCCAGAAGGTCGGCCCAGGTCAGGTCCACGGTGCCCAGAACGACCACGGGTCCGCGCTCACCGTGTTCACCGTTTTCACTGTGTTCGCCCTGTTGACCGCCCGGCTCCGACGCCTGGGCTGACGCTGGGTCTGCTGGATCTGCTGTGTCCCCGCCCGCTGCCGCCGGGGAGGGAGCAGCGCTTGCCGTTGTGTTCGCCGTCGTGCTCTGCGTGGCGCCCTCTATAGCGGCGGCCGGCGTCATCGAGGTCGTGGGGCGTGGCGAGGCGAGGGCCGAGCTCACCATGGTGCCGATCAGCCCGATGACCAGTGCCAGAACGAGGATGTAGACGACCGCGCGCACGAAGCGCTGCTGTCGTCTGCTCCGGTTACTCCGGGACGTGCTCATGGCGCCAGGGTACGTGCGCCGCCGCGCGGGCGGCTGGGCGCCTATGCGTAGCGGCGGGCCACGGACGCCGTCTCGGTGCCGTAGGAGCCCCCGAAGAGGAAGGCGTGGATGATGAGCAGGTGAAGCTGGTGCAGGCCCACGCGCTCGCGCCACCCGTCCGCCAGGGGCGAGGCCTCGTCGTATCCGGCGACGATCCGCTCCAGATGGCGCTGCCCGAACACGCCCAGGGCCGCCAGGTCCGTCTCCCCGTGCGCGCCCTGGGCGAGCGGGTCGATGAGGACGCCGACGACGTCGCCTCCCCGTGGGGCCAGGGCCGGGACTGCTGCGGGGTCGTCAGTGGTCGCCGGGTCGGCTGCGTCGTCGGCTCCCGGCCCGCGCCCCGCCCGGGGCGGCGCCCAGTCGATGGTCCGCTCGGGCACCCACATGACGTTGCCGGTCCACAGGTCGCCATGGGTGCGGGCGACGGCGATCCTGTCCCCGCGCTCGCGGGCCGCTCGGCGCACGAGCGCGGGCTGGTCGGCGTCGAAGGCGCCGTCGCGCAGGCGCTCGCAGACCCTCTCGATGACAACGACATCCCGCGCCGTCATCGACCCCTGATCGAGACAGGGCGCCAGGTAGGGGGCCAGACGGTCCTCGGCGAAGAACTCGCCCCATCGCCGGGGCGCGGTTCCTGCAGGTTCGCTCCGGCAGGGTCGGATGCGCTCGTTCGAGCGGCCCATCTGCGTGCGACCGTCCCAACCGGGCGGAGCCGCTCCGAAGACGGGGGCGCCCGCGGCGTGCGTGACCGCGAGCGCTCGTCCGAAGGCCTCCGCAGCGGAAGCGGTCACGGAACCGGCGGCCAGCCGGGGCTCATCGATCCAACCCGGGCCGGTCGTCACCGGGACCACGTGGGCGCCGCCGTCGGCCATGGGCTCGGCCAGCCACTCCAGGCCCAGGGCCTCCAGGCCGGTGGCGCCAGGGAGATCGTCGTGCTTGCGGAAGGTGGGACCGGCGTTGCTCACCCGCCCAGCCTATTCCGCCTCGAGATCGGTCGGGTTCCGCCTCGAGATCGGTCGGGTTCCGCGTCGAGATCGGTCGGGTTCCGCGTCGAGATCGGTCGCATTCCGGCTCGAGATCGGTCCGGGCGGATGATTCCGCGGCCGCTTGTGCGCGCGAATGCTCACGGGTTCGGAGAGGCCGGGGAACGACGTCGTCGGGACTGCGTGTTTCGGATCGGCGGAGTCGCGCACCCGATCATGGCGTGCGTCGAGTTGCGTCGAGTCAGGCATCCCGCACATGCCGGATCGACCATTTAGGCTTGGCGCCATGAACCCCGCTCCCACCTGGTCCTTCCTGGGGCCTTCCGGCACCTTCTGCGAAATGGCGCTGCGGCAGGTCGCCCCCGACGACGTCGTCCTCGACTCCTGCCAGGACGTTCCCACCGCTCTGGATCGCGTGCGCGACCGGGCCGCCGAAGCCGCCGTCGTCCCCATCGAGAACTCGGTGGAGGGCGGGGTCAACGCGACCCTCGACAACCTCGTGGCGGGTGCGCCGCTCGTCATCACCGCCGAGATGGCCGTGCCGATCACCTTCGTGCTGGCCGGGCGCCCCGGCGCCGCGCTCGACGACGTGCGCGCCATCTCCACCCACCCCCACGCCTGGGCGCAGTGCCGCGGCTGGGTCCACCAGCACCTGCCCGAGGCGAGCTACGTCGCCGGCACCTCCACCTCCGCGCCGGCGCGCGCCCTTGCGGAGGCCGACGGCGCCGCGGACGCCGAGGCCCTGGGGTATCAGGCGGTCCTGTGCAACCCGCTGGCCGCCCAGCAGTACGGTCTGGACGTGCTGGCCGGGGGCGTGGCCGACAACCCCGACGCCGTGACCCGTTTCGTCAAGGTCGCGCGACCCGGGCGGGTCGGCGAGCCCACCGGCGCCGATAAGACCACGCTGCTCGTCCAGCTCTCCCACAACCGCTCGGGCGCCCTGCTGAGCATGCTCGAGCAGTTCAGCGCTCGCGGCGTCAATCTGACCCGCATCGAGTCCCGGCCGGTGGGGGATTCGCTCGGCCGGTACCGGTTCTCCATCGACGCCGAGGGGCATATCCGCGAGGAGCGCCTGCAGGCGGCTTTCATCGGCCTGCACCGCACGTGCCCGGTGGTGCGCTTCCTGGGCTCCTATCCGCGGTTGGACGCCCGCCCCGTGGTGGTGCCCGCCGGGACGAGCGACAAGGACTTCGTTGTCGCCCGTGCCTGGGTGGGCGACGTCCTGGCGGGCCGCACGCTCTGAGGTTTCTCGGGGTTTGCCGAGATCGGTCCAGTTCCGCCTCGAGATCGGTCGCAACCCGCGTCGAGATCGGTTCAGGTTTTCCGAATGGTTGGTGCTCGAGATGGTTTGCGCGCTGGTCGTGTTCGGGATGCGCGTCCGCGGGGGATCGGGCGTTGCACACAGGAGCGCGGTCCATGGCGTACGAAACCGCAGAATCATGCGGAAGCGATATTCCGACGGCGGATGAATCGTCCTTCCCATGTGCGCAGCCCCCTGTTGGTGCACATGGGAGGTGGTCAGACACTCGTGATAGCCATTGCGAAATCCGTTAAAAATCGCAGAATCATGCCGATAAACAGTTTCTTGCCAACGAAAGCGCTCTCGTTCCCATGTGCCAACCGGGCGCAGCTGCTCCACCTGGTGGGCGTTCCGGTCTATGGAGGGTTGCTGAGCACGCTCGTTCGGGAGCACGAGTAGACGTCATGATGTCCGGGCCTGCGGCGGAACGCAGTAACGGCTCCGGCCCATCGCAATCGAATGCAGCGATCGCACGCCGCCTCACCCAAGAAATCTCAACAACGCCCACCAACCCTGAGGCCGCCCCGCCAGAATCACCACATCCGAGACACCAAATTGTCTCAGATGTTCTGACACACCACATTCTCGATGTGGAACTGGACCGATTTCGATGCGGAGTACGACCGATCTCGAGCCGGGTTGCGACCGATCTCGGCGCGGAGTACGACCGATCTCGATGCGGAAGCGGACCGATCTCGACGCGGAGTGCGACCGATCTCGGCGAAGGGGGGGAGAGAGAAGTGCGCCGGACGCCTGCTCAGTCGGGGCGCCGCACGAGGAGCGAGCCCGCATCCATACGCGCTCTCAGGCCGCGTGTGGGCGCGATCAATTCGCCGTCGACCTGGACCGGTGCCGAGTCGGTGAGCCGAATGATCGCTTCGGTGCCGCGGCGCAGAGTCACGCGTCCCAGCGCGCGGGCGGGGTCGGAGTAGGTGGCGGCGAAGGGCGGTAGGACCTGGCGCGCCAGGGAGCTCCATCCGGCCACGCCGCCGACCGTGTCGATCACCGCGACATCCAGCACGCCGTCGTCCATGCGCGCCTCGCGCAGCAGCGTGATCCCGGCGGGCAGGCGACCCCCGTTGGCCACCAGCACGGTGCGCCCGCGCAGGCGCTCGACCCGCTCACCGCCGTCGGTCTCTCGCACCCGCACGACCATGTCCATATGGGGGGAGTCGAGGTTGGCGACCGCGGCCACCGCGTAGGCGCCCCAACGGATCCGTGCCTTGAGCTCGGGGCGCGTGGAGGCGACCAGGCCCGCGTCGAAGCCGATCCCGGCCACCACCATGCAGACGTGCTCGCTCCCCAGCGTGGGGCGCGCCCAACCGCCTGGCGGTGCGGGAAGGGAGGCGCTGCCGGGCTCGGTGCTCACCCACGCCAGGTCCGCGGGCCGGGCTGTGCCGTGCGCGGCCACCTCGAGTGCCGCCTCAAGGCGGCCGATGGGCAGGCCGAGATTGCGCGCGGCGAGGTTGGCAGTGCCCAGGGGCAGGATCGCCATGTCGACGCCGGTGCGGGCCGTGCCGGCGGCGACGGCCCGCACGGTCCCGTCACCGCCGGCCGCGACGACGAGGCTCGCCCCGGAGGCGACGGCGAGGCGCGCCTGCATGACGCCGGGCTCGGCGGGCGTGGTCTCCAGCCAGACCGGCTCGACGTAGCCGGCATTGCGCAGGGAGGTGGTGATGCGCCGTCTGACGGCGTCGGTCGCCGCGGGCTTGCTGGGGTTGACGACGACGCAGGCCAGGGGGCGTGTGCGTGCCCTCGTCGTGTCCCGGCGCGTGGTCATGTGCTCCAGCGTACGGGCGAAGTCGATTCTGGGGCAGGGAGGCCGCGGGGGAGCGGCCGCGTCGAGATCGGTCGCACTCCGGCTCGAGATCGGTCCGGTTCCGCGTCGAGATCGGTCGCAACTCGCCGCGAGATCGGTCCGCGCTGGGGCCTGTACGTCGAGATCGACTTTTTCGCACGAAACAGACGGCGCCACCGTCGATCTCGTTCGAAAAAGTCGACCTCGACGGGGCCCGCCGCCGTTGTACGCGCTCAGCCGTTCAGGGGGAGCATAGGCAGCCCGGCGTCGGCCGCCAGTCGAGTGAGGACCTTCGCGAGTCGGGTGAAATCCTCCGAGCGCGAGGACGAGGTGCGGTGGACGATGCCGATCCGGCGCACCGGGCCGCGACCGGCGAAGCGCGCGACGGCGTAGTCCTCATGGTCGAGCATGCGCAGCGCCCCCTCGGGCACGACGGTGATGCCCACGCCATGGACGACCATGCGCACGACCGTGGACAGGGTCGTGGCCACGGCGGCCGGCGGGTGGGAGCTGTAGCGCTGGCAGAGGGCCAGCGTCTGGTCGCGCAGGCAGTTGCCCTCGTCCAGGAGCAGCAATTGCTGCTCCTCGAGCTCCTCGGTGCTCAGGTCGGTGCGTCCGGCCCAGGGGTGGTTCCGGGGGACCAGGACGACGAGCGGCTCGTCGAACATGGGCACGGCGGCGGCGCGGTGGAGGTCGACGTCGATGGCGATGACGGCGGCGTCGAGACGGCCCTGACTCAGCATGTCCAGGATGTCGCCGGTGACCATCTCGCGCAGCTCGGGGTGCAGGGAGGGCAGCTCGGCGGGCAGGCCGTCGAGGATCACCGGGGCCATGTAGGGGGCGAGGGTGGGGATCAGGCCCAGGCGCATCGTCCCGGTCAGAGCGGCGCCCTGACTGGCGACGGCGTCGTTGAACGACTCCGCGGACAGGACGGCCTCGCGGGCGTAGGGGAGCAGGGTCTCGCCGAGCGGGGTGACGAGGACTCGGCGAGTGGTGCGCTCGACCAGTTCTCCTCCGACGCGCTTCTCCAGGGCGGTGATCGCCTGGGACAGGCTCGGCTGGCTCACGCCGAGGGTGGCGGCCGCCTCGCCGAAGTGCTGGTGATCGCATAGCGCGACGAAGGCTCTGAGTTGCGAGAAGGAGGGCGGGGATGAAGTGGGCATGTGGAGTCCTGAAGGTGTCAGATGGTCGGGCTCTTGATAAGCGAAGGCCTACTCTTTAGATAACAGTACGGTATTCCCAATTAATCTGAGTCGTTTTACAGGTGACATCACAGCGGGGGTGGCGGTGGTGGTTCGTCACACTCGGCCGGGCCGTCCGGATGGCGACTCGGCCAGGCCGCTCAGCTGCCGGTTCGGCCGGCCCGCTCGTCCATCCACCCGCCCGGTCTGGGGTGCGGGGAGGCGTGTCACGGGGTGTTGAGGGCTTCAAAGAGGAGTTGACGCCGGCCACTCTTCAGCTTATTGTTGATCTCAACAACAAAACAATGAAGGCTTTTAATAGCTGCTGTCGAGCTAGATATGGAGTGTGAAGAGCTCAATGAAGAGTGATTCCATCTGTGATCGTCCTAAATCAGAAGAGCGATCCGGCGCCGTCGGCGCCGTCGGCGCCGCCGCCGACGGAGAGGCTGACGGAGACGCCGACAGGGAGGCTGTCTTCGCCGTCCTGTCCCAGCTTGTCGGCCCTCTCGGGCGCTCGCTGCCCGGGCCCGTGGAGATCGTCCTTCACGATCTCGCCGCCCTGCCCAACTCGATCGTCGCCATTGAGGGGGATGTCACCGGGCGCCGCCCCGGGGACCCGGCCACGGATCGGCTCCTCGAGACCGCCGCCAGCGGCAGCTTCGAGACGCGCACCGGATATCGCACGACCTCTCCGAGTGGCCGCAGCCTGCTGTCGACGACGATCGTCATCCGTGACGCCGCAGGCCGACCCGCCGCCGCGCTGTGCATCAATCGGGACGTGACCGACTGGCAGATCATCGGCAGTGCCGCGCGCTCCATTCTCGGTGAGAACGAGGCCGGGCTCGGCTCCGGGGGCTCCGGGGGCTCCGGGGACGTCGGGGGCGTCGGGCAGAACGAGCGGAATACTCAGGATGAGCGGAGCGGCGCGGCGGCGCTCGGCTCCGCGGACGGCGGAGAGGCCTTCGTCCACGACGTCGATGAGCTGGCCGCCGCCGTCCTTCGGCAGGCTGTTGCCGAGCAGGACGTGCCCGTCTCCCTCATGCGCAAGGCGCACAAGGTGGAGGCCGTCCGCTCCTTGAAGCGGCGCGGCTTCTTCATGCTGCGCGACGCCGTCGAGATGGCGGCACAAGCCCTGGGTGTGACTCGATTCACCATCTACAACTACCTCAATGAGATCGGCGAGAGCGCCGACCGGCAGCGCGAGGACGGCAAGCCCCCGGCGTCTTCAGCCTCCTCGATCCCGGCCGCCGCGGCGGAGGATCCGTCATGACCGCCGCGCCGCCGTCGGGGGCCGGGGGCTTCGAGGAGCACCTCGACCGCTGGGGCACCCACAGCGCGAAGTGGGATCTACTCGCCGCCCGCCTCGGGCCCGAAGCCGTCAGCATGTCGATTGCCGACATGGAGCTGCGCACCGCCCCGTGCGTGATCGACGCCGTCACCGCGGCCGCGCGGCACGGGACCTACGGGTACACGGAGGTCTTCGACGACTTCAGGCGGGCGGCCGTCCTCTGGCAGCGCGAGCGGCACGGCTGGGCGCCCGAGCCCGGCTGCGTCCGCTTCTTCCCGCGCGTCGTCCAGTGCGTGAGCGCCCTGCTCAATGTCGTCCTTCCCGACCGCCGCGCCGCCCGGCCCGTCGTCGTCACCCTCGACCCGGCCTACGGGCCGCTCCTCGAGGTCGCCGAGCGGTCCGGTGCCGAGATCCGCCGCGTCCTCCTCCTCCTGGACGACTTCCCCGCATCGCCCGCACGAATCGACATCCCGGCCCTTGAGCGGGCGCTCGACGGCGCCGACCTGTTCCTGCTGTGCAATCCGCACAACCCCACCGGCCGCATCTGGACGGCCGAGGAGCTAGGCGCCGTCGCCGATGCGGTCCTGCCCACCGGCGTCCTCGTGCTCTCCGATGACATCCACGCCGACTTCCAGCGCCCCGGACGCACCCGCTACGCCCCCATCGCCAGTACCCGCCCCGCCCTGTGGGAATCGGGCCGCCTCATCCAGTGCGCCTCGCCCGGGAAGACCTTCACCATTGCCGGCCTCGAGGCCACCGCCGTCCTCGCCCCCGGGGACCTCGGGGACGAGCTCGAGGCCGCCAAGCGCCGGATGGGCCTGCACAACCCCTCCTACTTCGCGATTCCCGCGGCCATCGCCGCATGGACCCGAGGAGGCCCGTGGGTCGATCGCCTTCGCGCCTTCATCGATGCCAATCTCGCCGAGGCCGTGAGGATCGTCCGGGCCGAGCTGCCCCGCGCCCGCGTCGCGGACCCCGACGGCACCTACCTCATCTGGGTCGATGCGCGCTCCTACCTGCGCGACGAGGCCGACCTCGACCGCGCGGTGCGGGCCTGCCGCGTCGCAGTCACCCCCGGCGAGGACTTCGGGGAGCGCTACGCGGGCTGGTTCCGCATCAACACGGCCCTGCCGGCGGGCGAGCTCGCCGCCGCACTGCCGCGTCTGTGCCGTGAGATCCGTGCGGTCGGCGCGGTCGGCGCGGTCGGCGCCGCTGAAGCCGGCAGCACTGCCGGGGCCGCCGAAGCCGGCAGCACTGCCGGCGCCGCCGGTTCTCAATCACGATCTGTTCCCACTCACTGAGAAAACAACTGAGAAAGGTATCCCTTCATGTCCGAATCCCGCATCAAGGACGATGCCGGCTCCACCAGCTCCCAGGGCTCCGAGAGCCCCCGGGCCGACCGGGCCGACCGGGCCGACCGGGCCGACAAGGCCCGTGCCCATCGGAGTCCCAGCGTCTGGGTCGCCGCGATCCCCGTCCTCACCCTCATCGTCCTCCTGGGCGGCGGCTATATCGCCGCGGAGCTGCCCGTCGAGCCGCTCCTCATCGCCTCGGCCGTCGTCGCGGGCGTCGTCGCCCGGTACCTCGGCTACGGGTGGGACGAGATCATCGCGTCGATCGCGGAGAAGATCGCCAAGACCATGCCGGCGATCCTCATCCTCATCTGCGTCGGCCTCCTCATCGGCACGTGGATGGCCGGCGGCACGATCCCCATGCTCATCTACTTCGGGCTGAAGATCATCAGCCCGAAATTCCTCGCCCTCATCGCCCTCATCGTCACGGCGATCGTCTCCCTGTGCACCGGCACCTCCTGGGGCTCGGCGGGCACGGTCGGGGTCGCCTTCATGGGCGTGGCAATGGGTGTGGACGCGAACCTGCCGATGGTCGCAGGGGCCATCGTCGCCGGCGCCTACTTCGGCGACAAGCTCTCGCCGCTGTCGGACACGACGAACATCGCTTCGGTCGCCACCGGCGTGAACCTCTTCACGCACATTCGGCACCTCATGTGGACCACTGTCCCCGCCTTCCTCGTCTCGGCTGCCGTCTACACCGTCTTCGGCCTCCAGTCCCACGGCGGGGCCGTTCCCGAGAAGGTGGGGACGATCCTGAGCACCCTCGACGCCGCCTTCAACTGGAACATCCTGCTGCTGGTTCCGGTCGTCGTCGTCCTGGGCGGCTCCATCTGGAAGAAGCCGACGATCCCCGTCATGCTGGTCTCCGCGGCCTGCGCCATGATCAATGCCGTCGTCTTCGAGCACGTGAGCTTCAAGAATGCCGTCGTCGCCGGGGTCAACGGCTTCGAGGTCGACATGGTCGGCAAGGCGGGCTTCGACGCCTCCGCCGTCATCGAGGACGTGAGCCGCCTCCTCAACCGCGGCGGCATGAACTCGATGATGGGCGTCCTGCTCATCTGCTTCTGCGCGATCAGCTTCG
>ERZ772967.555-NODE-555-length-29507-cov-8.327822_pt1 | contig 29507 bp, 17 predicted proteins | sample MGYA00511677_ERZ772967 | MGnify/ENA primary metagenome ERZ772967 (study PRJEB29015, sample SAMEA2737931) | human oral metagenome | biome: human oral; feature: human-associated habitat; material: dental | place: China | collected 2146 ...
TGCCGTCGTCCAGACCAGCGAGGGAGTCGAGTGTGACGGCTCGCGCTTCCCTGCCTCCGCGATTTTTGTGTGTCTCCCTGCTCTCGGAATCGGGGGGACTCGTATACTGGACGGTCCAGCCGTTCACCATCACCACCAGCTCATCGGATATAGAATCGCCGGCGAGATTGGCCACCCCAGTGGTGGAAGTTGGGTCGGTGTCGGAGATCAGATTAGAACGGTCCAGTATGAATGATCTGTGGCCCGCAGGACCCGAGCGGGTATTCCTTTCGGAGGCTTCCTCGTAGGTTCTCTCCTTCTTCTTGGTCAGTTTCCAGCGAACCTTTCCGTCGTCGAGGTTGTAGGCGGTGTCTCCGTCGAGGAGGGCGGAATCCGTCAGTTGGAGATTGTTCTTTTCATTTGATGGATGCTCGCCGGTGACCTGCCCGGTGAGGGTGTCCAGAACCACGGTCATGGCGTCATGAACGGGTTTGATTCCCTCCTTGGGTCTCTTGATGAGATCTTTCGGCATGCCGAACTTCACGGCAATGTACCGGCCGGTGGGGCTGGTGTATGGATAGTGCGCGCGAAAAGGAGCTTCTCCACACCACCTCACGTCCAAGCAGAAGTCAGTGTTTTCCGTGTGTAGCTCCACAAGGTGCTGCCGTCGGTGGGGTTGAGACCGGTCACGCCTTCGGTTGTCAGTATCACCGGGCCGGCCGCCCCGGATGCGGTGGCCAGCAGTCCCGGCACGTCCTTGGTCCAGGCGAGGGTGGTGCCAATGCCGGTGGGACGTTCCGGTAGGGGGTCTTCGGGAAGCGGTGCGGTCGTCTGCGTGACCGGGTTCGCCACCGTATGAGCCACAATGACCGCAGTGACCAGCACCGCGGTGGGCATCACAATGCGAATGAACTGGAGAATCCCGTGCAGAACCCTGGTCCCTCTAGTGAGGGCGCCCTTGCTGTTGCGGTAAGGAGCAAATGTGGTGGGGTCGCCGGGATCGTCAGGAGTGATTCCCGCGTGGTCCCTGACTCCCCGGAGCAGTAGGTCGGTGACGATCAGCAAACCCAGCCCGAGGGATGCCAGGCCCAAGGCCAGCAGGAAAGTGGAGTTAAATGAGGTTTGGTCGTAGAGAGTCCACCACCAGTTCACCAGAAAACCGGCGGACGTGACCGAGCATAGGGCAACGAGCAGGGCAATCAAGCGTCGCCAGGCGTTTTTCTGGCTGCTCCAAGCCCAGATGATCGAAATCGGAAGAATTGCCAGAAACAATCCGAGAAACACGCTATCGGATGACCCAAAAGCGTTGTTGTTACCCCCTAGGGGAGGGTACGATATGATCGCGGAAAAAATGGTGAGAATTCCGCTGAATCGGAGAGCCCTGAGCATCGAGACGTGTTGCGACAGGAAAGTGTATCGTCGCTGGTCTTTCGCCGGTTCGGGAGTCTTTGTGTCCTCCGTGACCGGCGTTTCGACATCGTCGGTAGAGGTTTCTGTGTCGTGTGTGGCGGGGGGAGTGTTGGGGTCTTCGGACATGATGTCTACTTGTTCTCCTCTCCCGTGTGGATAGGTTTGCTGAGGACCTTGTCGGCATTGTTGTCTATCTCGATGTGTTGCATGTCGTCGGTGCGTGGTTCGGTGCTATCGGGGGTGGCGGCGATTTCCCAGTCGGATCGGTGTCGGATATCGGGATCAATGATTCGCTTATGCATTTTGATTTTCATAGTAATTTGATTGACTTTTGGGGAGCCTTTCAAGTCGGATGAAGCTCCTGTGTTCCGCGGGGTCGGAGAAGTCTGTTTGACTGGGCTCGTCGCCGTGTTAGCCGCATTAACCGCCGTGACCAGCACCGCGGTGGGTGTCAGAATGCGAATGAACCAAAGAATCCTGCTTCCTAGTAGCGACCGAGTCCGCGCTGGCGCGGTAAGAAGCAAACTTGGCGGGGTCGTCAGGGCTGCCAGGGATGGCTCCCAGACGGTCTCTGACTCCTCGGAGCAGCAGATCGGTTGTGATCAGCAAACCCAGCCCGAGGGACGCCAAGCCCAAAGACAACAGGAAAGCGGAGTAGAACGAAGGCTGATCGTAGAGCCTCCGCTGCCAGTGCGCCAGAAAATCGGGCATGAACCAAGGCTGGTTGCAGAGCCTTCGCCACCAGAGCACCAGAGAACCGGGCATGAACCAGGGCTGATCGTAGGGCCTCCAGCACCGGTGCATCAGAAAACCGGCGAGCGTGACCGAGCACAGGGCGAAGAACAGGGCAATCAAGCGCCGGAAGGTGTTGTACAGGCTACTCCAGAACCAGATGAGTAAACTCAGAAAAATTGCTGGAAACAGTATGTAAGAGAAATGCTCTTTGAGTATGTCAAAATTGTCACCAATGCTGCCCGAGTATATGTGCAATGCAATTGCGGGAAAGAGGGTGAGGATTCCGCTGAGTCGGAGAGCCCTGAGTGCCGTGATGTGTCGCGACAGGAAAGCGAATTTTCGGTCAGTTGTCGATTTGGAGGTCTCGCCGTCGTCCGTGGCTGGGGTGTCGACATCATCGGTGGGGGTTTCTGTGTCGTGGGTGGCTTCGGGTTCTTTGTACATGATTTCTACTTGTCCTTCTCTCCCATGCGGGTGGTTTTGCTGAGGACCTTGTCGGCATTGTCGTCTATCATAATGTGTTGCATATCGTCGGTGCGTGGTTCGGTGCTGTCTGGGGTGGCGGGAAGCCAGGAGTGGTTGATGTAGGTGGTCGTCTTGTTCTCTCCTTCCCCGGTCGTGGTTATTGTTTGCAGGAGGAGGGCGGGGCCGGTTGGCAAGCTCACATCGGCCACGTATTGTCCTGTGATTTCTAGGCTCGTGCCGCTGTCGATATTGATCAGGTCCCGGGGCAGGGTCGCTAGTGGAGTTTTGTCGGGGCTGGCAGCGGTTTCTGCTGCTTCTTGTGGGTTCTTGGCGCGTTCGATCCAGCCATTGGGGTGAATGGCCGTGACGCCCGTGATGGTCTCCAGTGCCTCACCGGATGTATTTGTTCTAACAATGGTGGAGATCCGGTGAAAGTCTTCTCGCTTCCCGTGAGCGTCTTTTATCATGGAGCTTTGTGGGGACATGAGGAGGGAGTCTTTGGTGGAGCCGATGAGCCAGTTGTCGGTGCGGGTGGTGGTTGGTTCGGCGTGGGGGTCTGTGAGGGAGAAGACGTTGAGGATTCCGGTGCCTGCGGGGTAGTAGTTTTGGGCGGTCTCGACCACGAGGGAGTCGTTGACGATGGCTTGTCCTAGGACGAGTCCGGATACTTCGATGGTGCGGACCTCGTTGCCGGTTTCGGTGTTGAGGACCATGATGTTCATGCGCTGATCACTGATGTTGCTGCTTCCCTCGGAGGTCATCCAGGGGCGGAGGTAGAAGGCCAGGTATTTTTCATTGGAGATGAGCGCTGTGCTCGCGCATTCCTGAAATTCGAGGAACGATTTCTGGGGGGTTGCAGACTTGTCATAGTAGTAGTGTGTGTGCATTTCCGGTGCGATCTTGCGTGCCCAGCGGATCGAACCATCATGCAAGTTCATGGAAGCCAGAGTGGTTGTGGAATTTGGGGGTGCAGGGGAAGTGTCTTCTGGTTTGGGGTTGTAGGTTTTGAAGTAGGTTGCATCTCCATTTGTCTTTGTGCAGAGGTCGCGTGCCGGAATCATTGCTTCAAGCCGGCTGGTTTCCCAGCCGGTGTCGGTCTGAATGGGAGGGGCAAAGAGGCCGGAGGTGTCCCCGATATTTGTGATGGTCACGGGGTGACTGCCGTCACTGTGTGGGGTGCACGATGCCAGCAGGGCAACCCACACCAGCCCGCTCAAGGCGCAGGTGAGTTGTTTCTGAAGTTTCATGAAATATCTCCCGTCAAACCATACAGAAGACGGGAGTCTGTGGGCTTATATCTCCCTGATGAGTGGAAAGGTTCTAGATTGTCGATCTTCAGGGTTACGAGGGTTGTTCCGGGGGTATTGATGGCGTTCACATTCCTTCCTTCTTTTAGTTCCGAGAGTTGTGCAGGAATGAGTCTACGGTTCGCTAATATCTCTTCGGGGGGTTGAGGAATGCCCTGCGAATCCAAGGGGAACGAAGCACCGGCGGAACCATCGCTGGGTTTCATGACGATTTCTGCCAATAGCGTCTCGTCGCGTGCTGCGGGGACGATACCCACCGAGGCGGCGGCCAGCCCAGGATACTGGCCGGCGGGGACGGTGGTGTTGGTGGTCGGATCGAACACGGCACCCACTGTCGGATTTTCCCAATCGAGACCTTCGAAATGTGTTGAATAATTGACGTGCTTGAACTTTGCCTTGCCATCCTCGGGGACCGGGTAGGCGGCGAGTGTTCCGGAGGCTCGGGAGGCTGCACCATTGAGCCCGATTGTCTTTCCCATGTCGATGGATTCCGTCTTCTCCAATCCTGCGAGGGAATCGAGCGTCACGACCCGGGTCTCCTGCGCTTGGACGACTCCCGGTGTTTCTCCTGCCTCTTTTTCGACGACGAGAGCTTTCGTGTATTGGGCGGTGCGCCCTCTCACGATCACCGGATAGCAGGTTAGGTTGTCGACCGCGATGTTTTCCGCTGTCGTGATCTCGGTCGGATCGGTGTCAGATATCAAGGGCAAAGACTTGCTCATACATTGTTGTCGGCGGTGCTCCTCGTCGGAGTCCCGGTCCAGGATGAAGCTCTTGTGGCCTGCGGGGCCGGAATAGTCGCTGGGGCGATCCGAGCCTGACTCTTTGGTTAGGGGTTTCAGGTTCCAGCGGACTTTTCCGTCGTCGAGGTTGTAGGCGGTGGCGCCGTCGAGAATGGCGGAATCGGTGAGTTGTAGATTCCAGTTGATGTTTGATGGGTGCTCGTTGGTTGCGTGGCCGGTGAGGGTATCGACGACGACCGTCATAGCATTGTTGATCGGTTTTCTTATCGTGGAGGTCCCAGTGGCGTTCGTGTCCTTGGGATTCTGCACCAGCTCTCCGGGAATCCAGACGCGTAGGGCGACATATCTGTTGTTGGGGCTGCTCACTAGGTAGGAGTTCAATAAACTGTTGGAGAAATCTTCCTCTCCGGGCGTTTGATCCAGTATCTTCGCGTATTCGGTGTTTTTGCGGTGGTAGGTCCATAGGGTGGTGCCGTTGGTGGGGTTGAGGCCGGTCAGGCCCTCAGAGGTGAGGATCACCGGTCCGGCGGCTCCGGATGCGGTGGCCAGCAGTCCCGGCACCTCCTTGGTCCAGCTGAGGGTGGTGCCGATGCCCGTGGAGCGCTCCGGCAGGGGGCCCTCGGGGAGTGGGGCGGTGTGGTTGATCGGAGCTGTGGAGGCCTGGAGGAGGGCGATTGCGGTTGCTGCAGCAGCGATAGGGGACACAGTGAGAGCGATCCGGCGGAGCAGAGTGACCCAGCGTCTCGAAGACGTGGTGTTGTGTTTCATGGGGCGGTAGCGGGCCGGATCGGAGGGATCGCCGGGCGAGATGTTCTGGTGGTCGCGGATGCCGCGCAGCAGCACATCGGAAACAATGAATACACCCAAACCAGAAATCAACAGAGCCTGAAACAGCTCGCTCCAGTTGAAGGTTTGTTCGTGGATCAGCCACCAATGCTGCCCCATGACACCAACCGCAACGACTATACAGACAGTCGTGATGGCCGCGAACGTGCGCTTCAAAGTCTCTAGCTGGGAACCGAAAGCCCAGAGGAGCGGCGCGCCGATAAGCCAAGGGAGCAGGCCCGGAAAGAACAGGAAGAAAGGAAAAGTGATCCCCCACAGCAGTGTCAGCTGCACCCACCAGACGATCGCTAGGACAATCGCTGTGAGAACAGCGAATACGCCACCGAGTCGGAGGACTCTGAGTGGCGAGATGTGCCGCGACAAGAAGGTGTATCGGCGCTGGTCTTTCGCCGGTTCGGGGGGTTCGGTGTCGTCCGTAACCGGGGTTTTGACGTCATTGGTGGGGGTTTCTGTGTCGGGTTCTTTAGGCATGATGTCTAGTTATCCTCCTCGCCCATGTGGATGGGTTTACTGAGGACCTTGTCGGCCCTATTGTCCAAGCCGATGTGTTGCATGTCGTCGGTGCGTAATTCCGCGGCGTCTGGTGTGGCGGGAAGCCAGGAGCGGTTGGTGCGGGTGGTTTTTTCTTCCTTTCCTTCCCCGGTTGTGGTTACTGCTTGCAGCAGAATCCCGGGGCTGGTTGGCAGGGCCACTTGGGTTGTGGATAGGCCGGTGATGTCGAAGGTGGTTCTGGTGTCGAGGTTGATCAGGTCGCGGGGGAGTGCATCCAGCTCTTTCGTGCGTTGCGTCTCTTCCTGTGTTGTTTGGAATATGGTTGCGGCGGTTTGCGGGTCTTTGAAGCGTTCTATCCAGCCGCCTGGGTGGATGGCGGCCACCCCTGTGATGGTGTCTTCTTCTTCGCCGGTGATACTGAGCGTGGTGAGAGCGTAGATCGAGTCGCCGTAAAAGTTTTTAGGATCTTGTTCTGCTAGGAGTAGTGAGTTGTTGGTTGCTCCGGCGAGCCAGCGGTTTGTGTGTATGGTGGTTGGTTTTTCCTGGGGGTTTGTGAGGGAGAAGATGTTGAGTTTTCCGGTGTCTGCTGGGTAGAAGTTTTCAGCGGTTTCGACTGCGAGTGAATCGTTGGTTAGGGCGTGGCCCAGAACGATTCCTGTGACTTCGACGGTGCGGACCTCGTTGCCGGTTTCGGTGTCGAGGACGATGATGTGCGTGTGCTGGTCATCGAAGCTGTGGGGGTTCTTGGATGTCATGTATGGCAGGAGTCGGACGGCCAGATAGCGACCGTTTGGACTGGCCGCGATGAGTTTCTGCTCCCCTCTTCGGTCTTTTTCGAATCTGGTTTGGGGCGTGTCGTCGTCGCTATTGTTGGGTTGATTTTCGGGGAAGACGGGTTTCACTGTGCGTGCCCAACGCACTGAGCCGTCTTCGGAATTCAGGGCCACGAGGGTTCCCGTTGCGGTTTCTCCCGAGGGCGTCGGGGTTTTTTGTGTCTGGGTTGGCTCGAACAGAAGGATGGGGCCGCCGGGGGTGGAAAGGACAGGTGATGTGCTGTCGTAGATAGCATGCCGTGTCGCGGTGGCCTCCCAGCCGGTAGCGTTTTGTGAGGGAGCTTCGATGAGGTGTGAGACGTCTCCGGCGTCGCTGATTTTCACGGCATGAGGGCCAGTGTTGTGGCTGCAGGAACTGAGCAGTAGGGAAAGGAAAAGTGCTCCCGTGATTGCCGCGGCCAGTTTTCTGTGAAAATTCATGAGGTGGCTCCCGTCAACCCATACAGCCGGTAGGCCTGATGATCTCTGTAACGCAAGGAGGGGGTGCCGCCATTCAGCAGAAGGAGCGTCACCCCGGGGGCATTCATGGCGTCCACGGTCCCCACCGAAGTACTCAAGTCAGTGGTCCTCGTTTTGACGGGGAAAAACTGCATGGGTTTCAGGTCATGGTTTCGTGCGAGCCGCTCAGGGGGAATCACTGTAGAGCCCGGGACTATGGGGATGGTGGCACCGTCGGAGCCATCACCTGGCTTCACGACGAGGGAGCCCGACAGCCGCCCCTCCGCGGTGGTCGCCACGATTCCCACCTTGGCGGCTGCCAACCCCGCGTCCTCGGCGGTGGGTGTGACACGTTGGGTGGATGGATCAAAAACAGTCTTTACCAAGATGTCATCAGCGCGGATAATATCGCGGATATCGGAGGAGGTGTCGTACGGGGAAGATACCGCCAAGGTTCCAGAAGCCCGAGAAGCCGCGGAATTCACGCCAGAGATTCTGCCGAGGTCAACAGGTGTGGTGCCGTCATCCAGACCAGCGAGGGAGTCGAGCGTGACGGCTCGCGCTTCCCTGCTCCAGAGATTTTTGTTTGGTTCCCCATTCTCGGAATCAGGGGGACTCGTGTACTGGACGGCCCAGCCGTTCACCATCACCACCAGCTCATCGGATATAGAATCGCCGGCAAGATTCGCCACCTCGACGAAGGATGTCGGGTCGGTATCAGAGATCAAATTGTATTTATTGTCGGAACCGGTCAGTATGAATGATCTGTGGCCTGCGGGCCCGGAGCGGGCACTCCTGTTGTAGGTTCTCCCCTTCTCATCGGTCAGTTTCCAGCGGATCTCTCCATCATCGAGGTTGTAGGCGGTGTCTCCGTCGAGAAGGGCGGAATCCGTCAACTGGAGCTTATTCTTTTTACTTGATGGATGCTCGCCGGTGACCTGTCCGGTGAGGGTGTCCAGGACCACTGTCTTGGCATCATGAACTGGGTTGGAAATCTCGACGGCATCTGGCAGTATGCTGAACTGCACGGCAATATATCGACCCGTGGGGCTGGTGTACGGATAGTGCACGCGAAAAGGAGCTTCTCCACACCACATCACGTCCAAGCAGAAGCCGGTGCTTTTCCGTGTGTAGCTCCACAAGGTGGTGCCGTCGGCGGGATTGAGACCGATCACGCCCTCGGTGGTGAGTAGCACCGGTCCGGCGGCTCCAGATGTGGTGGCCAGCAGTCCCGGCACCTCCTTGGTCCAAGCGAGAGTAGTGCCAATGCCCGTAGAGCGCTCCGGCAGAGGGCCTTCGGGAAGCGGGGCAGTCGTCTGCGTGACCGGGTTCACCACCATGTGAGCTACAACGGCCCCTGCGGTCAGCATCGCAGCGGGCACCACGATGAGAATGAACCGAAGAATCCCGCGCAGAATCCCCTTTCCAGTGGTGGCGGAGTCTGTGCCGGGGTGGTAGGGAGCAAACCTGGCGGGGTCGTCGGTGTTACCAGGAGCGATTCCCGCGTGGTCTCTGACGCCCCGAAGCAGCAGGTCGGTGGCGATCAGCAAGCCCACTCCGAGGGATGCCAGGCTCGGGGCCAGCAGGAAAATGGACTTGAATGAGGTCTGATCATAGAAACTCCACCACCAGTGCGCCAGAAAGCCGGTGGATGTAACCGAGAATAGAGTGACGAACAGAGCAAACAAGCGCCGCCGAGCGTTGTACAGGCAGCTCCAGAACCAGACGACCAAGGCTAGAAGGAATGCTAGAGACAGTCCGGGAAACAATCCTGTGGGTGGTCCAAAAATATTGTTGCTCCCATTCAGGGAGGCGAACAATGCGGTTGCTGAAAGGATGGTGAGGATTCCGCTGAGTCGGAGGGCTCTGAGTGTTGAGATGTGTCGCGCCAAGAAGGTGTATTGTTGCTGGTCTTTCGCTGGTTCGGGGGTTTCGGTGTTGTCCGTGGTGGGGGTGGTGTCGGGTTTTTCGGACATGATGTCTAGTTGTCCTCCTCTCCCATGTGAACGGGGCTGGTGGATATGTGGCCGCCATTTTGTCCGATTGTGATCTTGATCTGCTGCATGTCGTCAGTGAGTGGTTCCGTGGCGTCGGGGGTGGCGGGAAGCCAGGAATGGTTGATGTAGGTGCTCTTCTTGTCCTCTCCTTCCCCAGTCGTGGTGACTGTTCGCAGAAGGAGGCCGGGACCGGTCGGCAGGTTCACACTGGTGACATATTGTCCGGTGACATCCACGCTCGCGTCACTGTCGATATTGATCAGGTCCCGGGGAAGGGCCGCCAGCGGAGTTTTGTCGGGGCTGGCGGCGGTTTCTGCTGCTTCTTGTGGGTTCTTTGCGCGTTCGATCCAGCCGTTGGGGTGGATGGCCGTGACGCCTGTGATGGTTTCCAGTTCCTCGCCGGCTACAGTCGTCCTGATGATGGTGGAAATCAGATAAGAGTCTAGATTGGGAAGCCTCATCAGTGAGTTCTGTGGTGACATTAGGAGGGAGTCTTTGGTGGAGCCGATGAGCCAGTTGTCGGTGCGGGTGGTGGTTGGTTCGGCGTGGGGGTCTGTGAGGGAGAAGACGTTGAGGATTCCGGTGCCTGCGGGGTAGTAGTTTTGGGCGGTCTCGACCACGAGGGAGTCGTTGACGATGGCTTGTCCTAGGACGAGTCCGGATACTTCGATGGTGCGGACCTCGTTGCCGGTCGCAGCGTTGAGGACCACGATGTTCATGCGCTGATCACCGATGCTGCTGCTTCCCTCAGAGGCCATCCAAGGCCGGAGATAGAAGGCCAGATATCGCTCATTGGAAACGAGTGCGGCATTTATGCACTGCTGACTTCTGAGGAACAAGCTTTGGGGAGTGTCCGAATCGTTTCGGAAGGTGTGTGTGCGCATTGCTGGCGTTATGGTGCGTGCCCAGCGAACCGAGCCGTCTTGTGAATTCAGTGAAACCAACGTAGTCTCAGATTTTCCAGCTGCGGGAGAGGTGCTCCCGTTTTCCTTGTTGGGAATCTTGAGATAGGTTACAGGCCAATCCGTCGCTGCGCAGTTGTCGCGTGCCGTGGTTGTTGATTTAGGAATGGCAACATCCCAGCCGGTGTCGGTCTGAATGGGAGGGCCGATGAGGTCGGAGGTGTTTCCGGCGTTGGTGATGGTAACGGAGTGGGTGTTGGCGCCGTGTGGGGTGCACGATGCCAGCAGGGAGATGCATGCCAGCCCGGTCAAGATGCCGGTGAGCCGTTGATAAAGTTTCATGAGGCATCTCCTTTCAAGCCATACAGGCGATAGGAAGGGGCATACTCGTATCCGGTGCTCGTGAATGGAGAATACGAGGAATACCAATCTGAATCGACCGGTAGGCCATCATCAACCCTCAGGGTTGCGAAAGTTGCCCCGGGAACATCGATGATATGTAAAGCAGCCCTTCTTGCTCTCTTCTCCAAGATTTGAATGGGTTCATTGGTGCTTATTGTTTGAAACATGGTTCGTGTGTCCAAGGGGACTGAAGCTCCGGTGGACCCGTCGGCAGGTTTCATGACGATTTCTGCTGACACTGTTTCATTGCCGGCTGTGGGGGTGATGCCCACGGTGGCGGCGGCCAGGCCGGGATACTGGTTGGCGGGGGTGGCGGTGTGGGTGGTCGGATCGAACACGGTACCCACCGTCGGGTTGCCCCATTCGAGGTGGTCGACAACCGTGTCGTATTTTAGAATTTTTATCTTTCCATCCTCGGGGATCGGATAGGCGGCGAGTGTTCCGGAGGCGTGGGATGCTGCCGCATTGAGCCCAATGGTCTTTCCCATGTCCATGGGTTTCATTTCTTCCAGTCCTGCGAGGGAGTCGAGCGTCACGACGCGGGTCTCCTGCGCTTGGATGGCTCTCGGCGTTTCTCCTTCCCCTTTTTCGACGACAAGGGCTTTCGCGTACTGGGCGGTGAGGCCATTCACGATCACGGGATAGCCGGTCAGGATGTCGATTGCGATGTTTTCCACCGTCGTGGTGTCAGTCGGATCGGCGTCGGACATCAGGGTCAACGACTTGCTCATGCGTTCTTCTGCTTTGTGCCAGGTAAATTTTCCGGACAGGATGAAGCTTCTGTGCCCTGCAGGGCCGGAATAGCCACTGGGGGAATACGGTCCTGGTTCGTCGTCAGTGAGGGCTTTCAGGTTCCAGCGGATTTTTCCGTCGTCGAGGTTGTAGGCGGTGGTGCCGTCGAGGAGAGCGGAATCGGTGAGCTGCAGATTCCAGTTGATGTTCGATGGGTGCTCGTTGGTCACGTGGCCGGTGAGGGTATCGACAACGATCGTCACGGCGTTGTGGGTCGGGATTTCTTTCCCAATTACGTTTGTAATGAATTTAGCATGAATCCGTGCGAGCTCATCCGGGAATGTGATGCGCAGGGCGACATATCTGCCGTTGGGGCTGCTCACCAGGTAGGAACTCGACAAACTGCCGAAGTTATCGTCTCCCGTAGACGAGTCCAGTATCTTTGCGTATGTAGCGTTTGTGCGGTGGTAGGTCCATAGGGTGGTGCCGTCGGTGGGGTTGAGACCGGTCAAGCCGTCGATGGTCAGTATCACCGGCCCGGCGGCTCCGGAGGCGGTGGCCAACAATCCTGTGACGTCTTTCGTCCACGAGAGAGTGGTGCCGATCCCGGTGGAGCGCTCCGGTAGGGGGCCCTCGGGGAGTGGTGCGGTGTGGTTGATCGGAGCAGTAGAGACGTGGAGGAGGGCGATCGCGGTTGCCGCAGCGGTGACAGGGGCCAATGCGAGAGCGGTCCGGCGAAGCAGGCAGGTCCAGCGTCTCGAAGACGTGGTGTTGTTGTGTTTCCTGGGGCGGTAGCGGGCCGGATCGTCGGGATCACCGGGCGGGATGTTCTGGTATTCACGGATGCCTCGCAGCACCACATCGGAAGCGATGAATATCCCCAAACCCAGAGTCGCTAGGGCCTGGACGAATAGCAGATCGGTTCGGATGGAGGATTGTTCGTGGATCAGCCACCAGCGCTGCCCCATGACACCAACGGCAACGACCGCGCAGACAGCGGTGATGGTAGCGAACGTGCGTTTCAAAGGGCGCAGTCGGGCACCGACAAACCAAAGGAACAAAATGGCCAGTGTGAATAGGAAGTAGGGGAACGCAACCCCCAACAGCAGCGCCAGCTGCACCCACCAGACGATCGCCAGAACAATCGCCGCGGCAACAGTGAATGCGCCACCGAGTCGGAGCGCCCTGAGTGCCGAGATGTGTCGCGACAAAAAGGCGTATCGCCGCTGGTCTTTCGCCGGTTCGGGGGTCTCGCCGTCGTCCGTGGTGGGGGCGCTGACGTCGTCGGTTGCCGTGTCGTCTTCTGGAACCGAGCTATCGGACATGGATCATTGCTCCTTTGGTAGCGGTAGTGACTCCGGTGGGGCCTCCACCCCGGGGGTGAGGGTTGTGCGTGATGGAAGGAAACCGTTTTTCCGCTCGTCCTGGGAGGCGTGGTGCAGAATCTGGGTCGTCTTCTCCTGACTCAGTGAAGTGTGACCGTTCGTCGTGTCGAGCCAGGATGCCGGGGTGGGATAGATGACGGTCTTCTCCCCCTCGCCCTCCGTGCGTTGCGTGTAGAGAAGAATCCCCGCTCCGGTGGGGAGGACCACGTCGGCCACCAGCAGAGTGGCCGCATCCAATGTTGTTCCGGTGTCGACGTGGAACAACTCGTGTTGCAGCGCTTCCAAGGCCTTTGCGCGCTCGGATGCGTCGCCCTGCGAGTTCACGATCTCCGCGGCCGCCTCCGGATCCTTGAAACGATCAACCCATCCCCCGGGATGAAGGCCACGGACACCGATCACGGTTCCCAACTCCTCGCCCGCAGTGTTGTGCCTGGTGATGGCATAGGGCCACGAGGCACCGGAACCTTCGCGAGACGGAAGCTCCTGCGACATGAGCAGGGAATCTGGACTGGCTCCGATCAGCCACTGATCAGAGCGGAAGCTGGTGGGCTCGGCCTGCGCGTCGCTCAACGAGAAAACAGTGATGACCCCGGTGCCCGCGGGGTAGTAGTTCTGGGCGGTCTCGACTGCCAGCGAATCATTGGTGAGGGCCTGCCCCAGAACCAGACCGGAGATCTCGACGGTGCGAACCGTGTCCCCGGTTTCGGTGTCCAAGACGGTGATGCCCACGCGCTGGTCGCCAATGTTCTCGGAACCTTCGGGGTCCAGGTACGAATGAGTCCGGATCGCCAGGTACTTGCCATCGGGGCTGGCGACAGCCTCTTGCGTGGAGGCCCACGTCTGTGGTGTGTTAGCGGCCCTTTCCTCTGCCCCGATGCCGGTGCTCATGGTGAGCCTCCAGGTCACGGATCCCGTGTTGGCATCCAAGGCAATAATCTCCTTGTCCTCGGTGCCTGTGATCAGGACGGGACCGTATGCCGTGGGAAAAGCGTCATAGTTCCGGACGGGGCTCGTCGCGGATTCCATGTGCCAACCGTCCTCGGTTTGGATGGGTTCTGGGAAAGGGTCGTGACTGGAGTGGTTGGATTTCGTGAAGGTGACGGAGTGAATCTGTCGTGGATGCCTATCGATGCTCCTGGTTTCGAGGTGAGAACATCCTGAAAGCATCACGGTGAGAAGAAGCAAGCCAGTCATCGCACGCGTCAGCCGTTTGTTCGTGCTCATGCAGAATCCCCTGCCACGCCGTACAGGCGGTGGGTGTGGGTGTGGGTATAGTCGCCCTTCCGGCCTCTACTGCTGATTTCACGATCGGGATCGAGAGCCACGAGGGTGATCCCTGGGGCGTTGAGAAAGATGGGGTCCTCACTTGAATTGAGGGGAACAGGCTTTTCGTCTTCCATCGGAAAAGAGACGGAACCCGGTTCGATGGGAATCGTGAGCCCTGCTGAGCCGTCGCCCGGGCGTATGACGAGCGCCCCCGACTGTTTTCCCTCCCGGATGGTCGCATCGATTCCGGTCGTGGCTCCCGCCAGGCTCGGGTACTGGGATACGGGGGTGACCTTTCGGGTGGCTGGGTCGAAGACGGATTCCGAGGTGCGGATGACTCCCGACCTGCGCGAGACACCGTGGTGGACGTCGGTGATTCTGCCAAGAGCGACCGGTTCCTCTTCGGAATGCCCGTGCCCAAGGAGGGAATCGAGTGAGACCGCATGGGCTTCCCGTCCTTCACCGGTGCGCAGCGACTCGCCCTTGTCATCCGCCGGGATGGGGCTCTCGTACTGCACCGCCCAGCCGTTCACCAACACCGGACCAAAGTCGCTCAGGGCGATCCCGGATTTTTCGGAAACGCCTCGTTCTTCGTTGTCTGAAGTCAGGGTCACCCGTGCGCTGGCGATCCGGTCCTCGTTCTGGTCGCGTTCGAACTTTGCGATGAAACACCGGTGCCCCGCTGGACCCGAATAACCCGTGTACCCATACTTCTCTTCTACGAAGGACCAGAGCTTATGGCCGTCCTGGAGGGAATAGGCAGTTGCTCCATCCAGCACGGCGGCGTCGCTGAGCTGTAGACGCCAGAAGTCGTTGGAGGGATGCTCGCCGGTCACCTGCCCGGTGAGGGTGTCGATGACAACGGTCATGGCATTGATGGACGAATCGTGGTCGGCGTGTGTCGTTGGGTGTCGTTCCCACAGTTCCCTGGGGCCCAGGATCCGTAGCGCCACGTGGCGACCGGTGGGGCTGGCCACCATGTGGGAAACATAATGTATGTCGTCGTTTCCGTGACTGGAGCGGGCCGTGGGATACGTGGCTCCTGGCCGGCGATAGCTCCACAGAACCGTCCCGTCGCCGGGTTTGAGGGCGGTCACGCCGTCTTTGGTGAGCAGGATCGGCCCAGCCGCCCCCACCTTGACTTCGATCAGCCCACGGACATCCTGCCTCCACGTCACCTCGCTGCCAATGGTGGTGGGAAGCGCGGGCAAGTCGCCTTCCGGGGCCGTGGCGGTCGTGGAGACCGGACCCGTCAGTGCGGGAGTGAGGAAAACCGGGGCCACCAGCACCACGACGGCTCCCGCGACGAGGGCGAGGCGGAGCAGGCGCCCGCGCCACCGAGACGTGGCATTCGTGTCGCGGAGGGGGCGGAAACGTGCGGGATTGGTGGGGTCGCGACGAGAGATGTCGAGCTGATCCCGGAGTGCCCGCAGCAACAGATCGGCGACGATGAACACCCCCAGGCCGAGGGCCAGCAGCGCCAACGCCAGGAACAAGGGCACGCTGACGGAGGACTGCGAGTGGAACAGCCACCACCGGTACACCTGAAAAGCCGCCAATGGGACCGCGTCGATGAGGACGAGGCAGGCGAACCACACCTTGGAGGCCCATTTCCAGAATCCCAGGAGCCAGAGGAGCGGAAGCGGGGCGCCGAACAGCAAGAACTGATTGACGTGGCTCTGCGGAACGGGGAAACCATCCCACCACGGGCAGGCCAGCAGCAACGCGACGAGGAAGGCGATCAGCCCGCCGATCCTCAGCGCTCGCAGGACCAGCACCCGGCGGTTCGCGGCGATGGGGGTGTCGCCCGTGTCGGTGTCGACGGTGTTGCCAGATGTCTGGGGCATGTACTTTATTATCGAACAAGAGGGGGTCAGTCGCCTCGGTTTTCTGATTGTGCAGCGCACAACGTCCGCGTGGAGTGCTGCACATGGACGTTGAAATCATTGAGTGCCGTGCAATTGGGGCGAAGTTGTTACTTCTTTTCCATGTGAATGATTTCCCGGGACAGGATCCGTTTGTCATCGGCGATGACGTGATCGGTGATCCAGGGCATGTCGTCGGTGCGCGGAGCCGTGCTGTCCGGGGTGGCGGGAAACCAGGAATACGTCGTGCGGCCTTCGACGTTGTCCCCCCGGTCTTCGTCGGCTGTGGTGTTTGTGTACAGGCGAATTCCCGGGCCCGTGGGAAGAGTTTCTGCGGAGACTCTGAAACCGGTGGCATCGATGATTGTTCCGGTTTCCACATGTACGAGCTCGGTCGCCACACCGGAAGCGGACGACTCCTGGGCCAGGGTGGTGGCCGCGGCCTCCGGATCCTTGAAACGTTCGACCCAGCCTCCGGGATGTACCACGCGGGCGCCGGTCACTGTGCCCAGGGTCTCGCCGGTGGTGCTGAGCCGGGTGACGGTGCAGGGCATGGGGAGATAGTCCCACCGGAGTTCTGTCAGCTCGTTCGGGGCCAACAAGAGCGAGTCGTGCGTGGCGCCGGCCAGCCACTGGTCGGTCCGAAGGGTCGTGGGCTCTGCCCGGGTATCGCCCAGGGAAAAGAGATTGAGTGTCCCGCTGCCCGCAGGGAAGAAGTTCTGCGCGGTTTCGACCACCAGGGAATCGTCGGTGAGGGCATGGGCCAGGACGATTCCCGAGACCTCGACGGTGCGGACCTCATTCCCGGTGTCGGTGTCCAGCACGACGATGCCCACGCGCTGGTCACCCGGATTGGTGGACTTCTTGGACACCATGTGGGCCTGCGCCTGAATCGCCAGATAGCGCCCATTCGGGCTCACGGCGGCGTAACCCGCTTCCTCGTCATCGGAGATGCGGAGCTCTCTTCTGCTGCTGTCGAGTAGCGACTGAAGTGTGTGCCTGCCATCGGTGCCAGTCACAGGATCCGACCCCAGAGTCCTGGCCCAGCGCACCGAACCGGTATCGGGATTCAGCGACACCAGGGTCGTCGTTCCGACTGTCGCCTCCTTGGTGGAATCGTCCGGGGTTGCGGGGCGGGACGTGTGGAAGAGAAGAATCGGCCCGCTGGACGTGGGGAGGGTCAGATCCGCGTACAACTTATCTGTGAGATCAACCGTCCATCCGGGATCGGTCGCGCTGGGAGCGGAGACGAGGTCGGACACGTCGCTGGTTTCCGTCAGAGACGTGAAACGGGTCCCCGCATCCCGGGAGCAGGCCGTCAGCGAGAAGGCCAGGAGCAGGGCAGCCGCGATGAAGCGGGTGAGCGGTGTCAGAGATTTCACGAGGCATCACCCGCCAGGGCATACAGGTGGTACGGATATTTCCGGTCAATGTCACTTGTCCCGTTGGCTTTTATTTCTCCCTCGGGGTTGAAGACGACGAGGGTTGCGCCGGGAACATTCATCATGGTGGTGATCTGCTCCTGTTGACTTCTTTTGGACAGCTGTCGGGGGGTCGATGCCTCGGTTGTCGTGGGCGGCCTGAACGGTCCGGGAACCACGGGGAGCGTCAGTCCGTCGGAACCATCGCAGGGCTGGATGGCGAGCGCCCGCGACACCGCCCCGCCATCGGCGACCCTGGTGATGCCCAGCCTGACCGCTACGGGGCCCGCGCACTCGGAGGCCGGCGTCACGGTCCGGGTGGCGGGGCCGAAGACGGTTCCCACCTGCTGGGCGGCAGGGTCTGACGACGACGTGTCGGGGTAGAGGGCCACGGTGCCAGAGGCGTGGGAGGCGACGACATTGGGTCCGAAGGTCTTCCCGAGATCCACGGCGGGGGTGTCCTCCAGGCCGGCCAGGGAATCGAAGCTGACGGCCTGCATTTGCCGGGCCGTGTCTTGGTCGGGATCATCGACCTTCTCCGCGTACTGCACGGTCCACCCATTGATGCTTACGGGCCTGTCGTTGGAGATTTTTTCAGTTGCGGGAAAGTTTGATGCTGTGGCTTTCTGGCTGGGGTCTTTGTCTGAAGCGAGGGTCAGGTCGTAGATAATGTGCTGACGTGAATTGGGATTTATCATCATATCGATGACAAACGAATTGTGGCCTGCAGGACCGGTGAAATATTCACTTCCCTTCTTTGTTCCCGCCTCCAGGGTCCATCGAGCCTGACCATCGGAAAGATTGTAGGCGGTCCTGCCGTCGAAGAAAGCGGTGTCGGTGAGCTGAAGAGTCGAATACGCTTCGGTGAGGCGCTCGCTGGTCACCTGGCCGGTCGCGGTGTCGATGATGATGGTCAGGATGCCATGACGTATTTCCTCGCCGCCCTGCTCCACCCCGTCGGGGGCGTCGATACGAAACGCGACGTAGCGACCATTGGGATTGGTCAGCAGATATGAACGGTAGCGACCCGGTCCGAACATGTTGTACCACACCCCTTCCCGGAGACTGACGTATTGCGCTCCTGTGCGGTGGTAACTCCAGAGGGTGGAGCCGTCAGCGGGATTGACGGCGGTCAAGCCCTCGGGGGTCAGGATCAGGGGGCCAGCGACCCCGGATGCGATGTCGAGCAGACCGGGGACGTCCTTCTCCCAGGCGATTCTGCTTCCGATGCGCGTGGGCCGGGTGGGAAGGGGGCCATCCGGAGCGTGGGCGGTGGTCTGGACCACCGGGTTCGACGTGTCGTGAACGAGAAGTAACGCGAGCGTCAGGGCCAGAGCGGGCGCCAGCAACGCGATGAAACGACGACCCCAGTACCTGCGGTCCCTTCGCCGAGAGGAACCGGAATCATCCTCGTCGCTCGCGTCCGGCAGGAAGGGACGAAACCGGGCCGGGTCATCAGGTGCGCCAGGAAGGACGTCGCGCTGGTCGCGGATGCCCCTGAGCCACAGATCGACGGCGGTCGCCAGCCCCAGAGCGACAGCCAGTGCGGCCAGCGTCAGCAACACGATGATGCTGAACGAGAAATCCGCATAGAAATGCCACCAGCGATGCACATGCCACCCCGTCACAGCGATCGTGTAGACAGCGACGAGCGATGCGAAAAACTTCCGCGCCCCCCGCCATATCCTGCGGGCAAACTTGTTGTCGAACCAGAGATACACCTTGCGGACGAGCGCACTCGCGACCCACAGCGCCGGGAGAGGGAGCAAAAGCTGAAGAAATGATTTGAGTAGGTCTTGCGGTAGAGGGAAACTATTCCACCACACAACCGCCAGAAACATGCTGGGTAGGGCGGCAATCAGCCCGCCGATCCTCAGGGCCCGCAGGACCAAGACCCGCCGGTTCGCGGCGATGGGGATATCGTCTGCGTCGGTGTCGATGATGTCGTCAGAGGTCTGGGGCACGTACTTCATTATCGAACAGGGGAGGGTCACCCGTCTGGTTTCCGGGAAATCCCGCGGGCTTTGAGAAGCGGCCTGCGCATGTCGTCGACGCGCCGTGTGCTGTCCGGCTGATGGTGGTTTCGACTCGGGCCGCTCCTTCGTCGCGGCCCGGCTCAACCAGCTTCAGGGGAGGGATGTCGTGGCCTGGCTCAACCGGCTTGGGGGAGGGGGCAGTTGGTTGAGCCGACCTGCGAGCGTCAGCGAGCTGGGCGTGTCGAAACCATGGTGAGGGTGTCCGGGGACTGGGGTCGGGTCTGCTTTTCGGTTTCCTGTGGTTTCGAATCGGGCCGCTCCTTTGTCCCGGCCCGGCTCAATCGTTTTCAGGGGAGGGGGCGTTGCCTGGCGCAGCCGGGTGGTGTGCAATCACGTCTCCCCCTCTCCCATTCGGACGGTTTTCCGGGAGATTCTCTCGGGTGTGAGAAGCAGTCTGGTCATGTCGTCGGTGCGGGCCTGTGTGCTGTCCGGGGTCGCGCTCAGCCAGGCCGCGGGTGTGCTGGTGGTCTTCCCCTCTCCGGTCGTGGCGACCGTCTGCAGGAGCAGTCCCGGACCGTCGGGCAGGTCCACGTGGTCGACGGACATGCCGGTCACGTCGATCACCGCCCCCGTGGTGACGTTGAACAGTTCGCGCGGCAGCGCCAGGACGTCGGACGTGGAGGTCTCCTCCCGGGCGAGGGCTTCGGCCGCGGTCCTCGGATTCGTGAAACGGATGACCCAGCCGCCCGGTTTGACACCGTGAACGCAGGGAACGACGCCCAGGACCTCCCCGCCGGTGCCTGCCCTGGTGAGGGTCATGCATCCCCCGCCGGTTTTCCGGGGCGACAGGAGGACGGAATCCGACGTGGCGCCGACGAGCCACTGATCGGTCGGGAAGGTGGAGGGGAGGAAACCGAGGGCATCGTCGAGGGAGAACACGTTGATGGTCCCGCCCTCGGCCGGTGCGTGCCCCCGGGAGGTCTCGACCACCAGTTTCGTGTCGGTCAGCTCGAAGCCCAGAATGTTGACCCCCGGCAGCTCCGCGGAGCGAACCTCCCTTCCCGTGGCGGTGTCCAGGACGCTGATCTTCATGCGCTGGGCCTCGACGCTGTGATCCACGGATTCGGTGCCGTCGCCCCGGGAGAGCTCGTCCGGGTGGAGCACGAAAGCCATGTACCGCATGTCCGGGCTGTAGCGGACCTCGTCGATCCTCGTGTCCGCCCGGCGGGCCCAACGCACCGACCCGTCTGCGGGATTCAGAGAGACGATCGTCGTCGTCTTGAGGGTGAATTCCGGCTGCTCGTGGAAGATGTGGGCCCCGGGCCGTACGGAGTCGAGGAGAATGAGCGGGTTGGAAGCCGTCCCTTGGCTGTGGGGTTTGCCCACGACCTTGTCGCCGGGGCTGAGGACCAGGTCAGCGTCGCCGGATCGCGACACCGTCAGTAGATCGGAGACGTCCCCGGCGTCGTTGACACCGGCCCGGGGCTCGAACGGTGAACACGCCCCCACTCCCAGGAGCAGCGTCCACAGCAGCGAGGAGACCACCGTCCGGTGGAAGATCCGATGCCGGCTCATGACACGCCTTCCGGTAGGCCGTGGAGGCGGTACGCGTGTCCGGCTTCGGGGCCACGCTGGCCGTGGCCGGACGATGATCCGTACGCGGAGTTGAGGACGACGACGGTGGCACCGGGGGCCTGCAGCAACGTCAGGGCCTCTCCGAACTGGCTGGCCGGGTTGGGTTGGCCCGGCAGGAGCGGTTCCTCCCTGGTGAGTTTGTCGGCGATCAGAGTGGGTGAACTGTACGTTGCCCGTTCGTCCAGGGGAACGATTGCGCCGCCGGAACCGTCGCTGGGTCGGAGCGTGAGCGCCCATCCCAGGGTGTCGTCCGTGGCGATCCTCGTGAAGTCGACCGTGGCGGTCGCCACCCCGGCATATCGGGAAGTCGGGGTGACATTCCCGGTGCCGGGGTCGAAGACGGTCTCCGCCCATGGTCCATGGGATGCGACGACCTCGTCGCGGGTCCGTGGGGAGTAGGAGGGGTAGGTGGTGATGGTGTCCGAGATGGTGGAGGCGATGGTGTTGGGACCCGATGTTTCCCCGAGCGGAACGGCGGCCTTTTCTTCCCGGCCCGCCAGGGAGTCGAGGGTGACGGCCTGCGCCGTGGCGCCAGAGCTTCCCGTGTACTGGACGGTCCAGCCGTCGATGATCGCGAGACGATTGGTGAACGGATCGACGGCGATGTCCGACACCTTGGCCGTGGCATCGGGTTCGGAGTCGGAGATGAGAACCACGGTGGCGGTGGCACGCAGACCGGTGTCGTCGCCGGACGGTGTGGGCATCAGGATGAAGGAACTGCGCCCCGCGGCCCCGGAGTGGACGTCGCGGCGTTTGACGTCGCCACTGGTCAGGCTCCCGGGGTTCGGCAGGGTCCAACGGGTCTCGCCGGTGTTCAGGTCGTATGCGGTGGCGCCGTCCAGGAGGGCGGAATCGGTGAGCTGGAGGGCCCACGCCGAGTGGGAGACGTGCTGCCCGGTGACCTGACCGGTGCGGGTGTCGAGAACGATCGTCAGGGCGTTGTGGTCGCCCTTCCCCGATGCCGGTATCCGGCAAGCCAGGTGGGTGCGGTCAGGGCTGAGGGCCAGTCGGGAGCCGACGAGGTCCTTCCGTTCGAAGGGGCCGTTCGGCAACGTGGCGCAGGAAAATCCGGGACGGTGGTAGCTCCACAGGGCGGTGCCGTCCCGTGGATCGAGAGCGGTGATTCCTGCACCGGTGAGGATCAGCGGCCCGGCTGGACCGGCGGCCACCTCCTGCAACTCCGGGAGATCCTGCTGCCATGCGACGGCCGTGCCGATGCGCGCCGGATGCCCGGACGGACCGGCCGAGGCCGTGGAGGCGTGGGTCTGCGTGTGGGGCTGCGCCACGGCGTGCAGGGAAATGGTTGCGATCACGAACACGACGGCCGGCGCCAGGGGGATGGCGCGCTGCCCGATGGTTGCGGGTCGCGCGGTCCACACCGCTGCGGCGGATCGCTCCGGGGCATCGCCCGTTTCCCCGGGCCGTGGGGAAGAGCGGATCCGGGCGGGGGACGTGGGATCGTCGGAGGCGATGCCGAGCGATTCACCCAGGCACCGCAGCATCACGTGGCTGATGATCATCACCCCCACCGACAGCATGGCCAGCGCCTGGGCCAGCAGAGCCCCGACATTGAACGAGGAATGCTCAAAGGTCCACCACCACAGGAAACCCTGGAGGAGAACCAGGACCACGGCGCACATGCCGAAGAAAGGGACGAGCCCCTGCGGAGTGAACGCGGCGATCATGATCCCGATGAAGAGGAACAGGCCACCACTGAGGATGAGCCACTGAGGAACCCAGGGAAGGAGCACACTCAACGGCAGCGGATCGTTCCACCACACCACGGTCAGGACGAGAGCCGCCACGAGGGTGATCAACCCGCTGAGACGCGACACCCGGAGGACCACCACCCGCCGGGCCAGGGAGCGTCGGACGTCGTCGAGTGCCTGGGACATGCGCCTCATTATTGAACGGGGGTGGCTCAACCGGATTCGGCAAAGGGGAATGAACTCCTGCGTCACTAGCATCAAGGGATGTTGGGTGCTGAGAGGATCAGGGGGATCGTCGCCGGACTGGAATTGAAGTATGCGCGCACGCGGCGGAGATCCGACAACCTGAGGGGCGACCACAACCGCTCGGTCCACGAACAACCGCGCAGCCCGGTGCTCGAAGCGGGCCACCTGGAGCCCGCCCCGGGCATTGAGCGGGGTCCGATGCAGCCGATCGACGCCCGCACGGGAACCATGCCCTTCGCCGATCGCGACGAACCGTACGACGAGATCCTGCGACGTGAGATCTCCGCCTGGCAGGCAGAGGCCATCAGGCGCGGACTGGGGGAACTCCCCGAGGCGACGTGGAGAACCGCGGCGGCGACGCTGAGCCTGCTTCGCCCCGTCACGCCGGAGGAGGCCCGCGATGTGCTGTCCCGCCTGTCGGAGGCCAGCGCCGTGCCGGACGCCGAGGGGTACGCCCGGCTGCTGTTCGAGATGCTGTCGCGGCCCGCGGGAGGATGCGCTCTGCGCCCGGAGCCGATCGCGGAGCACCTGATCATCGCAACCTTCGTGGACGGTGAAGGCTGCGAGGACCCCGAGAAGCTGCTGGGCCAGGTACTGCCGGAGCCACCCGGCGCCCCAGGGCCGGACGACACCGGGTGCTCCACGCCGGGAACCGGGCAAACCGATGCTCGTGATGCCCGGGACGAGCGGGTGTGCGACGCGATCACACGGTGCACGTCCCAGGAGGATGCGGCCGCGGTGCGCCTTGCACGTTCCGTTCTGCATCACCGACCACACCTGTGGGTAGCCGCCCTTGACGTCGCGCAGCGTCAGGGAGGCCCGTTCGTCACGGCACTGGAGGAGGCGCTGAAAGGCGGGGAGGATCTGCCCGCCATCACGATTCTCGCCGCAATCTGGCCGGGAGATCCGGCCTTGCGCGGTGTCGCGGTCGCGGCACTCGCTCGTGTCCTGGAAACAAGCCGGGAGCCGATGAACCTGCTTGGTCTTTCCACGCACCTGGCCGATGCGGGAGATCGCGTGGGCGCCCTGGAGATGGCCCGGAAAGCCGTGCGAATTCACCGCGAATCCGCAGATGAGGATTCAACGGACCAAGGCCTGATTCTTCCCCTGGCCAATCTCGCCTCCCGCCTGTGGGATGTGGGAGATCACGCGGGCGCGCTGAATGTGGAACGAGAAGTCGTACGGATTCATCGTCGGCTCACCGGAGAATTCCGCGTGTTTTTCGGCTCCCGCCTGGTTGTGTCGCTGGCCGGTTGTTCCGCCCGGCTGGTGGAGGCGGGGAATTCTGCGCAAGCCGTGGAGGTGCTGCGGGAGGCCGTAGGGATTCACCGGGAAACCATCGAGGTGTATCGGGGGCTTTCCGCAGAACTCCGCCGGGGCTTCGGGCCGTTTCTGGCCATGCCGTTGCCCGCTCTAGCCACCCAGCTGGCGGAGCTGGGGGATTTCCCAGAGGCCCTGGTCGCCGCTCGGGAGGTCGTCGATCTGCAGCGCGAGGTCGTCGAGGAAACCGCCGCGCGAGGGGACGACGTGCCGGCCTGTGCCACCGACACCCCACCCCGCGCGGAAGCCGATCGAGGCTCCCGGGACGTCCTCCCCGACAAGGAGTCCGGCCACATCGAGCATGGGGAGTTCATATACATCGAGGTCCTGCTGGCTCTGGCCGCCGTGTCCTCAGCCGAGCAGGCCCATGACGTCGCAGGGAATCCCGGGAAGGCCCACGAGGCGGTCCGGGGGTTCATCGGCGAGGCCAACGTCTCCGCGATCCTCTGCGCCCTGCGTCTCCGCCCGGAGCTCGCCGATCACGTCCCCTGCGGCAGGTTCGCCGCGGCGCTCCACGCCTGCCTCACTGACGCCCCCAGGGAAGCGGAGCGCCACCTTTCCGGGATCGGCGACCACGTGGCCCCGGACGACCTGGACATTTTCCGACGATGCGTCGAGACCCTCCAGGTAGAGCCCGTGTACGCGGACAGGCTCCGTCCCGTGCGGGAGTGGGTGGGCAAAGCGACTTCCGAGGCCGGCTGAACCACTCGTCGAGCAGCCGACGGAATTCTGCTGATCCCCGTTCCTCCCCTGCCGAGTTCGCTACCCTGTGGGCGGAGGCTATTTCAATGACGAAACTCGATCATCTCTTTGTCATCGTTCCGGGTATCGGCGGCAGTGTTCTCGCCGACGAGAGCGGGAAGAAGGTGTGGAAACCGGACGTGCGGTCGGTGGGGAAGGCGATGTGCCGCCCCGAGGACTTGGCGATGGACCGTCCGCTCGTGCCGACCGGCCTGTTCACGGACTTCCACATCACCCCGTTCTGGCTCGTGCCCGGCTACAGCAAAATCACCAAAAGGCTTGCCTACGTTTTCCAGGAGGCCGTCACGACCGCGCATCCCACAGACCACGTCGACCCCGATGCTTCAATAGTGAATTTTCCTTACGATTTCCGGCAGTCGATATGGAAGAGCGCCGAGGCGCTGGGAAGGGAGATCGCCTGGCGGCTGGAGCACCGGAAACGCAGGGTCGTTATCTATGCACATTCGATGGGCGGGTTGGTTGCGGCCTGGTGGTGGGGCATGCTTGGCGGGCACGAGGTCACCGAACACATCATCACTCTGGGGACACCGTTCCGCGGGGCGACGAAGGCCCTCGACATGCTGATCAACGGCGTTCGGCTCGGGTCGCTATCCCTTGACGCAGCCACCGGCGTGCTGCGTGGCTGGGACTCCACCTATGACCTGGTGCCGAAGTACCGGACGATCCGGGACGCCGACACCGATGTCTACCCGCACGACCTGTCCTTGGCCAGCGATGGCTTCCGTCGTAGGGCGAAAACCTCTTACGAGCGGTTCCAGGAGATGGCCACCCGGATCGGGGAACTCGTCGAGGATCCGGTGTTGCTGGGTGCTTGGACGCACTTCTACGGCGAGGGTCACGGGACGTTGTCGCGGGCCGAGGTCGTCGCCGATCGGCTCGTGTGTTCGAAGGAGACTCCGGACTGGTCCCACCTGCCGGGCTGGGCGCCGCTGCGCTGGCAGGGTGGTGATGGCACGGTGCCGAAGATCAGCGCTTTCCCGGCTTGGCTCAATAAGGATGAGAACACCGGACGGCGTCCTAAGAAGGACGCTAGACGTAGCCCTGCCAGACATGGCCAGCTCGTCGAGGACAGGGCCCCTTGGGCTCAGGTCGAGGGTTTCGGACTTCCCGACCTGCCCCCCGCTGCGCAGGGTGCGAAGGGGGAGGATAAGGCCTATGTGCTGCTCGACCACGATGATGTGGTCTTGGCGGGGCAGCCAACCGAGGTCGGTATCCGGCTGGATGTACCCGATCCGGGAGACCCCGAAATCCAGGTGACCCTGACAGGGGAAGTGGTGGACGTCAGCAGGAGCAGCGACGGCTGGGTGGCCCACCTGCCTGGCATGAAGGCCGGCCTGAACCTCCTGGACGTCACCTTCAGGAAAGTCCCCGACCTGAATGAAGTGAGCATCCGAACCAAGATCGGAGCCGTCGATGTTCCCGCATGAATCGATGGTTCGGCGTACCCGTTGGGACAGTGTCGCGGATCCTGCTCGGCTGGCCGAATACGTGCCCACCGGCGCCGTCACCTACATGATTCCGTCGAGGAATCGTCGAGAACTCCCCGGCCCGGACAGCCGCCCGGTCAAGAAGAAGGCGCAGGCGATCTTCGAGTTCATGGCGAAGCTGGGTATCAGGTACGTACTGGAACCCGCGGACAGCCAGCCCGGCGCTCAGTTCGTCCGTCCCGTGGAGGAGGTGTTCCGCGCCTCGGGGCAGGGCACCTGCCTCGACCTGTGCGTGGCCTTCAGCAGCGCCGCCCTGGATGCCGGGTTGCATCCCATGATCCTGACGGTGACCAAATCGAACACGGGGAACAAATCGGACAAGAAATGTCACAGTATCGTCCTCATCCCCTGTGACAGGACGTGGTCGGCAAGTGGGCGGCCCGAACCGGTCGCGGACCACGAGGTGGTGCACGAACCCTTCCTGCTCGACGACATGCCCTTGAAGGCGATGGTCTACCGGACAGCAACTGGCTCTGGTGATTTGCTGGCCATCGACATGCAGCAGGTCTCCCGTAAGCCGGACGGAACGCCGTTCGGCGACTGGGAGTCGGCGGTGAGCAGGGGCGCGGACTTCCTGACCGGTGAGACGGGCTGGGACTGGGACGTGTGCGTGGATATCGGGGCGCTGCGCGGCACTATGGTGGCTCCCCAGTCGGTCTACGCGCCACCGCGGGCACGGGTGCTTGAGCCGGGGTACCTGAAACCTGCCCCGGGTGCTACGCGAAGCCCGCTGCAGCTGATCAAGGCCCGCACGGGAATCGTGCCCTTCACCGGTCGCGACAAACTTGCGAAGCTCACCGACTGGGCCAATAAACAGCCGGAGGAGGGCCGGGAGGATCTGGCTGTGGCCGTTGTGACCGGTGTCGGCGGGTCGGGCAAGACCCGGCTCGCAGCCGAGTTGTGCTCGAACCTGGAGAAAAACGGTTGGGTGGCAGGGTTCATTCCGAAAACCGCCAAGCTGAGCGAGGCGGAACTGACCTGGCTCACCAGGGTGGAATCACACCTGCTACTGGTGCTGGACTACGCCGAGGAATCCCATAAAGAGGAACTCACCCGACTGCTCCGCCGTCTCCGTGAACGGGCCGCAACCACTCGGGTGGTGCTCACCGCGCGTTCCGCAGGCGCATGGCTCGATGACCTGCTCGAAGACGATGTGCTCTCGGGGGCCATGGCGCAAGGGCTGCGCAGGTTTGAGCTTCCTCGTCAGGCAGAGACCAGCACCAAGATGGCCAAGAGAGCGGCGAAGAGATTCGCCCGATACTTGGAAACACCCGAACCGACCGATGTGGAAATCCCGCAAAACTCGCGGTGGACAACCCTTGATTTCGTGCTCCACGGCTGGCTGATCGCATCCGAGGTTGACGCCGCCAGCCTGCCGAATTCGCGGGAGGGGTTGTACGAGGAGATCCTGCGGCGCGAGATCGAGTACTGGCAGGACGAGGCGAAGCGGCAGGCAATGGCCACGGTGTCCGAGGCCACGCTGAGAACCAGCGCCGCGGTGCTGAGTCTGCTAGGGCCACGCACGGTCTCCGAAACAGCCGATGTGTTGTCGCGCCTACCCGAGTGGAGTGAAGTCGAGCTTCGTAAGACCTATGCGGAGTTGCTGTCGAAGGTGCTCGCGGACCCGGGCGATGCGTATGTCCTGCGCCCCGACCCGGTGGCCGAGAAACTCGTCGTTAAAGTCTTCGTAGACGATGGCGAAACCCTCGACGTCCCCGAGGAACTGCTGGACAGGGTGCTACCACCCGACCCCTTGAGCGATTCACGCCTGCACGAAGCCACATGCCCACCAGCGATTACCCGGAGAGCCGAAGCCCACAAGGCCCAGAGCAAACACGTGTGTGAAGCAATAACAAGATGCGCCTCCCAAGGAGACGCCCCCGCAGCACAGCTTGCGCATTCCGCCCTGCGCTGCCGACAGCACCTGTGGAAAAGCGGCCTGGAAGCCGCACTCAAGCAAGGCGGTCCCTTCGTCACAGTGCTGGAAGACGCCCTAAAAGACGGAATGAATATACCGGCAGCCGAAATAGCCGACTCGATTCCACTAGGACACTCGTACCTACGCAGCCTCGCCGTGACAGCAATGACCCGCGACCGAGAAAAGGACATGACCCCTGCTGAGCGGGCGACCTACATGTACAATCTTTCCGCCCGGTTATCCGATGCAGGTGATCGCGAAGGCGCATTGAAAGCGGCACGGGAGGCCGTTGAGATTTATCGCTGGTTTATTGGAAAGGGTGAGGCTGCACTCAATCCGAGCTTGGCGACGTTGCTGAGCAATCTTTCCGGCCGGTTGTCCGAAATGGGTGATAGTAAAGGCGCATTGAATGCTATTCGGAAGGCTGTCGAGATTCAGCGCAGGCTCGCCGAGAAGAGTGAAGCTGCGTTAAACCCGGGCCTGGCGTCGTCATTGAACAATCTTTCCATCGTATTATCTGGGATGGGTGATCGTGAAGGTGCATTGAAAGCGGCACGGGAGGCCGTCGAGATTTATCGTGGACTTGCCAAGGGGAGTCCTGATGCGTTCAACCCGGAGCTGGCGAGGTCGTTGAACAATCTTTCTGGTTGCTTGTCTGGGGTGGGTGATCGCGAGGATGCATTGAAAGCGTCACAGGAGGCCGTCGAGATTCGGCGCAGGCTTGCTGAGGGGAGTCCGGCTGCGTTCAACCCAGACCTGGCGGAGTCGTTGAATAATCTGTCCATTCGGTTGTCTGGGGTGGGTGATCGTGGGGGTGCGTTGAAAGCTATTCGGGAGGCCGTCGAGATTTATCGTGGGCTTGTCGCGGGGGATCCTGCTGCGTTCAGCCCGGAGCTGGCGGGGTCGTTGAACAATCTGTCTATTCGGTTGTCTAGGGTGGGTGATAGTGAGGGTGGATTGAAAGCGTCACAGGAGGCCGTTGAGATTTGGCGTGGGGTCGCCGAGAAGAATCCTGTCGTGTTCAACCTTAATCTAGCCATGTCTTTGAACACCCTGTCCAATTGGTTGTCTGAAGTGGGTGATCGTGGAGGTGCGTTGGAGCCGATTCGGGAGGCCGTCGAGATTCGGCGTGGGCTCGCCAAAGAGAATCCGGCTGCATTCAGCCCGGACTTGGCGATGTCGTTGAACAATCTCTCTATTCGGTTGGCTGATGTGGGTGATCGTGGAGGTGCGTTG